>Ga0105046_10001902_pt1 | contig 32647 bp, 24 predicted proteins | sample MAT03_FD_78385 | JGI IMG/M metagenome (GOLD analysis project Ga0105046, IMG submission 78385) | Freshwater microbial communities from Lake Fryxell liftoff mats and glacier meltwater in Antarctica - MAT-03 (megahit assembly) | ecosystem: Environmental > Aquatic > Freshwater > Ice > Liftoff...
CCGAACACGTTCGCGACGCCCTGACCGCCCGCTTCGGCCTGCGGGTCGAACTGCTGGGCATGACCACCCGCGGCGACCAGATCCTCGACCGTGCGCTGTCCAAGGTCGGCGGCAAGGGGCTGTTCGTCAAGGAACTCGAAACGGCGCTGGAAACCGGCGCAGCCCACCTCGCGGTGCACTCCTTGAAAGACGTACCGATGGAATTGCCCGAGGGCTTCCATCTCGCCGCCATCTGGGAGCGCGAAGACCCACGCGACGCTTTTGTCAGCAACCACTACGCCACGCTGGCAGATCTTCCGCAGGGTGCGGTGGTCGGCACCAGCAGCCTGCGCCGCGTCGTGCAGGTGCTGGCCTTGCGCCCTGATCTGCGCATCGAACCACTGCGAGGCAATCTCGACACCCGACTGCGCAAGCTCGACGAAGGCGGTTTTGACGCCATCGTGCTGGCCGCTGCGGGCCTCAAGCGCCTGGGCTTGGGCGCACGCATCCGGTCCACGTTCGACCCTGAAATCATGATTCCGGCAGCGGGGCAAGGGGCCTTGGGCATCGAGGTGCGCGAAGACGCGACCGAACTGCGCGCCCTGCTGGTGCAAACCATCCACCAGCCCACTTTTCTGGCCGCGCACGCTGAACGTGCGGTGTCGCGTTCGCTCGGGGGCAGTTGCAGCATGCCGCTGGCAGCGCATGCGGTGTGGGAAGGAGAGCAGTTGCGCATCGACGCCGCGCTGGGCGATGCGCAAGACCCCTTGCGTCCTATCTTGCGGGTTCGCTTGAAAGCGGCGGTGCAAGACGAGGCAGCTGCCCGCGCGTTGGGCAACGAAGCCGCGACCCGGCTGCGCGCTGCCGGTGCTGCGGGCTATTTGCCCGCCCCGGACGCGCCCGCACATTGAACCCCCGTATGGCGCACGGCGGTGCGCCGACGCGCATCTTGATCGTCACTCGGCCACCCCTGCAGGCTGCGCAGTGGGTGCAGTCTTTGCTGGCCCTGGGCCTGGACGCGCGGGCCTTGCCACTCATCGACATCGGGCCGCCGCTGGACCCCGCCGCCGCGGCGGCGTCGTGGACCAGGTTGGCCGCGTATTCGTTGGTGATGTTTGTCAGTGCCAACGCCGTGCATCATTTTTTTGCCGCAGCCCAAGGTGCGCCTTGGCCCGCCAGCACCCGCGCAGGATCCACCGGCCCGGGAACTTCTGCTGCTCTGCTCGAAGCGGGTGTTCCGCCAGAACGGATCGTTGCCCCGGCGGCTGATGCGCCGCGGTTTGATTCGGAAGCGCTGTGGGCTTTGTTGGCCGACGAAGACTGGTCGGGCCGTCGCGTGCTGGTGGTGCGTGGCGAAGACGGTCGCGACTGGCTGGCAGACACGCTGCGTGCGCGCGACGCGCAGGTCGACTTTGTCGTAGCCTATCGTCGCTTGGTGCCGCGGCTCGACCTCGAAAGCCTGGCGCTGCTGGCTGCATCGCAGGCCGAACCTGACAGGCATCTCTGGGTGTTCAGCAGCAGCGAGGCGGTGGGCCACCTGCGCGATGTGTTGGCCCCTGGCGCGGACTGGTCGCGCAGCCGAGCCCTGGCATCACACCCGCGCATTGGCGCGGCTGCGCGCGAAGCCGGCTTCGGTTGTGTGGACCTCGTCGCTCCGACAGTGGCAGCCCTGGCTGCGGCGCTCTCGGCAGATGGCGGACCGCACGAGACGGAAGCCCGAGACGGAAGATGGCCCCTCGATACAATCTGAGCCCTTGTGACCGACGCGCCCGCCCCCCCATCGCCCCCGCCGGCAGAGCCTGCAACCGCCGCGTCGGTGCCGAAGTCCGGCACTCCGCCGTTGTCGGCTGCGGCTGCGGCTGGTCACGGTCGCTGGATTGCTGCTGGTGCCCTGGTGCTCACCGCGCTGGCCACTGCGGCGCTGGTACTGGCCTGGAACACCCAGCAGCGGGTCAAGTCCCTGGACGCCGAATTGGTGAAGCGCCAACAAGACAGTGGCAGCCAGGCCACCGAAGCGCGCACGCTGGCCCGGGCAGCCGAAGCCACCGCGCGTGAATCGAGCGCCCGCTTGGCGCTGCTCGAGGCGCGGGTGGCCGAAACCTCGATGCAGCGGACTCAGATCGAAGAGCTGATCCAGTCGCTTGCCCGCTCGCGTGACGAGAACGTGCTGGCCGACGTGGATTCCGCCATCCGCGTGGCGATGCAGCAGGCCGCCATCACTGGCAGCGCCGACCCACTGGTGTTGACGCTGAGGCAAGCCGACGAGCGCCTGGCGCGCTTCAACCAGCCGCGTCTGGAGCGTGTGCGCCGCGCGCTGGCGAAAGACCTCGACCAAGTCCGCAGCGCGGGCATAACCGACCTGACTGTCCTGACCATTCGGCTGGACGAAGTCATCCGCCTCGTTGACGAATTGCCCTTGCTGGCAGCACCCGAACGCCGCACTGGCGAGCGGGCAGCCAGGTCGGATGCGCCGGCCGCGGCAGCCGCGCCTGTCAAGGCGGCCAGTGCGGCCTGGCACGAGGTCTGGGGTCAAAAGTGGGGGCAAGGAACCGACCGGGTTTGGCAAGAAGTGCGCTCGCTGATCCGCGTCACGCGCATCGAGCGCCCCGAGGCCATGCTGGTGGCACCTGAGCAGGCCTTTTTCCTGCGGGAAAACGTCAAGCTGCGCTTGCTGAACGCCCGCCTGGCGCTGCTGTCGCGGCAGTTCGACACCGCGCAGTCTGATCTGCGTGACGCGCAGGGCGCACTCGATCGTTACTTCGATCGCAGTTCCAAACGGGTGCAAACGGCTTCCGATCTCGTGCACCAGGTCGCCACGCAGGCTCGTCAGGTGTCGGTGCCCAGGCCTGACGCCACGTTGGCAGCGATCGCCACGGCTTCGGCCGGCCGCTAGCGCAGCGCCCTCAGGCTTCCATAGGCAGGCTGATCCATGCGTGGCGTCATTTGGCTGGTTCTGCTGTTCCTGGTGGCCGTGGTGGCGGCCACCACGCTGGGCAGCAACGACGGCTTGGTCAGCATCTTCTGGAGCGGCTGGCGCACCGACGTATCGCTGAATTTCTTCGTGCTTCTGCTGCTGGGTACATGTGTCGTTCTGATGTCGGCGGTGCAGGCCATCAACGCCTTGATCAGCCTTCCGCAGCGCGCCGGTGCCTGGCGAGAACTGCGCCGGGAACGGGCCGCTCAGGTCGCACTGCGCGAGGCCCTCAGCGAGTATTTCGGCGCACGTTACGGTCGTGCGCGCAAAGCAGCGCAGAGGGCGGTGACGATTGCAGACAGAAGTCCGACGCTGCGCAACGACGCCGAGTTCCGTACTCTGAGCCTGCTGCTTGCGGCTGGCAGTTTGCACCGCTTGCAGGACCGCGCTGCACGCGACGAAACCCTGCGCCAGGCTCTAAAGGCGGTGCGTCCTTTGCGCGGTAGCTCCCCCAGCGTAGAAGACGGTGCCCGCATGCTCGCGGCTGAATGGGCGCTGGAGGACCGCGATGCGGCGCGAGCCATTGAATTGCTGGAAGCGCTGCCACCGGGCGCAGCCAGGCGCACCCACGCGTTGCGTTTGAAGATGCAAGCTCTGCGCTTGGCCCGGCGCCCTCTTGATGCGCTGCACACCGCACGTTTGTTGGCCCACCATCAGGCGTTTTCGCCTGTGGTTGCTCAGAGCCTGCTGCGCTCTCTGGTGGCCGAGACGCTGGAAAGTGCGCATGACATCCAGCAACTGCGCCGACTGTGGCAGCAGTTCGACGCCGCAGATCGACGCGATCCTCAGATTGTTTCGAGGGCTGCGTTGCGCGCCGTTCTCTTGCAGTCGCCCGAGGACGCCCGTGGCTGGCTGCGCCCCTTCTGGGAACGATTGGCCGAACTGTCTCGTGAAGACCGTGAACAGATCGCCCTGGCCTCGATCGAAGCGCGCTCGGGCATTGGCCAGGACTGGTTGCCGCGCCTTGAAAGCGCGGCCCAAGCTTTTGGTCACGAAAGCCCCGTAGTGGCGGCGGTGGGCATGCTCTTCGCCGAGCGCCAACTCTGGGGCAAGGCGCGCCGTCTGCTGGAGCAGGCCGCCGCTTCGCCGGGCCTGTCGGCGCGCGCGCGCCGAGCGGCATGGCGCGAACTGGCAGCGCTGGCGCGTCAAGAGGGTGATGAGGCACGGGCCCTGCGCTGCGAACAATCTGCAGCAGCGCTCGATTAGGTCGCCACAGCCCAAAAATCGGCGCTATACTGTTGGGCTTGATGCGGCTGTAGCTCAGTTGGATAGAGTACTTGGCTACGAACCAAGGGGTCGTGGGTTCGATTCCTGCCAGCCGCACCATAGGTAAAAAGCACGGGTCAGTCTCAATAAGGGACTGACCCGTTTTGCTTTTCTGGGCCGCTGGTGCCTACTTCCGGCTTGCTCTCAAAGCGTCTCCAGTTAGAAGACTGCATCGCCCCCGTTGAGTGCGCAATGCGCAATGCGCCTGGAGTTTCACCTTCACGGCCAACCAGTATGGCCGGGGCCTTGTGGTTGTCTGCAGCGCTGGCCATCTGCGCGGGGCAGCCAACGGGCCCGGGCGGTGATGTCACCGCCGTCGTCGATCACGTCCTCGCATGCCCTGAGCCGGCCCCAGCGCACGGACTTATGCGCGGCCGCATCGGTTCGAGCAAGGCGCTGCATGTTCCAGGTGCCAAGATACCGCCAGCAGGGTGCGCATACCGCTGCCCGGACCACCTCGAATTCGCCTGACAATCTCTCGGCGGTCCGGATTCGGACCCCACCATTTCGGTGCCGCGGACCACCGCCGCCGAGCCCTTGAATACGTGACCAAGAGTGAGATCTTGCAGAGGGATCCAGCATGGCCATGTCGCCGATCGACTATGAGGCGCTGCCGTACAGCTCGATGCCGTTTCCCCAGTGCCAGCCCACGCATCTGGCCGCGCTGGCAGCCCTGCATTCCCGGTGCGCGCCGCCGGTCGAAACGGCCCGCGTTCTCGAACTGGGCTGCGCTTCGGGCGGAAACCTCCTCCCGCTTGCGGCGCGCTTGCCCAACGCAGCGTTCGAAGGCGTCGATCTGTCGGTGCGTCACGTGGAAGAAGGCAACTCGCTGGTGCGCGCCCTGGCGCTGCGCAACGTCTGCATTTTCCAGGGCGATATCGCGGCACTTGACCTGTCCGGCCGTGAGTTCGACTACGTCATCTGCCACGGCGTGTTCAGTTGGACGCCTGCGGCGGTGCAGGAAGCGATCTTCCGCATTTGCGCCCAGAACCTCAGCACGAACGGGGTCGCGTACATCAGCTACAACGTCCTGCCGGGCTGGCACCTGCAGTTGATCGTCCGCGATATCTGCCGCCGCTTTTCAAGCGTCGGCCTGCCGCCGCAGCTGCAGATTGCGCGCGCGCGCGGCACTGCAACAGGTGGCGGAGTTGTCGGACGACAAGAGCCCGTTCGGCAAGGTCCTGCGCGAGGAAGTGCAGCGCAGCGCGCGCATGAACGACTCGCACTTCATGGGCGAATTTCTCAGTGCCGACAACGAGCCCTGCCACTTCCATGAGTTCGTGGCCCGCGCCGGCGCGCACGGTCTGGCCTATGTCTGCGACGCCAGCCTGGCCGATCCCCTGCCGGAATCGCTGGGCCCGGAGCGCGCCGCGCGGGTCCGCGCGATGGCGGTCGACAGCGGCCTGCCCGTCGAGCAGTGCATGGACTTCTTCACCGGGCGGACCTTTCGCCGCGCCTTGTTGATGAAGGGCACGGGCCATCGCGCCGTCGGCGCCGCCGCCTGGATGCCACTGCACCTGTCCTGCCCACTCCGTCCGGAGAGCAGCACGGACGGCACGTTCGTGTTCCGCCAGGACACGGCACAACTGAAGACCAACGATCCCGTCGTCGGCGCGGCCCTGCAGTTCTTGTCGCACGCCTATCCCGAAACGCGTTCCTTCTCCGAGGTCGTGGCGCACGCCAGCGCCCAGACCGGGCAGCGGGCCGACAGCTTCATGGCGCGCTTGTGCGAGGCGCTGTGCCGCACGCTCGACTCGGGGCACGTGGCGGTGTCGTCACACACGCTGCGCGTCGGGCACGAGGACGACGCACGCCCCGCACTGTGGCCGCTGGCCCGGGTGCAGTTGCAGCGTGGCCAGACTCGGGGCAGCAACCTGCTGCAGGTGCCGATTCAGCTGCCGCCCGGCCGCGAGCTTCGTGGCCGGGCTGCTCGATGGCGTGCGCACGGTTGACGAGCTGCAGGCGTGCATCGCCGAGGCGATCAGCCGCCGCGAGGTCAGTTTCGACGGCATCGAGCCCGGTGGCGACCCCGCCGCCACCGACCGGATCGCCGGGCCCTTGCTGCGGACGATCCTGCGTGAGTTCAGGCGCAGCGCGCTGCTGGCACCGACAACCTGACCCGACCCGCGCCGCCCCGGCGTCGGCGGGACCAATCCAAGCCCACAGCCGCGGCGAGCAACAACGCCAGTGTGGCGGGCTCGTCGACAGTTCCACCCGTGGCATTTGGGCCGAGGAGGCTGTACGCAAAGGTGTCGGTACTGGCCGCGGTGGGGTTGCCGACCGCGGCGGTGCGTTGCCAGTACCACTCGACTTCGGTACTGTTGTTGAAGATGCTCAATACCGAAGCCGTGAGAGCTGCGTCAACGATGTCCAGGGTGTACTCGTCGAATAGCGAGCCGGTTATCACCGAAAGCGTTCCCGAAAGCTCTACGCCACCGAGCATTACGACGAAGTTGTCGAAGCTCGCCCCGCCCGAATCCTGGCCGTGGACGCCCCACCAGCGAATGGCTTCGACGATGGTGTCTGCCGGGGTGATGAACAACTGCGTCTGGGCAGTGCTGCCCGGATCCGACTGCTCCCCGAAAGCCTCGCCCGCAAACGGCGTGGTGCCGACCACCACGCCCGCAAGTGCCCCATTGCTCAAGAGTAGGCCCGTCAACAGACCCGCCAAAGCCTTCTTCACGATGCCCATCAGTGGCACCACGAAGTCGACCCGGTCGAGCATGAAGTCGCTGCCATGCGCGCCCGCTGCGTCGTTGAAGATCGCGCCGCCGAAACCGCCGGCCGCGCTGCTGTAGCCGCCATGGACGAAGTTGCCCGCAGTGTTGTAGGCGCCGGCCAGCAACTCCATCGATGTGAAGCCGCTGGCAGCGTCTAGCGTGACGGTCTTGAGGCCGTTTGCCGCGTCGGCCCAGAACGCCTTCTCGGCCACTACGGCACCCGACGCGTTCAGCAGGCGAAGCAGGCCCGATTCGCTGAACGTGCTGCCACCGTCGTTGATGAACAGGCGTGTCAGCCCCACCGTCACGCTGGTGGCCGCGGAGGGCAGCGAGATCCGCAGGGCCTCTTTGCCGTCGATCTCTTGCCGCACGCTGCTGGTGGCGGCGGACTGCCCGCTCACGCCCAGGTCACCGGCGAAGATGTCGCCGCCCGAGAGCTGTTGTGGGCTCACGGCATTGAACCTGACGCTGGACCAGGCCTCTGCGGCATTGGTGGCATCGGCCTTGTGCGTGATCGCGTAGCCCGTCTGCGTCCAAGCCTGCGCCCATTGACCGCCGGTGCCCGATTGGCCCACTGGCGCGTCGCCCAGTCGCACAGTGCCGACCTCGGCGGTGCCGGTGATGGTGACACTCACGCTGGACGTGCCGCCGTCGGTGGACTTCACCTGGAACGTGTCCTGCAGCGAATCGCCGGGGTTCAGGTAATCGAATGCCAGGTTGGCCCGGTAGGTCCAGGTGCCATCGGTGCCCAGGGTGAAGTTGCCGTGGCGCCCGGCCGTAGCCGGTTGCGCGACGAAGGCAGCGGGGCCATCTGCGTCGACGAGCGTGAGACGCCCGGTGGTGGTAATCGGCGCATTCGTCTCCGCCACCGACACGTCGGCCGTACCCAGCACCGCCTTGTCGTCAACGCCATTGACCGTGAGCGTCAGCGTGGAGCCGTTCAAGGTGTAGTCGCTGCCGAGCGTCAGCATCCGCCCGCCCGAGGTCGTGACGGTAGCGTCCAGATTCTGAACCGTCAGCGTCGTGCCAGGGTAGGGGTCGCTGGCACCGGCCAGCAGGTTCTGGCTGAAGGTCGGTCCATCCTCGCCCACCGCCGCTGTCAGCAAGGTCTCCACGGGCGCGACCTCGAAGGTGAACGTCGGGACGCGGATGGAGATCGGATCTATCGCGCCGTCGGTCCGCATGTTGTAGCCGAAGCTGCCTGAAGGCGTGATGACGCCAATGCGGTCATAGCTGAAGGACAGGCTGGTCGTCGTTGACCCTTCCACGTCGTTGAAGGCGTACGTTTGAATCGCCGCATCGCCCAGCCGCAGGTCGTACACGCGCACGCCGGTACTGCTCACGCCCTGTATCTGGAACGCCTGAAGCGCGCCACCGGTCGCCAGCGTGTTCAGCGCGTACGGCGACAGGCTCTTGATGGTGAGATTCAAATCTTTGAAGTTCGGCTCGGTCGGGGCGGTGCCCGCCATGAACCCCGCACGGCCCGCGCCGAACTGCAGCGAATCGATCTCGATTCGGCCCTTGGAATCGCCCAAGGCCAGCCCGCTGCCGTTGTCCATCAACAGGTAGTAGTGGGCGACGGCGCCGTTCGCCAGGAAGTACTGGGCCACCCAGCCCGATTCGATGTAATCGGCACCGGTCTTCGTGAGCGACGGTAGCGAGTCTGCCTCGATGCTCTTGCGCTCCGAGCGGTCGTACCCGAAGCTGTTGGATCTTTGGGATCTGGCTGTGGGCGTGATCAAGCCGATTTGGTCGTAAGAGAAAGACAGGCTGGATTGCGGCGCGTCGTTCCCGCCAGCCCCCGATAACTGGTTGCCTGTGAGGTACACATCCTTCAGCCGAAGGTCGTATACCAGGGCCCTTTCCGAATCGATGCCCTGGACCTGGATCGAATACAGCGGGTTCCCGCTGGCCAGCGTCGCCAGCAAACTCGGCGAGGCACCCGAAAAATTCACCGTCAGGTCAGAGAAGGCCGGCCTGCCCGCCAGGCCGTCGGTGACGCCGACGCCGGAGCCCAGTTGCAGCGAACTGATCTCGAACCAAGCCTTGGATTGGCCACTGATGAAGGCGTTACCGTCGTTGATCAGCAGGTAAAACCGAGAGACGCCCGTGGTTTCGAGAACGTCGGTGCCGCCAGGGCCGGACTGCGGGATGCTGGCCGCGGGGACCGTGGTGCCGGCCCCGATGTTCCAGCCGAAGTTGCTGGCGGGCGTGGTCAGCCCGATCTGACCGTAGTTGAAGGACAGGCTGGTCGACGGCCCGGAATCGTCGCTGCCGTCGAGAGCAAAGGTGTTGCTCGTCAGCAGCACGTCGGCCAGGCGCAGGTCGTAGACGATGGCACCGGCAGCGTTCAAGCCGCGGACGCTGACCGCATCGATCTGACTGCCGCCGGCGAGTTGGCCCAGCAACACGGGCGAAATGCCCGTCAAGCTGACCCTGAGGTCGTCGAACTTCGGTGCGCTGACGGACGGTCCGCCGGCGTTGAGGGCGGCAGCGGCAGCGGCACCGACACTGAACTCGAAGGAGTTCAGCTCGAACCAGCCCTTGGCGTTGGCATTGACAGCGCCGCCATTGAATCCGTCGATCGACATGAAGTACTTCGTCTCGCTGCCGATATCGACGGACCCCAGTCCGGCCCGGGTGAGCGACGGCAGCGAGGTCGGATCGATGGACTTGGCATCCGACCGGTCGTACCCGAGGCTGCTGCCGTCCGTGATCAGACCGATGCGGTCGTATGTCAAGGACAGGCTGGTCTGCGACTGGTTGGTGCCGGCGGTGGCCTGTTGTGTCAAGAACACGTCGCCCAGGCGAAGGTCGTAGATTGGTGCGGCCTTGCTGTCAGCGCTATCGAAGCCCTGGATCTGGATCGAGTCAATGCGGTTTCCGGTGGCGAGGCTGGCCAGCAGGTCGGGTGCAGCACCGCGAAAGAACGCCTGGAGATCGGAGAACGACCGGTCACCCGGAACGACCTGGCCACCGGCCCCCGTGCCCAGGCTGGCATCGAACTGCAGGAAATCGATCTCGAACCACGCCTCGGTGGTGCCGCCGCTCGGAAGGTTACTGATCGTTGATCAGCAGGTAGTAACGCGACACCGCGCCGGTTTCAATGACGTCGGGCCCGGTTGACCTGGGTGTGGGGATGCTGTCGAAGGGGATCGTGACCTTGTCGACGGCGTTGAAGCCGAAATCGCCCGTGGGCGTGGCGGCACCAATGAGGCCGGCCTTGAGGCTGATGGAGGTGAAAGGGCTGCCGCCGCAGGCACTGTTGTTGGCGTTGCTCGTCACCAGCACTCGGCCAGGCGGAGGTCGTAGGCCACTGCACCGCTGCTGTCGACGTCTTTGATGCGAACCGATTCGATTGCGCCAGATATCGCCAGATCGGCCAGCAGCGCGGCGGCCGCGCCCGCCAAGGACGCATTGATTTCGGTGAAGAACGGCAGCCTGGCCAGGCCGCCTTGTCCGCCGACCGCAGCGGCACCAAACCCCACGGCGCTGATCTCGAACCAACCGGGGTGCCGGGGATCGGTCGAGCCGCCGTTGCGGCCGTCGATGAGCATGAAGATTGGCATGTGGTTCGCGTTCCCATGGTTGTTTCAGCGCCAGAGGGTCGGTTCATGTCCCCGCAACAGCGCTGCGCGCGAGGACGCATGCGGTGATGGCAGAAGGCGTGTCAAATCGCACCCATCGAAGATCTCCGTGAAGATTTTTTTCGTCGATTGAACCGCTGCGCCAGCTTGTGAAGCTGGGGCTTTGCGCGCACCACCTGGCTGGCCTCACGGTGTTTACCCTTGCGACAAGGCTGCCCCCTTGAATGCAGGTTCACGCCAACGATGCGTCGCCTGCGCAGGGCACCGGGGTCGCAACACGGACGGCGGCTGGCGCATCACCCAGGCAAGTGCCGGACAGTCCTCTGGCACAAGCGTGTCGGGCCGTCGGTCACGCCACAGATTCGCGCCGCAGGCTCATGCCGCACCAGCCTTCGCGCCCTTGGCGGCTTGCGCCACGAAGCCCCGCGTGGGCTTGCGTCCCAGGCCTTGAAGCAGGTTGGTCGTTTGCTCAAGCTGTTCTACCAAGATGTGGCCGCCGATCGGGTTGCCGGGTCAGGTTCGGGCACCCACCATCAGACCTTGCGCGTGCGTGCTCGTGCGTGCGCGTGCGTGCTCGTGCTCGTGAGGATCGGGAATTCGAACGCATTTATCAGTGCGTTCGAATTTTCCATCCATCCGCCAACTGCACCAGAACATGGCGTTCTCGAACACACAGCGCCTAAAGAAGGGGGCTCAATCACGCTTCAGGTTCATCGCGCTGACCAAGCCCACGGACAGAGCCCGATATCTGGCCAGGACCGATTACGCTCTGCCCTGGTTATTCGCTACCGAATCGCGCGCCGTTTGGCCGACTGCCCCAATGTCACGACCTGTGATTCCCATTGTTCCTGCCACTGCCACTGCCTCTGCCTCTGGCTCTGGCTCTGCGCATCTGGCAAACACGGCGCAAGCAATGCAGGCACCGCAGCCTGCTTCCCGCGAACGCAAGCGCCGGGCGCCCAAGGGTCGGCAGGTCGATGAAGCTTCGCTGCTGAAAGTGCGCAGCCTGCTGGGTGAACTGCCGCGCAGGCGCGATCTGTTGATTGAACACCTGCACCGCATCCAGGACGCTTGCGGGCATCTGTCAGCCGCGAACTTGGCGGCGCTGGCGCATGAAATGCGCCTTTCGCAGGCCGAGGTTTTCGAGGTGGCCAGCTTCTATCACCACTTCGACATCGTGAAGGAAGGCGAGTCGGTGCCCGCGCCACTGACGGTGCGCGTGTGCGACGGTTTGTCTTGCGAATTGGCCGGCGCGCAGGATTTGCTGGCGTGCTTGCCGACGCTGTTGGGCGCCGGCGTGCGTGTGATCGCCGCGCCCTGCGTGGGCCGCTGCGAGCAAGCACCTGCGGTGGTGGTGGGACAGAACCCCGTGCCCCAGGCTACGGTCGCGGCGGTGAAGGAGCGGGTGATGGCGGGTGCCACACGCCATGACGCCGCGAAACCCATGGGCCCGCAGCCGCTGGGTTTCGCGGCGTACCGCGCCAGTGGTGGATACGCGCTGCTGCAGGACTGCCATGCCGGAAAGCGGGATGCGGGTTCCGTGATCAACACGCTGGAGCACGCCGGCTTGCGCGGGCTGGGCGGGGCCGGCTTTCCGGCAGGGCGCAAGTGGCGCATCGTGCGGGCCGAGCCCGGTCCACGGCTGATGGCTGTCAACATCGACGAAGGCGAACCGGGCACCTTCAAGGACCGCACCCTGCTCGAGCGCGACCCGCACCGATTCCTGGAAGGCATGCTGGTGGCCGCCTGGGCGGTGGGCATCGCCGAGATCTACATCTACCTGCGAGACGAATACCACGGCTGCCGCGAATTGCTGGCGGCGGCCATTGCCACGTTGCAGCACGAAGCGCCGGTGGCGAACCTGCCGGCCGTTCACCTGCGCCGCGGTGCTGGTGCGTACATCTGCGGCGAAGAGTCCGCGATGATCGAATCCATCGAGGGCAAGCGCGGCCTGCCGCGATTGCGTCCGCCCTATGTGGCCCAGGTGGGCCTGTTCGGTCGGCCGACGCTCGAACACAACTTCGAGACCTTGTTCTGGGTGCGCGAGCTGCTGGAAAAAGGGGGCGAGTGGTTTGCCAGCCAGGGCCTGAATGGTCGCCAGGGCCTGCGTTCGTTTTCCGTGTCGGGCCGGGTGCAGCGGCCGGGGGTGAAACTGGCACCGGCAGGCATCACTGTTCAGGCGCTGATCGACGGCTACTGCGGCGGCATGCAAGCCGGGCACCGCTTCTACGCCTACTTGCCCGGCGGGGCCTCGGGCGGCATCCTGCCGGCTTCGCTAAGCGACATCCCGCTGGACTTCGACACCCTGCAGCCCTATGGCTGCTCCATCGGCTCGGCTGCGGTGGTGGTGCTTTCAGACCAGGACAGCGCCGTGGCCGCGGCGCGCAACACCATGCGTTTTTTCCGACATGAAAGCTGCGGCCAGTGCACACCCTGCCGCAACGGCACGGCCAAGGCGGTGGACCTGATCGCGCAGCCCCCTGCAGACTGGAACTTGCCGCTGCTGGAAGACCTGTCGGCCGTGATGCGTGACGCCTCGATCTGCGGGCTGGGGCAAGCCGCGCCGAATCCCATCGACTGTGTGGTGCGCTATTTCCCGCAGGAACTCCAGCCATGAGCGCAACGAGCGCAACGAGCGCAACGGATGCCTTGAGCGTTGTGGGTGTCATGACGCGGGACGAACGCGCCCAAGCGCCGGCCCCCGAAGTGCAGCTTGAGATCGACGGCCGCGTGGTCATGGCGCGTGCCGACCAGACTTTGCTGCAGGTGGCCCGGGCGCAGGGCATCGAGGTGCCGCACCTGTGTTTCAGTGAAGGGCTGGCGCCGGCCGGCAACTGCCGCGCTTGCGTGGTGGAAGTGACTGGTGAACGCACGCTGGCGGCTGCGTGCTGCCGCATGGCCACGGCCGGCATGCAGGTGCGCACCGACAGCGAACGTGCGCGCCGCTCGCAACGCCTGGTGCTGGAACTGCTGCAGGCCGACATGCCCGCGCAAGCGCGCACCCGCCACAGTGAACTCGAGCACTGGTCGCAGAAACTGGCGCAGGGCAAGCCGCGTTTTGCGGCCCGCCCTGCGGTGCAGCCCGACCTTTCGCACCCGGCCATTGCTGTGAACATGGACGCCTGCATCCAGTGCACGCGCTGCCTGCGCGCCTGCCGCGACGAACAGGTCAATGACGTCATCGGCCTGGCCTATCGCGGTGCCCAAACGCAGATCGTGTTCGACATGGGCGACGCCCTGGGCGCATCGTCGTGCGTGGCCTGCGGTGAGTGTGTGCAGGCCTGCCCCACGGGTGCCTTGATGCCCGCCCGCGACGTGGCCCTGGCAGTGCCCGACCGTGAGGTCGCGTCGCTGTGCCCGTTCTGCGGCGTGGGCTGCCAACTCACCTACCACGTGAAGGACGACCGCATCCTGTTCGTGGAAGGCCGTGACGGCCCAGCCAACCACGGCCGCTTGTGTGTGAAAGGCCGTTACGGCTTCGACTACGCGCACCACCCGCAGCGCCTGACCCAACCCCTGATTCGTCGCGCCGACGCCCCCAAACGCGGCGAGGCGGAGATGGACCCCGAACGCCTGCATGATGTCTTCCGCGTAGCAAGCTGGGAAGAGGCATTGGACTTCGCCGCGCAGGGCCTGCTGCGCACGCGCGACGGGCACGGCAAGCGGGCACTGGCCGGCTTCGGTTCGGCCAAGGGCAGCAACGAAGAAGCCTACCTCTTCCAGAAGCTGGTGCGCACCGGCTTCGGCAGCAACAACGTCGACCACTGCACCCGCTTGTGTCACGCGTCCAGCGTGGTGGCCTTGCTGGAAGGCATCGGTTCGGGCGCGGTGTCCAACCCGGTGATGGACGTGATGCAGGCCGAGGTCGTCATTGTCATTGGCGCCAACCCCACGGTGAACCACCCGGTGGCAGCCACCTGGATCAAGAACGCCGTGCAGCAGGGCACGAAGCTGATCGTCTGCGACCCGCGCCGGTCGGACTTGGTCCGCATCGCCCACCAGCACCTCGCCTTCAAGCCCGACACCGACGTGGCCATGCTGAACGCGTTGATGCACGTCATCGTCGAAGAAGATCTGCTGGATGCCGACTTCATCGCGCAGCGCACCGTCGGCTTCGACGAATTGCGCGCCAACCTGGCCGCCTACAGCCCCGAGTTGATGGCACCGGTGTGTGGCATAGACGCGGCCACCTTGCGTGAAGTGGCGCGTCTGTACGCCACCTCGAAGGCCTCGATGATCTTGTGGGGCATGGGTGTGTCGCAGCACGTGCACGGCACCGACAACGCGCGCTGCCTGATCGCCCTGGCCTTGATGACGGGCCAGATCGGTCGGCCTGGCACAGGCTTGCACCCGCTGCGCGGGCAGAACAACGTGCAGGGCGCTTCCGACGCCGGGCTGATTCCGATGATGTTCCCCGACTACCACCCTGTGACGGACGCTGTCGCGCGCGCCCACATCGAAGCCGTCTGGCGCCTGCCGCCTGGCACGCTGGACCCGCAACCCGGCTTGACGGTGGTGGAGGTGATGCACGCCATCACGGCGGGCGACTTGAAGGCGCTGTACGTGATGGGCGAGAACCCCGCCATGTCCGACCCTGACGTCAACCAGGCGCGGGCGGCGTTGGCGGCACTGGACCACCTGGTGGTGCAAGACATTTTCCTGACGGAAACCGCCTACTTGGCTGATGTGGTGTTGCCGGCCAGCTCATTCGCCGAAAAGACGGGCACGTTCACCAACACCGACCGCCTGGTGCAACTCGGCCGCCAGGCTGTGCCGCCGCCGGGCGACGCGCGGCACGATCTGTGGATCATTCAGCAACTGGCGCAGCGGATGGGCCTGCAGTGGCACTACCCCGATGTCTCGGCCGTGTTCGACGAAATGCGCCAGACCATGCCCAGCATCGCCGGCATCACTTGGCAGCGTCTGCAGCGCGAAGGTGCCGTCACCTACCCGTGTCTGCACGAGGGCGACCCGGGCGAGGCGGTGGTGTTCGGCGATCACTTCCCGCGTCAGGGTGGCCGTGCGCGCTTCGTGCCAGTCGACATCGTGCCGGCGGCCGAACGGCCCGATGCCGAGTTTCCGGTGGTGCTGATCACGGGCCGGCAGCTCGAGCACTGGCACACAGGCAGCATGACCCGCCGCGCCACCGTGTTGGACACGCTGGAGCCCGACCCCGTGGCCTTGATCAACCCGCTGGACTTGGCCGCACTGGGCGCGCTGCCGGGCGATGTGGTCACGCTGCAATCGCGACGCGGTGAAGTGGCCTTGTATGCCCGTGTCGACGAAGGCTCACCACGCGGCGTGGTGTTCGTGCCCTTCTGCTACTACGAAGCCGCCATCAACCGCCTGACGCACGCTGCGCTGGACCCGCACGCCAAGATTCCCGAGTTCAAGTACTGCGCGGTGCGCTTGCTGCGCGGCGGCATGCTGGCGGCGCAGTCCAGCTACGGGGGTGGCTTGGCCATGCCGCGGATGACATCGGTGGGCTGAAGCGCTGCTGCGGGTAAACGCCGACTTCAGTGCGGCATCCAGACAGCCGATAACCGATCACGCTGCGCCGCATTCCGGCCAGTGACGGGCCTGCTCGCGGCCCCCGGGAGTCTCTTCATGCCTGATACCGCCATCCTCGAGCCCGCAGTTGCCACCGAACCCGCGCCGCCCAGCCACACCTTGCTGCTGGTTGACGACGAGCCTTCGGTGCTCAGCGCGCTGCGCCGTCTGTTCCGGGGCTCGGATTACCGCGTTCTGCTGGCCGGCAGCGGCGACGAGGCGCTGCAGATGCTGGTGCTGGAGCCCGTGGACCTGGTGATCAGCGACATGCGCATGCCCGAAATGGACGGCGCGCAGTTGCTGGAGCAGGTTCGCCAGCGCCATCCTGCGACGGTCCGCATCCTGCTGACGGGTTATGCGGACATCAACTCCACCATCGCAGCCATCAACCGCGGCGAGGTGCACCGCTACATCAGCAAGCCGTGGGACGACGTGGACCTTCAGCTGATCGTGAAGGAAGCGTTGTCGCGACGGGAGTTGGAGCAGGAAAACCGCGAACTGCTGCGCATCACACAGGCGCAGAACGAAGAGCTCAACAGCCTGAATGCCACGCTGGAAGATCGGGTGAAGGCCCGTGTGGCCGAGATCAAGCAGGTGGCCGACATGCTGGACGCCGCTTACGACGAGCTGAGCCAGACCTTCACCGTCGCCATGACAGTGTTTGCCGGCATGATGGAAATGCGGCAAACCGGCATTGCCGGCCACTCGCGCCGTGTGGCCGATCTGGCGCGCCGTGTGGCCGTGCAGATGAAGCTGGACGCCAACGCCGAAAACGAGGTGTACCTGGCCGGTCTGCTGCATGACATCGGCAAGCTGGGTTTCCCTGACAGCATGCTGGGCAAGCCCACCTCGATGTACGCCCCCGAGGAAATCTCGCGGTATCACAAGCATGCGGAAGCGGGTGAAACGGCGTTGATGCCGCTGCCCAAGCTGCATGGGGTGGCACACATCATCCGGCAGCACCACGAAAGGCCTGACGGATACGGCTTCCCCGACGGGCTGATCGGCCACCAGATTCAGGTCGGGGCCCTGATCATCGGCGCAGTCAGCGACTATGACGGCCTGGTGCAGGGCGGGGTCGCGCCACAGACCTACGCGATGGAAGACGCGTTGACGCTGATGCAGGGTTTGGCCGGCAAACACTACGACCGGGCGGTGATGGCTGCCCTGGGTAGCGTGGTGAGAGAGCTCGAACCTCCGCCTGTGGACGAGTATCTGGTGCTGCCCCACGAGTTGAAGGCGGGCATGCGCCTGGCGCGCGATCTGCTTTCGCCCAAGGGCACCTTGCTGCTGCCCAAGAAGCTGGTGTTCAACACCAAACTCATCTTGCAGATTCAGAAGTTCTCCAGCGCAGCCACGGTGGAGCTGGCCTTGTACATCGTGAAGGACCGCTTGTCGCCGCCGAAGTCGCCGCCAACATTGCCGACGCCGGACCCCGCTGAGGTGGCGCACGCCGGCGCCGCGCGCCAGCCCGTGGCGGGCAGCGTTTGAACGCCGCCCGCTGATAGCCATGGGTGCACGTCTGCCCAGGCGCGCGCAGACCCTGAGCGCTGGCTTGCAGCGGGTGCTGGACGCCATCGCCGTGCCTGCCTATGCGCATCGGGGCGGACACATCCTGCATGCCAACCCGGCCATGCTGCGGCTCTCGGGCCACGCCCACTCGGTGGTGTGCGATCTCGAACATGCCAACCTGGCGACCCCGCCCTGGCGCGCAGCCCTGCGCGACTACGGGCAAGCCTGCATGGCGCAGGAAGCCGACCTGCCGGCAATGGAGCTGAGCCTTTTGAATGCGCAAGGCAACGAGCGCCAAGTGGAAATGACTGCCCGGCGTCTGTTCGATGAGCCCGCGTCGGGTCAGCCGGGCGTACTGACCGTGCTGGTGACTTGCCAGGACCTCAGCGACATCCAGCACGTTCAGAGCAGCATGCTCAGCCTGAGCCAGATGCTCAACCAGATCATCGACGGCGGGCCGATGGCCACTTTCGTCATCGACACCCAGCGCCGCGTCACCCATTGGAACCGGGCCTGCCAGTTGATGACGGCGCGAAAGCCCTGGGAGATGCTGGGTCGCAGCGACACTTGGCGCGCTTTTTACATGCTGCCTCAGCCGCTGCTGGCCGAATTGATTGTCCAGGGCTGCAGCGCCGAGCAGTTGCAGCGCACCTACGGCGATGGCATCCACGCCACCGACCGCGTGCCCGGTGCCTATGAAGGTGAAAGTTTCGTGCCCAAGCTGGGTGACGGCGGCCGCTGGCTGTATTTCAGTTCCGCACCGCTGCACGACGTACAAGGCGTTGTGGTGGGCGCCGTACAGACCATGCAAGACGTCACCGAGCGCCATGTCGCACAGGTCGAATTGCTGCGCCACCGCAGCCAGTTGGAACAACGGGTGGCCGAAGGTTCGGCCGAATTGCGCAGCACGGTCGACCAGTTGGCCGCCTTCATGCAGAACTCGCCGCTGGGCGTGGTGCACGTGGTGCGCGGGGTCGTCACGCACCACAACCGCATGCTGGGCGAGATGTTTGGTTCGGCCGGGCGCTCGATGGTGGGTCTGCGCGGGGCCGACTTCTTTCCCACCCGTGAGGAGTACGCAGCCCTGATGCGCGAGGCCGTGGCGCGCTTGCGCGAAGGTGCGCCGCTGCAGCGCGAGGCCTGGATGCGTCATGGCGACGGCACACCGCTGTGGGTGCAGGTCATCGCTTACGTAGGCGATGTCGCCAAGCCTTCCGCGGGCACCTGGTGGCTGCTGCAAGACCGTACCGCTTTTCGCCGCGCGCAGGACGAATTGCACAGCAACTTCGAGCGGCTGCGCGAAACGAACCAGAAGCTGGAAGACGCGCAGAACCAGTTGCTGCAGCAGGACAAGATGGCCAGCATCGGCTCGCTGGCCGCCGGAATAGCCCACGAGATCAACAACCCGATCGCCTTTGTCAGCTCAAACCTGCATACCTTGCGTGCCTACACGCAGGAACTGATACGGCTCGTCGACAGCTTCGGCGCCGCCGAAAGGCAGGGCCAGGACCAGGGCGAGGCACCGCACCGGCAATTGGCGCAGGTCAAGCTGCGCGCGGAAATCGACTACTTGAGAGAGGACCTGCCCAAGCTGCTGGACGAAAGCGATGACGGTTTGGCGCGCGTCAAGCGCATCGTGCAGGACCTGAAGGACTTCTCGCGGGTGGACCAGGAAGCCTGGCAGGACGCCGACCTGAATGCCGGGCTGGAGTCCACGCTGAACGTCGTGATGCACGAGGTCAAGTACAAGGCCACCGTGGAACGGCGACTGGGCGTGCTGCCGCCTGTGCGCTGCCTGGCCGCGCAGCTGAACCAGGTGTTCATGAACCTGATCGTCAACGCCTCGCAGGCCATGGTCGGCATCGGCGTCATCACGCTGAGCAGCGGCCATAGCCCGGACGCCAGCGGCGGCTGGGTGTGGGTCGAGGTGTCGGATACGGGTGCCGGCATGGACGCGGTGGTGATGCGCCGGGTGTTCGAGCCCTTCTTCACCACCAAGGCTGTGGGCAAGGGAACCGGGCTGGGCCTGTCGCTGTCGTTTTCCATCGCGCAGCGCCACGGGGGGCTGATACGCGTGCGATCGGCACCAGGGAAGGGTACCGCGTTCAAGGTCTGGGTGCCGGTGCATGGCCCCCGGATCGAAGGCGCGGGGTCGGCAGCCCCAGTCGACTACTGAGCTTCGGGCGTCGCTGCGCCCCGCCATCAGGCGTCGTAGACCACGCCATCGCGCTGCGCCAGCACCCCTTGCGCAACCAGTTCGGCCACGGTGTGTTCGGCGTACGCACGCAGGGTGCCTTTGGGGCCGCCCATGCGTTGCCAGACGGCCGCATACAAACCCACGCCCCCGAACCAATCGTGCAGGGCCGGCCAGGCCTGCTCGCGCACCTCCAGCATGTGGAACTTCATCAGCGCCTTCATGGCGTGGTGGGCATGGCGTTGCGGGTTGGCACGGAACGCCGCCAGGCGTTGACGCGCGAGTTTCAGCGAGCCGGCCACGTCGCTAAACGGCGCGCCGTGGCCGGGTATCGCCCAGCGCGCATCCAGCGATTCGATCAGGTCCAGCGAAGCCTCGACTTCATCGAAGGCGTCGACGCCGTCCAGTTCGGGGAAGACCACCCCGAAGCCGCGCTCCCACAGCGCATCGGCAGTGATGACGACCCGTTCTTCTGCGTTGAACAGCATGATGGAATGCGGATCGTGGCCCGGCGCGGCCCACACTTGCCAGCGCTGTGTGCCCACGGTCAGCGTGTCGCCCGGGCGCACGATGGCCTGCACTTCGAAGCGTTCGCAAGCCTGGCCCGTGGGCGCGTAGCTCAAGGCCACTTCGTCCCAGCGCTGCACGGCGTGCCACTGGCCGGGGGGAATGCTGACGCTGCATCCAAAAGCGCGCTGCAAGGTGGCGTTGCCGCCGCAGTGGTCTGAATGCAGATGCGTGTTCACCACCCGCACCAGACTTTCATCACGCAGCGCGTGCCGCACCAGCGACGCGGTTTGCGAAGCGTGGTTCAGGTGCCCCGCATCGATCAGTACGGCACCAGCCCCCCCGCCGTGCAGCAGCACGTTGTTCGACGACAGCCAGCCGCGCTGCAGCACGGTGATATCGGGCCAGGAATGCAGGTCTTTGTTCATGCGCGGGTTGTAGAGGTGGCGGCTGATTTTGTGTGATCAACGGGACCCGCAAGCTACCATCCAAGCCGTACCCACACCGCACACTCACCAGGAGTTCCACAACATGAAACTGCTGCTCAAGTTCAATCTCATTTTTATCCTGGTCATGGCGCTGGGTGTGGCCGTCAGCGGCTGGATCAGCCGCAACCTGCTGCAGGCCCAAGCCCAGGAAGAGGTGCTGTCGGGTGCGCGGATGATGATGGAGCAGGCTGCCGCAGTGCGGTCCTACACCTCGACGCAGATCACCCCCCTGCTGGCCGGGCAGATGCAGACCGAATTCCTCCCGCAGTCGGTGCCCAGCTATTCGGCCACCGAGGTGCTGGCTGCCGTGCAGGCCAAACACCCTGAGTACGGCTACAAGGAAGCGACGCTGAATCCGACCAACCCGCGCGACCGTGCGGTGGGTTGGGAGGTGGACATCGTCAACAGCTTCCGCGCCGACGGCAAGCTCAAGGAGTTTGTCGGCCAGCGCGACACCCCCACCGGCCTCTCGCTGTTCGTGGCCCGTCCGCTGCGCATCACCGACGCCGCCTGCCTGCGCTGCCACAGCAGCGTCGAAGCTGCGCCGCAAACCATGGTCGCGAAGTACGGCCCTGCCAACGGTTTCGGCTGGCAGCTCAACGAGGTGATCGGCGCGCAGGTGGTGTCGGTGCCCATGGCCCTGCCGCTGCAGCGCGCGGCGCAAGCCTTCAACCTGTTCGTGGGTTCGTTGGTAGCCGTGTTCGTGGTGGTGGGCATCGTGCTGAACGTGATGATCTGGCTGGTGGTGGTGCGCCCCGTGACACAACTCTCGGCCCTGGCCAACCGGGTCAGTCAGGGTGAACTGGACGCGCCCGAGTTCGCCATCGGCAGCCGCGACGAGATCGGCACGCTTGCCGAGAGCTTCACCCGCATGCGCACCAGCGTCGTCCAGGCAATGAAGATGCTTGAAAGCTGATGGCGCGTCGCTGTGGTCAACACAACTCATCCTGAACTGCTGGGCAAGTACCGCATCACCGGCGTTCTAGGTGAAGGCGCAATGGGCGTGGTGTACCGGGGCTTCGACCCCGACATCCGCCGCGTGGTGGCGCTGAAGACCATTCGCCGGGGTGTCGACACCGGCGAATCGGCGGCCACCAGCGCGGCGCGCTTTCGCAACGAAGCCCGCGCCGCCGGCCGCCTGACGCACCCCGGCATCGTGGGTGTCTACGACTTTGGTGAAGCCGACAGCCCGCACGGCCGCATCACCTACATCGCGATGGAGTACGTGGAAGGCCACACGCTGGCCGCCTACATGGCACGCAAGGTGCCGTTTGGTGCGGCCGATGTCGCCAGCATCGCCACGCAGTTGCTCGACGCACTGGGGCACGCACACGAAAACGCGGTCTGGCACCGCGACATCAAGCCCGCCAACATCATCATGACGCGCACCGGCCGCGTGAAGATCGCCGACTTCGGCATCGCCCGCAGCGACGAGTCCGGCCTCACCATGGCCGGCGGCATGGTGGGCACACCCATGTACATGTCGCCCGAGCAGTTCCTGGGCACCACCATCGACCACCGGGTCGATCTCTACAGTGTGGGCGTGGTGCTGTACCAGTTGATCGCCGGCCGCCCGCCGTTCGTGGGCCACGCCGACGTGCTGACTTACCGCGTGGTGCATGAAGCCGCGCAGCCGCCCTCGGTGGCGGAAGGGGCCGCGCCGATGCCCCAGTTCGACGATGCGGTGCTGTGCGCTTTGGCGAAAAACCCGCAGCAGCGTTTTCCGCACGCCGCCGCGTTCCGCAACGCATTGGCCAGCGCGCTCGGTGCGTTTGCACCGCCTGCTGTGTCGGAAGAGGCCGTGAATGCCTTGCCATCGGCGCACGCTTTCGCGCCCACCGAACGCATGTCGACGCCCAATCCATCGGGCGTGACGGCCCCCGCCCCGCCGACCTCGGGTTCGGGTGCGCTGGGTTCAGCAGGGTCGATCGGCACCGTCGAAGGTTGGGCCCCGGCGCAACTGGCGGCGGTGCAGGCCGTGCTGGCTCGCCACGTCGGCCCACTGGCTGCGACCATGGTTCGCCGTGCTGCCCGCGATTGCGCTGACCTGGCTTCGTTGCACCTGCGCTTGTCAGAGCAGATCACGCAGTTGGCGATGCGCGAAGCCTTCCTCAGCCAGGTGCGCGGCGGTTCGGGCGCGACCACCGGTATTGCGAGCGGCGCTTCCATTGGGCAGCGCAAGGCAGGCGCGACGGGTTCGGGGACGGGCCTGAGCAACATGCCCGTGACGGGCGGCTCCAGGTCCAGCCAGGCCGTGTCTGATGCCTTGCTCGAGCAAGTGCAGCGTGTATTGGCCTCTCACCTGGGGCCGATTGCGCGGGTGGTGCTGAAGCGCGCGCTCGAGCGCACGCGCCAATGCGATCAGCTCTTCGCCGTGTTGGTCGAAGCCGCGCCCGAGTCGTCGCGCGCTCGCTTGCTGGCCGAACTGGGCCAACTGCGGTGAGCGCAAATCGAGTCGATGGCTCGGGGTGGTCTGCATGAACAAGGCCTTCGTGAAAGAACCCGCGGCCGATGAGGACGACGAAGACGGCCTACCTGGCCTGCCACCGCTGCCAGCGGGCACGCGCAACTACGTCACCCCGGCGGGCTACCGCCGGCTGCGCGAAGAGTTGATGAGCCTGCTTGATGTCGAGCGCCCGAAGATGGTCGAGACCGTGTCGTGGGCGGCCAAGAATGGCGACCGTTCCGAGAACGGCGACTACCTCTACGGCAAGAAGCGCCTGCGTGAAATCGACCGCCGCATCCGCTTCCTGACCAAGCGACTCGATATCGCCGAAGTCGCCGACCCTTCAGTCCACCACGGCAAGACGCAAATCTTCTTCGGCGCGACCGTGACCTACGCCACCTCGCAGGGCGACGAACGCACGATCACCATCAAGGGCATCGACGAAGCCGACAACCTGGCGGGCGAAGTGAGCTGGATCGCGCCGATTGCGCGGGCGCTGCTCAAGGCCCATGAGGGCGACGAGGTCTCGCTGATGACACCCGGTGGTGTCGAGCGCATCGAGGTGCTCGAAGTGAGTTACCCGGCACCGGGTTGACGGCCCGTTTCAGTTCAGTCGGTGGCGCGAAACCTTCTGCACCACCGGCGAGCGCCGAAGCGTGCGCAGCACCTCGGCCAGGTGCACCCGGTCCTGGACGCTGATCAGCAGGCGCAGTTCTATCGACTCTTCGGCCGGTTCCCGGTCCATGCCCAGGTGCGTGATGTCTGCTTCGGCCGCGCTGATGGCTGATGCGACGTGCGCCAGCACGCCCTTGCCGTTCTTCACCAAAACCGACAGGTGAGTTTCGAAGGTGCGGTCGAGTTCTTCGGCCCAGGCCACCTGCATCCAGCGCTCGCTGTCGCGCTCGAACAGGCGCTTGCCTGTGGGGCAGTCGGCGGTGTGCACGATCAGGCCTTCGCCGCGCCCCAGATAGCCGGTGATCTGGTCGCCCGGTATCGGCCGACAACAAGGGGCCAGCTGGATCGACGCGCCCGCTGATCCGTCGATGAAGACCATGCCTTGCCTGGGGGTGGTGCCGTCATTGCCGTAAAGACCCAGAGTCAGCGTCACCGCGTCAGGCTTGATGCCGCGTTCGCCCATCAGATGCGCCATGCGCTTGGCCACGATGGTGGCGATCTTTCGGCCCAGGCCGATGTCGATCAGCAACTCGCCGCGGTTGCGGTTGCCGCTCCAGCGCGTGATTTGCTGCCACAGGGCTTGTGCAGTCGTGTCGCCGGGTTCGGAAGAGGGCGTCGGCAGCCCCTCTGCCCGCAGCGCTTGCGTCAGAAGCTTGTCCCCCAGGTCGCGAGATTCATCGCTCTCCATGGTTTTCAGGTGGTGACGGATCTTGCTCCGTGCACGGCCCGTTCGCACCATGCTCAGCCAGGCCGGGTTGGGTCGCGCATTCGGTGCCGTGATGATCTCGACGACGTCGCCGCTCTTCAACTCGGTGCGCAGCGCAACGGGTTCGCCGTTGACCTTCGCCGCCACCGTGTGCTGTCCCACGTCCGAGTGGATGGCATACGCGAAATCCACCGGGGTGGCACCCCGTGGCAGCGCCAGGATCTTGCTGCGCGGCGTGAAGACGTACACCGCATCGGGGTGCAGGTCGATCTTCACATGTTCCAGAAATTCAGCCGCGTCACCTGTTTCGTCCTGGATGTCGAGCAGGCTCTGCAGCCAGATCGTCGAAAGCCGCTGGGCGTCAGCCGCTGCGCTGCCCTTTTCGCCCACTTTGTAGATCCAATGTGCCGCAATGCCCTTTTCTGCCACGGCATGCATCACGTCGGTACGCATCTGGAACTCGACTGCCGTACCGAGCGGACTGACCAGGGTGGTGTGCAGGCTTTGGTAGCCGTTGGCCTTGGGAATGGCGATGTAGTCCTTGAAGCGGCCTGGCACGGGCTTGTACAACTGGTGCAACACGCCCAGGGCGACATAGCAGTCGGTCAGGGTGGGCACCACCACGCGGAAGCCGAAGATGTCACTGACCTGCGCGAAGCCGGTATGTTTTTCGCGCATCTTGTGATAAATCGAATAGATCGTTTTCTCGCGACCGCTGACCGTGACCTTGATCTTGTAGTCCTTGAAGGCGCGTTCAACATCCTTCTGCACGCGGTCGACGATGTCGCGTCGATGCCCGCGGGCCCGTTTCACGGCCTTGTCCAGCGCCGCGTGACGCCAGGGGTGCAGCATCTCGAAGCAGAGTTCCTGCAACTCGCGATAGGTCTGGTTCAGGCCCAGGCGGTGGGCGATGGGTGCGTAGATCTCCAGCGTTTCCCGCGCAATACGGGCCCGCTTGTTCTGCGCCATCGCACCCATGGTGCGCATGTTGTGCAGGCGGTCTGCCAACTTGATCAGGATCACGCGCACGTCGCGCGCCATCGCCAGCAGCATCTTGCGGAAGCTCTCGGCCTGGCTTTCCTCTCGGGTGCTGAAGTGCAGCTTGTCCAGCTTGGTCAGCCCATCCACCAGATCGGCCGTCGGTGCACCGAACTTCTCGATGAGTTCGGTCTTGGTGATACCGCAGTCTTCCACCGTGTCGTGCATCAGCGCGGCCATGATGGCCTGCGCGTCCAAACGCCAGTCCGCGCACAGCCCGGCCACGGCTATCGGGTGCGTGATGTAGGGCTGGCCGCTGGCGCGGTACTGGCCCAGGTGGGCGGCATCGCTGAACTTGTAGGCCTCGCGAACCTGTTTCAGGTCGGCCTTCGACAAGTAGCTCAGCTTTTCGGTAAGTTCAGCAAACGAAGACGCTTCTCCTGCGGGTGCTTCCACCACGGCAGGCGAGGAACGCTGCAGCCCTTGCAGCGCAGCGGGCAAGAGGTCGGCGGCTAGGGAACGCAAACTCATGGGTCGAATTTAGCGTGCTTTGCCGACCTATGCCCCTGGAAGGCCCAAGTCGAAAGCGAAGGCAAGAAAGCACGGAAGCACGGAAGCACGGAAGCACGGAAGCAAAAAAGGCACCACATCCTTTGGACGGGTGCCTTTCGGGGCGATTCCGCTGCGCTCGCGCAGCCGGTCTTGCTCGATCAGATTGGAACCTTGCGCAGCATCTCCAAGCCGATCTCGCCGGCGGCGATCTCGCGCAGTGCGGTCACGCCGGGCTTGTTCTTGGTCTCGATCTTGGCTGCGTGACCTTGGCTCAGCATGCGCGCCCGGTACGTGGCTGCCAGCACCAGCTGGAAGCGGTTGGGGATCTTGACGAGGCAATCTTCAACGGTGATGCGGGCCATGATGTCCTTCGGGTGTGCGTGCTGGAAAAATTGGAAAAAGGCCGGTTGGGTCCGGCTGCGTCCAGGTAAGCCTGCGATCAGTTCAAACCGAGCGCCGCGAACACCTGTGAGCGGTTTCGCGCCTGGGCGGCGTATCGGAGCCGCTGCGCATGAACGACCGCTTTGAGGTCGAAAACGGCCTTCTCAAACAAGCTATTGATGATAACAAAGTCGAAGTGCCGGGCCTGCGCCACTTCAAGCCGGGCATTCGCAAGCCGCGTTTCGATGACGGCGGGCTGGTCTTCGCCACGGCGGTTAAGCCGCTGGGCCAGTTCGTCCCAGCTCGGCGGCAGGATGAAGATCAACACCGCATGCTGGAAGATTTGCTTGATCTGCAGCGCGCCCTGCCAATCGATCTCCAGCACCACGTCGTGGCCGGCGGCCAGGCGTTGCTCGATGGCGCTGCGGCTGGTGCCGTAGCGGTTGCCGTGCACCAGCGCGTGTTCGAAGAACTCGGAACGATCGATCATTGCCACGAACTCCGCCTCGCCGACGAAGTGGTATTCGCGTCCTTCGACTTCTTGCCCGCGCGGCAGTCGGGTGGTGTGCGAGACCGAGACCGCCAGCTGCGCGTCCACTTCCAGCAGCGCCTTCACAAGGCTGGACTTGCCGGCACCACTGGGGGCGGCGACGCAGAAAAGATTGCCGGGTGTTTCCATGGGGCCGATTTTCCCCCAGTCGCGAGCTTTTGCGCAGCGCCGGCTCAGGCCGTCACAATCCGCGGCTTGGCGGTCTTCAAGGCCCCACGGCATCTTCACTTCCGGCCTGACCCTTCATGTTCGAACGCTTGCGCCGTCTGATGCCCACCCCCGAGGCCATGGCGAGCAACCGCTGGTTGCGCTGGATCGGGCCTGCGCTGCTGCACCCTCGGGTGTGGCACATGTCGCGCCGCGGCGTGGCGCTGGGGGCGGCGGTGGGCGTGTTCTTCGCGTTCGCCACGCCGATCGCGCAGATTCCGCTGTCGGCGGGGGTCAGCGTGCTGCTGCGCTGCAATGTGCCGGCGGCCGTGATCGGCACCCTGGTGAACACCCCACCAACCTTCGGCCCCGTTTACTTCGCGGCGTGGAAGGTGGGTGGCTGGGTACTCGGCGAACCGGTCGACGCAGCGCGCACGCCGACCCTGCTGACCCCGGACGTTGTTCCCGCGCCACAAGCTCAGGTGCCTGTCGATCCGCGGCCCTGGTGGCAACGCTGGCGCGATACGCTGACCGAGATCGGCAAGCCGCTGATGGTGGGCACGGTGATCTTCTCGGTGGTCTTTTCGGGGCTGGCCTATGTGCTCGTCAGTGGTGTCTGGCACTGGCGCGTGCGGCTCAAGCGGCGTCGGCGGTTGCGGGAACGCGCTGCCTGAAATCCCAGTTCCGCAAGGCGGAAAGGCCCTGGCCGATGGCAGCACGAACGGCAGCGTTGTCTTACACGGTGATGGCCATTCCCCGGTAAATCCGCGAGCGATAACGCGAGTCCTCGGCGTCTGGCAAGGGCGTGCTGGCCAGCAGCACCGCGCGTCCGAAGCGTTTGACTTCTTCCAGATGCTCGGCGGCGTTGCGCGGCTCTTCGCCACGCGCGCGGCTTGTGAGGTTGATCTGGTTGACGGGCACGTCATGAACCAGTCGCTCGTTCTCCACCGCCAGTGTGGCCGTGAATGAGTGCATCGTGGTCTTGATGAAGTTGGCCAGTGCGAAGCCTGCGCCGCTCTTGTCGCTGCCCACAGGCACGTCGGGCGAAACCAGCACGAGTTGGTTGCCATCGATCAGGCTGGCCTTGCGTGCGACGCGGAACTGGTGCGTGAGGTTGTCATGCACCATCTGGCGGAAGTCATCCGGGCTCAACGCGGGGCCATCGGGCGCATCAGCGGCTGGAAACAGGATGTCGGGCAGTGGCGCGAATGGTGTGCTGACGACGGTCGTCGGGTGGCCATGTCGGGCCAGCGCGGCGTCGATCCCGCCCTCGATGTCGTCGCCGATCTCGGCCATGCGCAGCAGGTCTGGCGGCACTTCGCGCAGTGCCGCACGCAGCGCTGCGCTTCCTTGGGCGGTGCGGGTCAACAGCACGACGCGCCCGCGCATCATGTCCAGCCGCTCGCGCTTGGCGCTGCCGAACAACTCGCGCTCGGTGATCGAACGCTCCAGCGTCAGGCCGCCTGATGGCATGAAGGTCTCGCCAGTGACGGCGCGGTCAGCCAGGAAACAGACCGTGGCCAGCGCCAGCGCCAGCGCCAGCGCCATCTCGGTCTCGGTCTCGGTGGGCATCTTGCCGAGATGCAGCAAAGACAACACGCCGTTTTTCACCTTCGCAGCCTCTTCCTGCACCGTGTGCGGTGGCGGATAGGGCAGGTCGTCGGGCGGCACGCGGGCGAACCAGCCTTGGGCGCTTCGCGACTGCCACTCGGGACTGCCGAGGAAGCAGCCGCCCAGGCGCAGGCGGCCCATCAGGCGCGTGGCGATGTTGGCGCTCAGCAGGCAGCTGCCCCAGCTGCAGTCGTCGCCGCGGTTCTTGTGAGCGGCGAGCGCCAGGGTGCGCAGTTCATTGGGCGCATCGGCGCCCATCGCAATGGCGGCCACGTCGTTGGTTGCCAACTGCGAGAGCAAAGCCTCGACACCGACACCACGCCGCATGGCCTTGTCGACGGCACCGTGCACCGCATTCAAACGGCGGTTCTCCAGGAGCAGTTTTCCGCGGCGCTCGAACAGCCCTGGGCGGCTGCCTGTGCCTTTGAGCCGCTCGCCTTCCACCGGGCCCGGCGCGATGGCGTTGATCTGCACCTCGGGGCCCAGTAAGCGGGCCATGGTCTCGACCATCGCGCGCTGCCCTGATTTGCTGACCGCATAGTCGCTGCGGTTGGGGTAGGCCACAGCCAGGTACTTTTCGCCGCCGAAGTAACTCGACACGTTCAGCGCGTAGCCGCCGCCTTGTTTTTTCATCAGCGGCAGCACGGCGTGCATCAGGGTGTAGTTGGACACCGGATTGGCGTCCAGCGTGGCCGTCCAGGCGGCCGGGTCCATGTCGACGACCATGTCTTCGGCACCCGCCACGCCGGCGTTGTTGATCAGGTAGTCGATGCGACCGAAGGCTGCCAGCGTGGCTTCCACGGCAGGCTTGAGCGTATGCAACTGCCCCACGTCGACGCCAGGCAGTACGCCCACGCGGCGTTCGGCCTGCGAGCAGCCGGTGTCTTCCAGCTCGCCGATGCCGGCGGAGCCGCCGGTGATCAGCGCCACGTTGCCGATGCGCAGGCCGGCCAGGTTTTCGGTGAAACCCACCGCCGCACGCCGCGCGCCGCTGGCCTCGACGATGCGGGTCGGCAGGTACAGGTTGACCTGGCGGATGCGCTGTTCCTTGAACAACAGCCGCGCCGTGTGGCCGGCGGTGAAGGGCAGGTTCCCGGCCTCGGTGTTGTCGGAGCGGATGATCGGGTTGCCCCACTCGGGGAAGCGGCGGCGGCCGAGCTTGACGTCGACCTCGCTCTCCTCGCGCCAGACGCGAATCAGTTCCTCCATCGCCGAGCGCAGCAGGTTGGCCCATGCGTTGGCTCCGCCGTCGCTGCCGTTGGTCAGGAATACGAAGCGCGGTTCCTGTTTCAGTTCGGCGCAATCTTTCCAGTAGCGGCTGGGCTTTCTAGCTCGCCAGGCTCAGCACGACACGCGCGCCGACTTCTGCCTGCAGCCTGGCAATGGCCAGCGCATCGTCGATCTGGTCGCCGGCTGCGATCAGCAGGGTGTGGCCGATCGCGTCGACGGTGCGCATCGTTGGCCGGCTGACCCAGGTGCTGCGGCTTTCCTTGCGCACCTGCATGCCGTGCGTGACCTCGAAGTCGTGGCCGTTGAAGCCCAGGGACTCGTCGCTGCCCAAAAAGACGCAGGTGTGCGCGATGTCGGTGGGGACCGGGAAATCTTTGGCCGGCGGCTGGCCATCGAAGGCGCGGTTCAACGTCATCATGTCGACGAACTCGTGCGCCGTGCTGCCGGGCTCGGCACCCTTGAGCTGGTCCATCGTCGCGAAGACACTGCGGATGCGCTCGCTGCGGATCGGCCCGGGGAAGATCATGTTCACGCGGATGCCGCGTTCGCCCAGTTCCTCGGCCGCCTTGCGCGACAGCGCATTCAGCGCGGCCTTCGGCACCACGTAGACCGTGCGGCCGTCGTACTGGGTGCGCGAGAAGATGGTCGAGACGTTGATGACCGACGCGCCTTCCTTCAGGAATGGTGCGGCGGCGCGCAGCATGTTCCACGCCACGCCCAGGATGTTGCGCGTGGCCTGGGCCAGTGTCTCGGCGTCGGCCGAGCCCGCAGCGCGCAGCGCGCAAATGCTCGAGCTCTTCGGTCGTCAGCGGCACCTTTTCCAGTGGCTGGCGCGGACCGGCCGAGCCGGCGTTGTGGATGAGGATGTCCAGGCGCCCGTGGCGCGCCACCAGGTCGGCCATGCCGGCGCGAACGCTGGCCGGATCGGCACCGTCCATGATCACGGTGTCGGCCTGCGAAGGCGGTGCGCCGGTGTCCGCCAGCGCGGCCTAGCGGGCTGCATCCAGCCGCGCCCTGGTGCGGCCCGACAGCACCACCAACGCGCCTTGGCGCAGGTAGTGGCGGACGATCTCGCTGCCGAGGTTGCCGGCGGCACCGGTGATGAGTGCCACCTTGCCGGCCAGGCGGCCGGGCGGGGTGTTTGCAGTGGTCATGGCAAGGTCCCTTGGGGTTTCGGATTCTTGGAAGGCATGGGCGGTGTTCAGGCGCGTTCGCCAGCGGCCCAGGCCTCGAACAGCGCGTCGCGGCTGCGCAGGCCTGGGGCGGGCAGGGCGTGGTTGACCACGTAGGTCGCACCCTGATGCTTGTTGTCCCACATGGCCTGGTGCGCGGCGGGCAACTGGTTCCACGGCACGACGGTGGGTTCGGTCACCTCCAGCAGGCCGGCGGCGACCATGTCGTTCATGCGCGTCACTTCGAAGGCGTTGCACAGGTGCGTGCCCAGGATGCTGGCGCTGGGCATCAGGATGCGGCGCTGCCGGGTCCACACCTGCGGTGCGTAGAACGCATAGCGGCGGCCTGCCATCTCTTCGCAGTACACGACGCGGCCGGTGAAGGGCTTGACCCGCGACGTGCTGACGCCGAGTGCGTCGTGGCCCGCGCGCTCCAGGATCAGGTCGGGTGCGCCGCGTGGGTTGTCGGGGCTTCTCAGCAAGGCACCCACTGCCGCCCCGAAGGGCTTGAGCGTACGGTCCTGGAAGTCGCGCACGGCGGCACGGAAGGTCTCGATGTCCCGCCTGGCATCGGCCAGCCGCGGCATCGTGAGCGGCCAGTCGAAGTTCTCACCCTGGCGGCGGCGGATGTCTTCCAGGGACACCACGCCTGCCACGGCGTCTTCGAAGCCCAGCGACTGCACGAACTCGCGTTGTGCGTCGGTGTGCGTGGCCACCACCGTGCGTGCGCCGACTGCACGCACGGCCTCGATCATCTCCAGGCCGGTGGTGTCTAGCAACACGGTGCTGCCGGGGCCGTAGTACAGCAGCACGGCTTCACCGGCACGTGCACCGGCACGCTGCAGCATGGTCTCGGGCGGTGCGCTGCCGGGTTTGCCGACGAAGGTGAGGTGGTAGCCCGCTGACGCGCCGTAGAAGGCCAGCGTGCCGCCTTCGCCCAGCAGTTGGAAGCTGCGCGGGAAAGCAGTTTCACCAGCGTGCGAGACCGCGTAATCGGCCAGCCGGCCACCGTTCTGCCGCTTGTATTCCGCCAGCAGCGGCAGCCCTGCCGCCTCCCAGCCGGCCACATCTGTTTCCGGCACCGGCGTGTACAAATTCTTGAACCGCGCATCGGTGCGGTCCAGCGCGCCCACCGCGCCCTGCGTGCCGATGAAGGCGGCACGCGCCGGGCTCGACACGCCACCCGTCACAGCCAGTCCTGCCCGCGTGGCGCTCTTCAGCGCCTCGAGTCCGGTGCCAGTGGCTGCACCTTCGACGAACAGCGCCTTGCCCGGCGCGATCTTCAGGGTGGTGAACAGCGCCCGCACGATGGTGCCCAGGTTCAGGATGTACGAGCCGGCCTGTTCCAGCGTCAGGTCGCCGCTGCCGGGAATAGGGTGCAGTTGCGGTGCCTGGGTAAGCAGGAACTGCGCATGGCTGCCG
>Ga0105046_10001903_pt1 | contig 32645 bp, 32 predicted proteins | sample MAT03_FD_78385 | JGI IMG/M metagenome (GOLD analysis project Ga0105046, IMG submission 78385) | Freshwater microbial communities from Lake Fryxell liftoff mats and glacier meltwater in Antarctica - MAT-03 (megahit assembly) | ecosystem: Environmental > Aquatic > Freshwater > Ice > Liftoff...
ACAGGCCTTCGTGAGCAACGCGGTTGAGCGTGCGGCGTCGGTTCTGACAAGGCTGCCAGAATCGCTCAGCGACCCGAGATTTCCGCAGGCGCGCGCGTCACCGCCGGTGCACCCCCGATCGTAAAACGCCGCAGCCTGAGCAAGGTCGCGCGGCGTGCCAGTCCCGTGCTCGTGCAGGAAGCCAAGAGAGGTACACGACTTCGCATCGCCGGCGGAACACCCGAGTGTGTAGAGTGCAATTGCCTTCGCCGTATCAGCCGCTATCCCCATGCCCTGCCGGAGCATCCACGCCGACTGTCCGCAGCTCCGGGAATCTCCCGCGCGACACGCCTGCTCGATGAAGCCCACCGCACGAGTCGTGTCAGCGGCGATCGGCTTGCCTGCGAGCAGCAGATACGCCATTGACTGACACGAGCCCGGCTTCCCTGACAGGCACGCAGCCTGGAGTGCGACGGTGTCGGGGCCCACCACACCATTCCGAGCCTTCCCCTTCGATTTCGCTTGTGCAGGCAATGAAGAGGTCGCCGCCGCTATCGCGATGAGGAAGAGGAGCGCCCTTCGCGCAACGACGCCGCCGACGAATGAACGAGTTGGAGTGAGCATTTGGAATGCGAAGACTGAGCAGTTGTTCATTGAGTGGTAGTCACAAACGTACCCCATCTTGGCGCGGTCGCGCATCCCAACCGCGCTCGCGCCTACACGATCAGAACGCCAGCATCCTCGTCACCTTGAGCGCCACCGACCGCTCGTTCTGCGCCCACGACTCGCTGTCCCGGCGATCGGTGCAGACGAGAAACACATCACTCAGCGGCGCCCATCGCCAGTTGGGTCGCGCATTGGTGCTGAAGGAGCGGGTTTGCGTGTTGAACTGCACAAAGGCAGCGCCGAGCAATGTTGTAGGGCAGGCGGCGCGCATGCGGAGGCCAGCCAGATTCGCAACGAAGTCGCCGGTCGCAAGCGAGATCGCGTTGCTCCGATGCATGGTTTCGAACGCCAGCGACGGCGAAGCCTGCCAGGTGACGCCAGCACCAACGCTGCGTCGCTTTCCCGTATAAAAATCGCCGACACTGCTGTTGATGGTGCCGAGCACTCGGCTTCCTGCCGCCATCTCGTATTTGATCGTTGCTTCGCGCCAGCCGTACGAACCCGGCGCGACGGTGCGACCCGGTACCAACGTGAATGTCTGCTCGATGCGATCGAACTGATCGCTCACCCGCCTCGTCCGCTTGGCTTCCGATTTCAGCGTGACATCAAAGCCCCCCGCAATCGTGCGCGTGTCGAGCTGCGATTGGAGGTAAGTGACCTGGTCAACGAGCAGGTACGCTGCGTCTGCACGTTGGGCGCGCCAACGTCCCACTGACCCACGCGTGTCGCAGCCTACTGGAGGCGAACAGCTTCCAGGCCAGCCTCGATGCCGCGGACGATCAGGGGCAGGTCGTCGCCGACCGATGTACGCCAGTTGCTGAACGCCGCGCGAACGCCGCGCCGCCCGGCCACCGCGCCAGGCGTCAGGAAGACATCGCCGCTGGCCTGTACAGCGGCGAGGAACTGTCGCGTTACGAGCTCCGCATCGCGCCCGGCCAGGAGCCGATCGCTGAGGGCGAAGGGCACGACATTGAGCGTCACCGGTGCCATCAGTTCAACGTCGGGGTGCGCCGCAATCCATGCGCCAAGACTGGTGGCGCAGGCGCAGGCCTCGGCAACGATATCGCCGATCCCCGATCGGCCGTACGCCAGCAGCGAGGCCCACACCGGCAGGGCCCGAAAGCGGCGCGAATTTTCAGGCACGTAGTGAAATGGGTCCGGCAGCACGCTTTCGGTGAAGAAGTAGGACGCCGCATTGCGAAAGACGCGACTCTGTACGTCGGCGTGCCGAGTGATGGCGAATCCGCAGTCGTACGGCACGTTCAGCCACTTGTGAGCGTCGCCGCAGATCGAATCGGCCAGTTCGAGGCCGCGCAGCAGATGAGCATGTGACGGAAGCAGCGCCGCGAAGAGACCAAACGCACCGTCCACGTGAAGCCAGGCCCCGTGTGCGCGAGCCAACTCCGCCATGGTATACAAGTCATCAAATGCGGTGGTCGTCACCGTGCCGGCGTTGCCAACGATGATCGTCGGTGCTTCACGCTCGCTCAATGCGCGTGCGAGGGCCGCGATGTCGACACGTTCCGAATGGGGTTCGGTTGGCACAGTCTGCACGTTGCGGCGGCCAATGCCGAGCATTGCCGCCGCCTTGATCGTGCTCGAATGCGGCGCACCGGAGAGAAGGCGAAGCGTTGGCAGCGCTGCGGCGCCGGCGTCAGAGACGTCGATTCCGCGTCGTTCACCCAGCCACTGCCGTCCGGTGGCCATGCCGACCACGTTGGCCATCGTCGCCCCGGTCACGAACCAGCCCTGCATCGACATCGGCAGGCCGAGGAGATCGCACAACATGGCGATCGCCTGCTGTTCGATCGTCACCGCAGCCACACTCGAGGCGTCAGATCCGTTGTTGTCCACTGCACTCGTGATCCAATCCGCTGCCAGGGCCGCCGGCGTGCCTCCGCCGGTGACGAACCCGAGGTACCGGGGGCCGGCGCTGCCGGTCAGAAGGGGGAGCACCGTCGTCTGCAGTTGCTCGAGCAGCGCCTGCGATCCCATGCCGCGCTCGGGCAGCGTGACCGGTGGCACGACCACGTCACCAGGCTGCACCGCACGACCGTCGATCCCGTCGAGGAACTGTCGGGCGAGCGCGGCCGCCGTATCCAGCACCACCGGCAGCAGATACCGTTCGTCTCGCGGCGATGAAGAGCGTGTCATGCGAGGTAGTGTAAGGCTCGGCCTGCGCGGCGCAACGGATCGTGTCATCACCGCGACCCCACGCGCGGCAGTGGCTGTGTCACCATCTTTCAGTACTCATGCCTTCCCGTAATCCCCGTAATTCCCGCACGCGGCGCGCACCGGCATCAGACGCGGCACGGAATGTCGGTGGCACCGTGTCGTTGGCGCGTGCGCTCTCCAAGCTCGGTGTCTGCTCACGATCCGAGGCCGAGCGGGCGGTGGCTGATGGGCGCGTCTGCGTGAATGGGCGTCGCGTGACCGACAGTTCGCGCCGCGTGAAGCCCGGGTCGGATGCAATCACACTCGATGGTGTGCGTGCGACGGCGCCGGTGCACACCTACATCGTACTCAACAAGCCGCGCGGTGTACTCACCACTCGTCGCGATCCGCGTGGACGGCCCACGGTGTACGACTGCATCGCCGATCCGGCGCTCCCGTTTCTGGGACCTGTAGGCCGGTTGGATCAGGCCAGTGAAGGGTTGCTGCTCTTCACGAACGACACCCAATGGGGCAATCTGGTGAGCGCGCCGGCGTCGCACGTATCCAAGACGTATCATGTGCAGATCGACTCCGTCCCCGACGAATCGCTGATCGGTGCAATGCGCGGGAGCGTCACGTCGGATGGTGAGACGTTGCGCGCGAGTCGTGTGGAGTTGTTGCGCGCCGGGCAGCGTCATGGCTGGCTGGTGGTGGAGCTCGACGAGGGCCGGAACCGTCAGATTCGTCGGATGGTCGAGGCCTGTGGCGCAAACGTGTTGCGCCTGCTTCGCGTGGCGGTCGGCCCGCTGGCGCTCGGTGATCTGCCGAAGGGGAGCTGGCGGCGACTGACGGCGCGGGAAGTGGAGTCGATTCGGGCGGAGGCTGGTGCGCAGCGCGTTCTGTCGCGAGTGGCACGGCGCACCCGGGATATGCCGCTCGACGCAACGTCCGAGTAGGATTCGCGGAATGATGCAGTCCGTTCCCGCGATGGATATCGCGCATGTCATTCAACAGGCCGTCGCCCCGGTATTCCTGCTCTCGGGTGTCGCGGCGATGCTCAACGTGCTCACCAGTCGGCTGGCGCGGGTGATCGATCGTGCGCGGCAGTTTGAGCGCGACTATCACGATCTGCCGATTGGTGAAGAGCGTCTGGTTATGCGTGGCCGGTTGGCGACGCTCTCGCGGCGCTCACGCCTGATCAATCTGGCGATCACGCTCTGCACGGTCTGCGCGCTGCTGATCTGTCTGGTGATTGTCACACTCTTCGTCTCTGCGCTGCTGAATGTGAGCGGATCGCGCTGGATCGCGGGGCTGTTCGTCTTCGCGATGTTCGCGCTGATCGGCGGGCTGCTGGCGTTCCTGCAGGAGATCTTCATCGCCACCGCCAGTGTGCGGATCGATCCGCCGCAGGACAGGCATGGCGACGTGCTTACAGAGGCGTCGTGATGGCCCATGTTCTCTTTCACTGCGAGTCGGCGTGATCGATTGGACGCGGATGGTGCACGAACTGTCGCCGATGGAGGTGGCGGCGGCAGTTGCGACACTCGTCAACGTCTGGCTGCTGGTTCGCAACAACATCTGGACGTGGGCGTGGGGCGTCGCATCGGTGGTGTTGTACGCCGTGGTCTTCTGGCGTGCAAAGCTCTGGTCGAGCGCCGGTTTGCAGCTGTTGTACTACCTGCCGATGCAGGCGTACGGCTGGTGGGTGTGGCTCCGCGCTGGCCCGACGCGTCACGACGACCTGCCGATCACTCGTCTCACGTGGCGTGCGCGCACCCTGTGGACTGTCGCCACGCTGCCGCTGGCGGTGCTGCTCGGCTGGCTGATGTCGTTCACCGGTGCGCAACAGTCGATGGTGGATGCGCTCGTGACGGCAGTCAGCGTCTCCGGGCAGTATCTGCAGACACACAAGAAGATCGAACACTGGCTCTGTTGGGTGGTGGTGAACGCCGTTTACGGACTCTGGCTCCTGCCCCGTCAGGGCCTCTGGGTCTCGGCGGTCATTTACCTGATCCTGCTCGGTTTCGCCGTGCATGGTTGGCGGGAGTGGCTGGCTGAAGAGAGTCGTGAGCGTTCAGAGACAACGGTGCGAGCGAGCTGACGGCATTCGCTTTCCAACGATCGGCCGTGCAGTGTGAGGGGCGGAGCAGTACAGTTCATGTGCCCACGCCATTTCGCCCCACCACGACGCAGGTACGTCATGCTGAATCGACTCGTCGCGCTCACGCTCCTCGCCGCTCCGTTACTCGCACAGTCTGGCGCACGGAGCCCAACCATCGACAGCCTGCTGTCGTTGCGCGCGGTGAGCAGCCCGAAACTCTCGCCGGACGGCGAACGCGTTGCCTATCTGGTCACCAGCACGGACTGGCAGCAGGACGCCTTCGTGGCGCAGATCTGGATGCACCACGTGCGCACCGGCACCACCGTGCAGCTCACGCGCCACGAGGCTGGTGCAGGACAGGTGCAATGGTCGCCCGATGGGAAGTGGATCACCTTCACCAGCACGCGTGTTGAGTCGAAGAGTCAGCTCTTTGCGATTGCGGTGGACGGTGGCGAGGCGGTGCGGCTCACCAACGCGCCGGCGGGCATCGGGAGCTACGCGTGGCGCCGTGATGGTGGGGCGATTGCGTTTACCGCCAGCAGTGCGGCCGCCGACCGGAAGTTGCGTGACACGACTCTCGGTGGCTTCGAGGTGGTGCGTCGCGATTACGCGATGCAACAGCTGTACACCGTGGATATCGCGTCGGCGCTGCGTGCGCCGCAGGCCGGGACGCTTCGCACGTCGGCAATTCCGACATTCAGTGTCGGGGCCTTCGAGTGGTCACCCGATGGCACGCAGATCGCCTTCAGCGCTACCTCGGTACCCGATGCCGTCGCCGCGAACAGCGCAGACATCCATCTCCTCACGCTCGACGGCAACAGCGTTCGCCCGCTCGTCGCACAGGCGGGCGCAGACAACGATCCGCACTGGTCTCCCGACGGAACGCAGGTCGTGTTCGCCAGCGCGATGGGCGATGTACGCACGAACTACTTCAGAAACACCCGTCTCGCCGTCGTGGCCGCAGCCGGTGGACCCGTCCGCTCGATCACCGACAGCTTCGATGAGCAGCCAGGCTTCGTCGCCTGGGCCACACGCGGCATCTACTTCAGCGGCTCGCAGCGTACCGCGAGCCATCTGTTCGTGGTGGATCCAAAATCTGGCGGCATCACTCGACTGACGGGCCCCGATGACGCGATGACCTCGCAGTTCTCGCTCGGCGCGGATGGGTCGATGGCGGCGTTCATCGTGGCGTCGCCGACTGCGCTCGCTGAGGTGGCACTCTCACCGCTGGCGAGCTTTGCACCCCGCTCGATCACTTCGGTGAGCGCACAGGTTCGCGAGTGGAAGCTTGGCACGCGTGAAGTGATCCGCTGGAAGAGTCGCGACGGCGCGGAGATCGAAGGCATCCTCATCAAACCGCGAGACTTCGACCCAACCAGAAAGTACCCGCTGCTGTGTGTGATTCACGGTGGGCCGACTGGCACCGATCGGCCGACGCTTCCCGATGCGCGCTACTATCCGGTGGACGAATGGGTGAATCGCGGCGCGCTGGTGCTGAAGGTGAACTACCGGGGCAGCGCAGGATACGGCGAACGCTTTCGTGGTCTCAACTTTCGCAATCTCGGCGTCGGCGATGCGTGGGACGTCGTCTCCGGTGTGGACGCGTTGATCGCGAAGGGGTGGGTCGACGCCTCCAGGGTCGCCTCGATGGGGTGGAGCCAGGGCGGCTACATCTCGGCGTTCCTCACCACCAGCAGCACGCGCTTCGCGGCGACATCGGTGGGCGCGGGCATCTCCGACTGGCGCACCTATTACTACAACACCGACATCACGCCTTTCACCATCAACTACCTCGGCGCCGACCCCGTGGCCGATCCGGCGATCTACGCCAAGACCTCTCCCGTGGAGTACGTGAAGGGTGCGCGAACGCCAACGCTCATTCAACACGGTGAGCTGGATCGACGGGTGCCGATCGCCAACGGCTATCAGCTGCGTCAGGCGCTGGAAGATCGTGGCGTGCCGGTGGAGATGATCGTGTACAAAGGGTATGGTCATGGCATCACGAAGCCCAGGTCACAGCGCGCCGTGATGCAACACAACCTCGCCTGGTTCAACCACTACATCTTTGGCGATCCCGTCCCGGACTTCACGCGGCTGTCTGCGGCACTGACGCCCTGACGACCTGAGACGGGCCCCGGCATCCAGAACAGGATGCACACGGTCGCCGCCGTCGAGAATGCGGCGGCGACCAGCCAGATGGCCGACCAGTCGTGCCCACCGCCCGCGTTCGTGAATCCTTGCACGGTGCGGCCTGCGATCCAGGCGCCGGCGAGATTGCCGAGACCCATCGTGGCGACCGCCATCAGGCCCTGCGCGGAGGCGCGGATGGACGCCGGTGCACGTTCGTGCACCATCAGCTGGCCCGCGACATAGACGCATCCGTAAGCCACGCCGTGCAGCAGAATGCCGCTGTACACTGCGACGACGCTCCCACCACTGCCGCCCGCTGACAGGAGCACCATGCGAACGGCCCATGCAGTCGCGCCCAACAGCAGCACGTGACGCGACCCCAACCCACGATGCAGGCGCGGCAGCGACAGCAGCACCAGCACCTCGGTCATCTGCCCCAGCGTCAACACCATCGCCGGATGCTGTGTGCGCAGGTCTGTGAGATACAGCGATGCGAACGCGTTGTAGAACTGATTCGGGACGCTGAGCACGATGCTCACCACGACGAACAGCAGGAACAGCGGGTCGCGGAGGAGCGTCAGCGCGTTGAGTCCGAAAAGGGTGCGCACGTTGCGCACAGGATGCGCACCGAGCGGGGGCGTCGCCGGGAGCGAAAGGCAGTAGAGGCCCAGCAGCACCGAGAGCGTTCCGGCGAGTTGCATCGGCTGTGGTGAGAGCTCGAGTCCGAGCGCGCCGATGGTGAGTCCACCGGCGATCCACCCGATCGTCCCGAGTGTACGCAGTGCGGGGTACTCCACGCCCGGTGCCGCGAGATGGCGCATCGCCAGCGACGGCACCAACGAGAGCGTCGGCAGGTAGCAGAGCGCCCAGAGCAACAACGTCGCGTACAGCGCGGCGAAGGTCGTTTGCCGTGATGCGGCGATCAACAGCAGGCCGCCGAGCAAGTGAAGCAGCGCGAGGATTCGTTCACTGCGCGCGAAGCGGTCGGCGATGGCGCCTCCAAGCATCGGCGTCACCAGCCCTGCCAGTGCCAGCGTGCCGTAGATGCTGCCGATCTGCGTACCGCTGAGGTGGAGTGTGGCGCCGAGCCAGCTCCCGAGCGACACGAACCACGAGCCCCAGACGAGATACTGTGCGAACAGCAGCACGCCCAGTCTCAGCTTTAGCGATCGGGGCGAACGCGTAGCGGGTGGTGTCAACACAGCCACGCGCCGTGCAGATCAGTTCTTGTGACGGTAGACGATCCGGCCGCGCGTCAGGTCGTATGGCGAGACTTCGAGCGTCACGCGGTCGCCGGCAAGTACGCGAATCCGAAAGCGGCGCAGGTTGCCGCCGATGGTGGCCAGGACCGTGTGGCCGTTGTCGAGAGACACGCGAAACATCGCGCTGGGCAGGACTTCATTCACAGTTCCTTCGAGCTGCAGTGCTTCTTCCTTGGCCATACATCCTTTGGACGGAATTCGATTCGGCGGACACCCGGGGAGGGAAGCCGCTCAGAATCCGGGAAACCTAACCGATACCGAGTCGGTGTGCGGGTGAAAGACGTGAGGAAGGGCCGACTCGCAAGGCGAATCGGCCCTTCAATCGACGACCCCGAAGGGACGCCGTCAGCGAAGCTGTTCTTACGCCTTCGTGACGTTCTCTGCCGCAGGGCCCTTTGCGCCCTCGACAATGTCGAACTCAACCTGTTCGCCTTCAGCGAGGGTCTTGAAACCCTTCATCTGAATGGCAGAGTGGTGGACGAAGCAGTCCTTTCCGCCAGAGGCCGGGGTGATGAAGCCAAAGCCCTTGGCATCATTGAACCACTTGACGGTGCCGATCGTACGCATTGCTACAAACTCCTGTGGATTGATCGCGTCGGAGTCCGGCAATCCGGTACTGACCGACAACGGGACTCGTGGACGGACACTACTCCCACGAAAGAGCGCTGGAAAACGACAAACGGGCCCGCGCTGCAGAGGCGGACCCGTGGCCCGAATCCAGCCCGCGTCACATCGACGCGGAGCACAGCGCCATAACCGTATTATCGAGTCCGCTATCCGTCAATAGGGACAACAAACGCCAGTTCATCGGCCATAGTTCCGCTGCCAAGGATGAGCTCGCTGGCCTCAGCTTTGCAGTCTTTCGCGCTGGGTACGGATGGCGGCGGGCGGAAAATTGTACCGAGCTCGGCGTTACGTCGAGTCCGGCGATCCGTCTGTTCATGGGGCACACCAACTGGGGGAGTGATGCGACAATTCCGTCTGGGAATCACGGCGCTGTTGGCCGTGTACGGTCTCGTATTGCTCGCGTCGGCCGATTCGTGGTCGTTTATCGACAATGTCAACCTGCCGGTGCACGAGACGGGGCATCTGCTGTTCGCCCCGTTCGGTGACACGATGCAACTCCTCGGGGGTACGCTGCTCCAGCTGTTGTTTCCGCTGGTGTTCGCGGGCTACTTCACGCTGCAGCGCGACGAACACGCGGCCAGTGTCGCGGTCTGGTGGGTGGGTCAGAACTGCCTGAACATCGCGCGGTACATGGCCGATGCGCAGCCGATGGACCTCCCGCTGGTGGGCGGCGGTGAACACGATTGGAATATCCTCTTCGCACAATGGAATGTGCTGGGCCAGTCGCTGCAGTACGCGCAACTCACGCGCGGGTTCGGGGTGCTGGTCATGCTGGTGGCGTGTGTCTGGGGCGGGTTCGAGGCACTGAACCGCACACCACGCGCGCCGGCGTCTCAGAGGCGCTACAACCACGGGCGTCGATCGTGAGCGACGTCGGTGGTCTGGTTGCGCGCGTTGTGGGGCGCTACACTCCGCCTTCACTCTTCACCGTGCTGACATGGATCACACCCCAAGATTCCTCGCGCTCGTTGCCCAGGTTCGCGCGCGCATCACAGAAGTGTCGGTCGCCGAGGTGCAGGGGCTCCTGTCGTCGGACTCGGTGCGGATTGTCGATGTGCGCGAGGATCGCGAATGGAGCGCCGGTCGGGTGTCGGGCGCGATCCACGCTGGCAAAGGCGTGATCGAACGGGACATTGAAACGTTGGTGCCGGATGTGAACACACCGATCGTGCTCTACTGCGGTGGCGGGTACCGGTCTGCGTTGGCGGCGGATGCGTTGCAGCGGATGGGGTACACGCATGTTCGATCGATGGACGGAGGGTGGCGCGCGTGGAACGACGCTGGCGGGGCGGTCGATTCCGGCGACGCGTGATGGCGTGGCGTGTCGCCCCCCGCACATTGCGGTCCGAGCTCTCGTGGCTTCATGCTTCGATGGCGCGACATCCGCTCTCTCGATCACATCATCCAGCACGCCGCATGACGCGTCACCGTATCGCCCTCGTCTTCCTGGCACTGGCCGGCTGTCGCGCGAGCGACAAACCTGCTCCCACACCGGCGGAGCGCGCGGCCCACAAAGCGGCGATCGCGGCGGCGGCGCAGGACCGGATGGTTCTGCAGTATCTGGTCAAGGATGCGGAGGTGATCAAGGGTCGTCTGCCAGCGCTGCGTAAGGCGTCAGCTGGCTTCCTGAGCGGCGACACCAGCGTGATCTGGTTCGCGTTCTTTGCCGGCGACACCCTGCTGGTGCTGGATGAGACGCGGCGTGGTCCGGCCGGCGTGGAGGAGAACGCGCGGTATATTTTTCGTGCGGCGGGGCTGCATTACGTCGCCCTCGACCGCGTGCAGACCGGTGACACGCCAACCCCCATGCGCACCCGGCTGGCCTTCGGCTACGACTCGACCGGTGCGCTGTCTGCGACCTCGAAGAACGTGAACGACGCCGCGGTGCCACTCGACACCGCGGCCGACGTGACGCGGATCGCCGAACGGGCGCGATCGCTCAGGGCGCGCGTTGCCGCTTCAACAGCTCCATCTGCGCCTCGATCACCTTGAAGCGTCGGTCTTCGAGATCGTACGAGCGCGCGGTGCGTGTCCGAAGCGCCAGCAGCCACCGACTCGTGAGCTCCTGAAACGCCGCCCGCTGCGACGGATCGTTGGGCGTGACCTGCGCGTTGCGCTCGGCAATCGCCAACTCTGCGTCGTCGGCGCGCACCGACGCGTCGAAGAACTCGCGCGCCATTCGAGCCTCCTCTGCCTGTGCCTGACGGAGGTCGAGTTGTGCGTCGAGCAGATCGACGGCCCGCTCCAGTTTGCGCTTCTCGACAACAGCGGCGGTGCGCTCATCGGCGCGCTTCGCCCGCCTGGCAGCCTTTTCTCGATTCTCCGTGGCGTCGACCGCCCCCCTCACCTCGGCGATGCCGCCGCGCAAAGTCGTGAGCTGATCCTGCAGCGCCGCTGACCGTCCTTCGCTCGCGCGTCGCTCGCTGAGAAACCGGTCTCGCGACGACCGCACCGAATCCAAGGTCCGAGCGGTAAGAATCACCTCACTCGTATCACTGGCTGAGGCCGGTAAAACGTACGGCGGTGTAACCCCAGTTGGGGGCGATACGGTGGCCGGTTGTTGCTGAGCGCCCGCACCGCAGGCGAACAGGGTCAGAAGCGCCGTGGCCGTCGCCGCGGACAGACTGCACAGATTCGAGAGCATCGGGACGGATTGTGTATGGTGAGAACGAACTGCGCGGCTCAACGTCGTTTTTAAAGGTAGGCCGATCGAAAGATAGGCCTCAAAGCCCGCGAGGTTCCAGCAACAGTACAAGGATACACTCGGCCAGTGGCGGCTTATTGCCGAAGGAGGAACTGTGCGTGTCAACCGATTGCCACTCAACGGGACCAACGCGTACGTCATCAGCGACAAGCATCACGCGCTCATCGATACCGGTCCGGAAAGGTCGCGTACTTCGCTGCTCAATGGCCTGGCGAGCATCGGTCTTTGTGCGGAAGATCTTTCACTGACTGTCGTCACGCATGCTCACGCCACGGCGGTTGGCAATGTCGCGTGGCTGCAGAGGACATTTCATGTCCCGGTGGCCGTTCACGGCGCCGATGCGCCGATTCTCGCGAGCGGTATCAACCGTCATGCGCGCACCATGTCTCCGGTGGGTCTGCTGCTCAAGCAGCTCGGTGACGCGCGCTTCGAAGCGGCAGCGCCCGATGTCGTGTTCGGCCACAGCTTCGCGCTCGAATCGTTCGGTACCCGCGGGACGGTGGTGCACACGCCAGGGCACACGATCGGATCCGCGTCGGTGATTCTGCCGACCGGCGATGCGATCGTCGGCGACCTGCTCATGGGCGGGTGGTTTGGAGGGCGTCTGCTGCCTCATCGCCCAGCGCGCCACTACCTCGCCGAAATACCGCAACAGGTGGTTCGAAGCCTTCTGCTTCTGCAGCGACTCGGCGTGCAGCGCCTGCACCCCGGTACCGGTGATGTGCTTGAGATGGACGAAGTTCAGCGTCTGATCATCGCGCGTGCAAGAGAGTTCCCATCCGGACCCACACCGACTCGTCTGCGGGAGCGCCGGCTGCGTGAAGATCCGACGCTCGCAAAAGCGAAATAGCGACACGAACGGCCCCGGCGAGTATCGCGGGGCCGTTCATCCGTTCCGCGCACCTCGTGCGGTCTACGATGATTCTCGCGGAACGATCGGTGACGGGCGGAACGTTGTATGGGATGGCTTCCGTCTTCCTCACCGCACGTTGGCAGCATCTGCTCTTCCTGAACTACCGCGTCGATCGTGCGCTGCTCTCGCGCTTCGTGCCCCGCGGCACGGAGCTCGATCTCCTCGATGGTGATGCGCTGGTGAGCATCGTGGCGTTCCGGTTTCTTGACACCAGACTGTTGGGCATACCGGTACCGTTCCATCGCGATTTTGATGAGATCAATCTCCGGGCGTATGTACGTCGGCGCGACGGGTCTGGTTGGAGCCGCGGTGTCGTGTTCATCCGTGAGCTGGTGCCGCGTCCTGCCATTGCGTGGACCGCGCGACTCGCCTACAACGAACCGTATCGGGCGGTGCGTATGCGCCACTCGATCCAGATGGACGCCACCCACGGCGGCTCGCTGAGTTACGAGTGGCGACAGAAGGGCTCCTGGCACGGCGTACATGGCACGGTGACTGGTGCCCCGGTGCCCATCGATCCGCAGAGTGCGACGGGCTTCATCACGGAGCACTATGTCGGCTACACCCCTCAACGGTCTGGGCGCACGGTGGAGTATCAGGTGCGGCACCCGCGATGGAACGTGTGGCACAACGCCCGTGTCGGGTTCCGGTGCGATGTGGCCGCTGTCTACGGCCCCGAGTGGACTGACGCGCTTTGTGCCGAACCGATCTCCTCTTTCGTCTGTGATGGCGCTCCGGTCTCCATTTCCTCGCCGCGGCTGCTCCCCGGCTGATCCATGGTCGGTGCGCTCGCTGCGCCGAAGCGCTATCTTTCGTTACGCGTGGCGCCCCTTTCGTTCGATGAGTGAGATATGTCTCCACGTTGCACCAGACTCAGTCGCAGGCCGTTGTCGGCTCGGATCTTCGGGATGGGTGCGCCGTGATCTCATGGGTCGGTCGCCTGGTGATCAGGATGTCGGGCGTTCTGCTGGCGATGGCGCTGGTCGAGTTTGGCGCGTTTTTGACGTATCGCGAGTGGGGAGTCAACCGCCTGGTGTGGGTGCCCGTCAGCTTCGCATTGGTTGCCTTGGCTGGCTTTGATACTGTCAAGCGACTCCCGCTCGTCTGGGGAGCGGTAATTGGAGCTTTGTTGGCTGGTGCCACCAACCTCGTGTCATGGCCCCTCGGCGAGCTCGTGTTTGACGGACGGTTGGCAATGCCAGACGAGGCGGATCCGCTGCTGGTTCTCACCGCGCTTGCGATCGCCATGATCGTCGGCGCAATCGTCGGCGTGACGGCCGGCCTCTTTGCCCGGGGCAGGCGCCGCAAAAAATCCCACCGGTCAGCGATCGGCCGGTTGGCGTACACCGCGTTCGACGAGACAGCCGAGGACACCGATGTCGGGCAAAGCGACGGCGCGGCTCCAGCGGGGCCGCAGAGCGCGTGACGAATACCGAACGGGCCGCCGCAGCCAACACCGACTGGATAGTGGGGAGCTGGCGGCTGCTTCGCTGCGAAGCTCCCGTGGAGATCGAGCCTGGCACGCAGATGACTTTCGCCGCGCCAGCGGAGATGCAGTACTCCATCCCCACGGCACAGGGACCTCTTCGCGTCGAATTGCGTTGGCGTATTGACGGCTGCATGCTGCACACGGAACATCTGGACGGGACCAATGCCGTCGAGGTTGCGGTCGCGCATGGCGCCGGCGATGTACTGACATTCGATTTTCGAGGCCCGAAGGCGTGGTTCGTCCGCGAAACGGTGTGACGGGTCTGCAGTGCGCTTGCCGCACCCCTCAGCGCGGATAGTTTGGAAGGAGAGACTTTTTTTGGAGAATGCCTGTGCGGAACATGTCGGCGATTGCGTTGGGACTACTGGTCACGGCCTTCGGGCTTTACGGCGCGCCCGCGGTGACGCCGCTCGCCATTCCTGCGGCATTCGACACCATTGGCGGCACCACCAATGCGCTGGCCCTGATCGTAATGCTCATGACGACGCAGGTGTTCACCGCCTTCGGTGGCTGGGTCACCGCTCGAATCGTGACCGATCATCGAGTCGGCCACGCGATTTTCATGGCGATGCTGGGCCTGGTCGCGGCGGTGCTGGTCGGCGCGATTCGTTGGGGCGCGGCGCCATTGTGGTATTACGCCGTCTCGTGGACGCTGATGCCCTTCGCCGCCGCACTCGGTGCCGCCGCGTGGGAGCGCACGCTGCGACGGTCATCGTCGGCCGCCGAACGGCGCATCGCCACGAGCTGAGTCGGGCCGTGATCGGCGCGCAGACGTGCATCAGGCGCGCAGTTGCCCGCTACACCGGTACGACTCTGAAACGGCGTCGGGCGAACGAGTCGCCATACTCCTCGCCGAAAGCCGCCTAGGTGCCGCGCGGCTTCGCTCTGTGTGTGGGCGCGGCGCTGGCCGGATCGTCCGGCCAGCTGTGCCGAGGATACCGCCCGCGCAGATCTTTCCGAACGTCGGCGTAGCTGCTTAGCCAGAAGCCGGGGAGGTCGCGGGTGACCTGAACCGGGCGATGTGCCGGTGAGAGCAGGTGCAGCATCAACGGAACACGACCGCTGAGCACTGACGGTGTTTCGCGCGCTCCGAAGAGCTCCTGCAGCCGCACGGCCAACACCGGCGCGCTGGGGTCTTCGTAGCGCACCGGAATCTTCGAGCCGCTCGGTACCTGCACATGCGTCGGGGCAAGCTGCTCGAAGGTGGCGCGCAGCGACCAGTCGACACGATCGAGCAGCAGTGTGCCGAGATCGGCGCGCCGAAGGTCGTCGAGCGTGCGACAGTCACGCAGCACTGGCAGCAGCCACTCGTCGAGCTGTTCGAGCAGCGTTGCATCGCTCACATCCGGCCAACGAGCGTCGTGGTGATGCAAAAAGGCAAGCCGCTCACGCGTCCGCTCCGCCGCATCGGTCCACGGCAGCGATGCGGGCCAGGACGATTCGATCAGTTCGCGCAATGCGTTCGTGCGCTCGTGCGGTGAGATATCGGTAACCGGGCGCTCCACGATCGTGATGGCACCGAGTGATTCGATCTCCGTCGCTCGCACGCGGCCGGACTCACCATCGGCCTGCACGCGACGCACCGTCACGATCTGGGGGCCGAACAGCTCGCGCACGAGACTCAGGCTCATCGGTGCCGCAAGCTGGATCGTCGCATCGCGTCCCGCATCGTCCAGCGCGGCGCAGGCGAGCCACTCTCCCCTCGCGGTGGACGATGCCTGATCGCGCACGAAGGCCCCGCTCCCTCCCGTGAGCAGATACCTGGCGCCAGCACCGTCACGTCGTCTCGCGATGCGATCGGGGTAGGCGAGGGCGACGAGCGCACCAACCGCCAGCGGATCGTCATCGGCTGCAGCGTCGTTGCCGCGCACGTTCAGCCGATCGCGCAGCGTACGCGCGGTCTCACGACATCTGGCCAGCGCTGCGTCGTCGAGCGAGACGCCGACGGGCAAGGCGCGACGGCCGCTGCGGAGGGCGTCGATGCGGAGCGTGAGATCCGGATCGAGCCGGCGTGCGTCTGTCGCACGCAGCGGGTCACGTTCTTCAAGCACCGCCACCAGATCGCAGGCCAGGGCGAGTGTGCCGCGTTCGCGGGCCATCAGCAGCAGGTGTGCCATGCGCGGGTGCACGCCGAGCGCCGACATCGCGCGTCCCTGTGCAGTCAGCCGCCCTGCGCCATCGAGTCCGCCGAGTGACGCAAGGAGAGTTCGGGCCTGCGCAAAGGCTGCCGCTGGTGGTGCGTCGAGCCAGCGCAGTTCATTCGGATCCGAAACGCCAGCGCCGGCGAGATCGAGCGCGAGCGGCGCCAGATCGGCGTCGAGAATTTCCGCTGATGCGTGTGCCCGGAGTGCCACGTCGTCGTGTTCGTGCCAGCAGCGAATGCAGTGACCCGCGGCCACACGTCCGGCACGCCCACGCCGCTGGTCGGCGCTGGCGCGCGACACGCGAACCGTCTCGAGCGACGTCATCCCGCTCTTCGGCGAGTAGCGAGGTATTCGCGACCACCCCGCATCGACCACCACCCGCACCCCTTCGATGGTGAGCGATGTTTCCGCGATCGCGCTGGCCAGCACCACCTTGCGACGGCCAGGCGGCGCCGCGACGATCGCCGCATCCTGCGCCCGTGCATCCAGCGCGCCAAACAGTGGCCACACGTCAACCGACGCGCCAACGCTGCCGTCGAGGAGCGAGGCGGCGCGCCGGATTTCGCGCGCTCCCGGCAGGAACGCCAGCACGTCGCCCTCCGCGAACTCCAGCGCTTCACGAATCGCGGCGACGGTCGCCTCCTCCATGCGCTGCTCGGGTCGCGGCGGGCGAAAGGCGGTAGTCACCGGATACGCGCGTCCGGTGCTGGACACCACCGGCGCTCCGTCCAGCAGACCGGCGACTCGCGCGCCGTCAATCGTCGCCGACATCACCACCACGCGCAGATCAGGGCGCACCACCGCGCACGAGTTGAGCGTCAACGCGAGACCGGTATCGCCGTGAATCGAACGCTCGTGAAACTCGTCGAAGAGCACGACACCCACACCGTCGAGCGTCGGATCATCGAGCAGCATCCGTGTCAGCACACCCTCGGTGACGACCTCGATTCGCGTGTGCGGGCCAACGCGCGTGTCGCTCCGCATGCGCCACCCAACCGTCTCGCCCACACGCTCACCGAGGAGCGCGGCCATGCGACTCGCGGCGGCGCGGGCGGCCAGACGGCGCGGCTCGAGGAGCAGGATGCGTCTCCCATCCAGCCACCGCTCATGCAGGAGCGCCAGCGGCACTGCGGTGGTCTTTCCGGCGCCGGGTGGTGCGACGAGGACCACTGCGGTCCCGTCGTCGAGCGCGCGCCGCACCGCTGGCAGCGCCTCGATCACGGGGAGCGACCGCAGGCCGTTGGGGAGGGTGAGATCTTGCATCGAGGTCACGGCGCTAACTTTACCCGCTCGACGAGGCGCGGTGGGCGCTCGGCATCGAACTCATGGAACCGTCCCGGCAGATCCGGGAGGAGCACCGCATGCATTCCCGTCTTGCCGCAGCCATCGCACACGCCGACCGGGCGCGCGTTGAACTCCTCGAGGCCGTGGACGCGATTCCCGGCGAGTTGCGCGAGGCGCGACCATCGGAAGAGGCGTGGTCGGCGGCCGAGGTGCTCGAGCATCTGGTTCGCGTCGAGAAGGGCGTGGCGAAGCTGGTCGCGCTGAAGGTGGGTGAGATGCAGACGATGGCCGAACCACCTCGCGAAGCTGACGAGATGGTCGCAATCGATGTCGCACGGTTTGAATTCCTGGCAAACCGCGAGCTTCGGATCCCCGCCCCCGAGCGAGTCGTACCCGAGGGGGTGATGTCGGCCGATGCGGCGCGTGCCGCGCTGGTTGAAACGCGTGGCATGCTGCTCGATCAGCTGCATGCCGGCGATGGGCTGGCATACTCCGCAGTCCGGCATCCGCATCCGCTGTTTGGTCCGCTCGACCTGTACGAATGGGTGCACTTCATCGGGAGCCACGAGTCGCGCCACGCGGCACAGGTGCGCGCGATTGCCGAACACTTCAAAGTGAGTTGAGTGACGTGACAGAGGAGTCGCTGCGCTACCCGGTCGGCCGATTCACCGAGCCGACCATCGTGACGATCGCAATGCGTGACGCTGCCATTGCGGATCTGGCTGCCCTTCCGCAGCTGTTGCGGGCGACCGTCAGCGGTCTCTCGCAGGCCCAGCGTGACACACCCTATCGCGACGGCGGCTGGAGTGTGCAGCAGGTGGTGCATCATATCGCAGACAGCCACATGCACGCCTACCTTCGCGTGAAGTTTGCGCTGACGGAGGAGAGCCCCACCATCCGGCCGTACGACGAGGCAGCGTGGGCGTTGCTGCCTGATGTCGCGTCCGTGCACGCCGATGTGAGTCTGTCGCTCATCGACGGCGTGCACGCGCGCTGGGTTGCGTGTCTGGCCGGAGTGGATCCGGCGTGCTTCGGGCGGCCCTTTGTGCACCCGGAACTTGGACCACAACCGATCGACGTGTCATTGCTGCGCTACGCCTGGCACGGACGGCACCACACGGCGCACATCGCCAACCTTCGCCAGCGGATGGAGTGGTGAGCCCCGCTGAACCGGAGGTGATCGCAGAGCGTGCGTCGATGGGGGTCGCGTCGGCGATTCTGTTCTTCGACGGCGAGTGCGGCTTCTGTGATCGCGCGATCAGGTTCGCGATGTCGCACGATAGGCACGGTCGCCTCTTTGCCGCGACTCTCGCTGGTGACACGGCGCGAGTGGCCCTGGCGCCCTTCGCGGTGCAACTCGTGGGCGTGGACTCCACCGTCCTGTATCGTCCCGCGTCGGCGAACGTCGAGGCATCCGTCGCGATCTACTCGGACGCGGCGCTGTCAGTGCTCCGGATACTGGGCGGATGGTTGGGCGTACTCGGCGTGCTTGGCCAGATCGTGCCGCGATGGATCCGCGATGCGGCGTACAAGTCATTCGCCAAACGGCGCTTTCAACTCTTCGGTCGCGTGGAGGCGTGTCAGCTGTGGCCGCCCGATTGGCGCAGCAGAATGCTGCCGTGAAGTGTGTCGTTCGATTGTCGGTGCTGCTGGTGTTGTGCGGGTGTGCAGTGCGACGCGATACGACCAGACCGTGGGTTGGAACCTGGCGTCTGATCGCCGTCGAGAGTCTCGATAGCGCGAGCGGTGTCTGGCGGCGCCCGTTCGGCGATCAGCCATCCGGGTATGTGGTGTACGGCGCCGACGGGCTGCACACGATGAACTTCACCCGCATGCCAGCGCCTCCCGCTTTTGTGAGTGGTACCGATCGCGGCGCGACGGAGAGTGAGCTTCGCCAGGCGTTCGAAGGGTACTTTTCGTGGTTCGGACGGTACGCGGTGAACTGGGAGGGTGGCACGATCACGCACCACATCGAGGGGAGTCTGTGGCCGACCTGGCGCAACACCATGCAGGTGCGACCGTTCGTGATTCGTGGCGATACGCTGCTGTTAGGCGATCCGGTGAAGTCGCGTCGCGTGCTGGTGCGCGTACGATGAGGCGCTACGGCGTCGCCGCGCTCGCGCTGATCGTCGCTGGCTGTGCGAAACAGACGGCGAGTGACACGACTGTTCCGCGCGGGGCGCCAACCCCCGCCGGTTTGGTGTTCGTGGTGCGTCACGCCGAGAAGGCGCCGGAGCCGGTGAACGATCCAGTGTTGAGTGCGAAGGGTATCGCACGCGCGGCGTCGCTCGATTCGACGTTGGCGGCGTTCACGGTCTCGGATGTGGTCGTGAGTCAGCTGCAACGCACCCGCCTGACCGCGGCAAATGTCATTACGCGGTCGCACGCCGTGGTGCACGTGATCCCGATTGGCCCAGGCGGCGTGACGCCTCACATCGCGGCCGTCGCCGACACAGTCCGAAAGCTTTCGCACGCTGGCCGTGGCGTGGTGCTGGTGGTTGGCCACAGCAACACGGTCACGCAGATCGTTGAAGCGCTGGGCGGCGGCAGTGCGCCCGCGCTCTGCGATTCACAGTACAGCCAGCTCTTTGCGTTGCGAGACCGGGCCGACCGCACAGTCGAGCTGCGCCGTCAGCGCTACGGCGCACCGGACCCGTCAGACGCGACCTGTGCCGCGACTGCACCCGGGATGATGCGCACGCCATAGCGCACGCCCATCGACATCAGGCCGCCGCTTCGCTCGGCGGCAGGGGCGCCTGTCGCGCGACTGGGTTCGAGACCGCGGCGACATCGAGCACCAGCTGCGCGATTTCAGAGGCGGCGTGCGGCTTGCCGAGGCGCAACGCTGCCTGAGACACGCGCTTGAGCGCTGCAGGCGCGTCACGACCCACGAGCCATGCATGCAGCGCCGCCGTGACTGCCAGTGGTGATGGCGCCCAGACACCGGCACGCCCCTTCGTGACGAAGTCGATGTTCCCCGTTTCCTGGCCGGGAATGGCGCCCGAGAGAACGATGGGGCAGCCGCTGGCGCACGCTTCACTGATCGTCCCAGGGCCGGCCTTCGTGACCAGCGCCGATGCGGCGCGAACGAGTTCACCGAAGTTCGTCACGAAGTCGTAGACGTGTGTGGTGCCCTGCCAGTGACGCGCCCGCAAGCGTTGAGCGAGCGCTTTGTTGCGGCCGGCGACGATTGCGACATCGCAGGGCAGCTGTGCTCGATCGATCGCAACACTCAGGGCCTCCAGCGGTCCAACCCCTTCAGCACCACCGGCAAGGAGCACGGTGGGGCGATCGGTGGCCCAGCCCAGATCCGCCTGGAGTGCGGGCTTCTCCCCCGGTACGGCGACGAAGCGCTGCGACACGGGGACACCCCCCACTCGAATCGCCGCCTTGGGCACCCCGCAGCTCATCGCGCGATCGCGTGCGGAGAGGGTGGGAACCACCAGAAGATCGGCCGACCGGTCGTACCACGACACATGCCCGGAGATCAGGTCGGTCACCACCACCACGATCGGCGTGTTCGGGAACACGCGTCGCAGCGGGGCTGTGAGGAGCGGGTGGGTGGATACGATCACATCGGGCGAGCGGGCAGCGGCGATCGCGGCAAAGGTCGCGCGCATCGCCGGCCACGCCAACTCCTGCACGAACGCTGTGCGCCGCGGCGAGTTTGTGGCCACGAAGCCGGCATGCCAGAGCCACGGTGCCCGTTCGATCACGAGGGGGTAAGTCGCACTCAAGCTTCGAAACGGCCAGCGTGGGCATTGCGCAAATGGGTCCACCAGCGCGGTGTGCACATCGGGTCTGAACTGCGCCAGCGCATCGCGGAGCGCCGTTGCTGCCGCGCGGTGCCCGCCGCCGGTATCCGAGAACGCAATCAGCACCTGTGTCATGCTGCGGTTGCCGCGTCCAACATGCGCCGCGGTGCCTGGAACGCCTGATGAATCGGTGTGCCGCTGTAGCGCGCAGGCACGGCAAGTCCAAGCGCCCAGAGTACGGTTGCAGGCACGTCGAGAATTGAATGCCCATCGGGTAATGTCTGCGGAATGATGCCCGCGCCATCGAGAAAGATCGGAATCGTGCAGTCCAGCGGATGCGCACTGTCGTGGTGCGTTGGCACCCGCCCGCCACCGCCGTGATCGGCCAGCGCGATGAGGAGCGTATCGTCACGACACGCAGCCAATTCCTCACGCAGCGCGCCGAGGGCATGATCCATCCGCGCGACAGCCGCCAGATACGACGGCGACATCCAGCCGGTGCGATGCCCGATCGCATCGCAGTCGGGCCAGTGGAGCACGATGAACCCCGTCTGTTGACCGCGGAGCGCCGGCATCGCGGCGGCGAGGAGCGAGTGCGCGTTGGCGGCGGCGAAGTGTGTGGTGGTGAGTCCGAGGGCGTTCACGATGCGTTTCGCGAGCGGCCGGATCAGCCACGGCACCTGGCGCACGACACCGAGGCTGGGCAGGCCAGCCTCGGTGACCACGTGCGGCACCGTCCTGAGTGCGCGGTGGGGGTCCGGTACGCGAAAGCGGTCGGTGTACACGCCGTGTTCCGCCGGACCGACACCCGACAGCAGGGATGTCATCGCAACGGCGGTGACGCTCGGCAGGACGGTGATCGCGTCAACGGTGTAGGCGCTCGAGTCACGGAGCGCCGCGAGATGCGGGAAGCGCGGGTCCCCGACGAGGTCAGCGCGGAGACCGTCGAGCACGAGCAGGACCACGCGTTTGGCGAGCGGCGTGGGGGCGACCGACGATAGATGCGGCATCGCAGTCCTCGGGAAGGAGATCCCCCAAGCTGCCGGTGCGACGTACTGGACGGGTGAACGGACGGTGCCGTTTCGGTCACAGACTCGTGATTCCGACGCAACGGCCGGAGGAAATACCGCCGCTTGTGCTCGCCGTCTCGCCGGTGATGATTTGATTCTACCGCTGCATCTGCACCTACCGCTGCGCCTGTACCTGCACCTTCCCCTTCCCCAAAGAGAATCCCACATGTTCATCTCCCCTCGCTCCCTCGCTGCCGTCGCTCCTCTGTGTCTCGCGTTCGCACTGGTCGCCGGAGCCGCAGGGGCTCAAAGCCGACCCGATTCCACAGGCGTTCCGATCGTGGCCAGCGGTGTGTACGACCTCAAGAGCACGCAGCCGTTGCTGGGGATGACCGAGTTTCCGGTGACCTGTACCGTACGCAGTGGTGTGAGCGGCGCCTACAGCGGAACGTGTGGCAATGATCAGGGTGACGCACCGATCGGTTCCGTGAGCGTGAGCGGGAACGTGGTGACGATGTCTGGTGACTCACCGGCGGGGCCGTTCAAGGCGATCCTCACGATCGTCGGCAAGGACGTCACCGGGACACTGGAGATCGGGAGCGAGACCGCGAAGATCAAGGGCACGTTTGCGCCGAAGTGACTGACAGCACTCTCATTTTCCGGACTCCATCAATGCGTGTTTCGATGTCATCTGGCGTGCGCCGCCTGATACTCCCCGTGTGGCTCGCGTTGCCGATACTGGCGCAGGCGCAGCCCTCGCCGAATGCCGATTCCGTGAAGGCGGCGTCGTCCAGGCGCGATCTGCCTCTGATGGCGACACGTGCCGCACGATTCACCACATCGAAAGGGACATGGATGTCGCTTGATGTGAGTCCGGACGGTCAGACGATCGTCTTCGATCTCCTCGGCGATCTGTACACGCTGCCGATTGCCGGCGGGTCGGCGACGCGGATCAGCGGCGGCAACGCCTTCGACGCCCAACCACGTTTCAGCCCGGATGGCAAGCGGATCGTCTTCATCTCCGATCGCAGCGGTGGCGACAACGTCTGGATCGCCTCGCTGGATGGCAAGGACACGACGCAGGTGACCAAGGGCAACGACGCGCTGATGCTGTCTCCCGAGTGGACACCGGATGGCAGGTACATCGTCGCGTCACGCAGTGGGGGCCCACTCGGCGGCGCCGCGAAGCTGTGGATGTGGCACACCGACGGTGGCAGCGGAACACAACTCATTCCGCAACCGGCCGCACTCAAGGCGCTCGGTGCCGCGTTCTCGGCCGATGGCAGGCAGATCTGGTTTGCCGCTCGCACGGGTGATTGGCAGTACAACGCCATTCTGCCGCAGTATCAGCTCAACGTGTACGATCGCGAGACGGGCGAGCGTCGCGTCGTCTCAGCGCGGTACGGCTCCGCTTTCCGGCCGGCGCTGTCTGCCGATGGAAAGTACCTCGTGTATGGGACCCGACAGGACGTCGAAACGGGCTTGCGCATTCGCGATCTGGCATCCGGCGAGGAGCGGTGGCTTGCGTATCCGGTGCAGCGCGACGATCAGGAGTCTCGCGCACCGCTCGACGTGCTGCCCGGCTACAGCTTCACGCCAGACAGCAAGGCGATCGTGGTCAGTTACGGTGGCGAGATCTGGCGCGTGCCTGCCGATGGCAGCGCGGCGACAAGGATTCCGTTCACGGTAAGCGCGGATGTGGCGGTTGGGCCGGAGGTGAAGTTCGCCTGGCGCGTGAACGACAGCGCGACGTTCACGGCGCGGCAGATTCGCGACGCCGTCCCGTCACCGGACGGCACCAGGCTCGCGTTCACGGCGGTGGATCGCCTGTACGTGATGGATTGGCCCGCCGGCACGCCACGTCGTCTGACGACGATGGATGTGGGCGAGCAGATGCCGACGTGGAGCCCGGACGGCCGCACCGTCGCGTTCGCGACCTTTCGTGACGGCGCTGGCGGCAACATCTACAGCGTGCGTGCGGATGGTAAGTCCCCGCCAAGGCAGCTCACCTCACGCGCGGCGATCTATCGTGATCTCGCGTTTGATCCGACGGGGCGGCGTATTGCCGCCGTGCTGCTGAATGCGCGCGACATGGTGGTGATTGGAACGGGCGGCGGTGGTGTGTACGACGAGCAGCTCGTCTGGGTGGCGGCAGAGGGTGGCGTGACGACGGTGATCGGCGCGGCGAATGGGCGTTCGGCGCTGCACTTCACGCGCGACAGCTCCCGCATCTTTGCGTTCAGCCAGGCAAAGGGGTTGGTCAGCTTCCGCTGGGACAACACCGATGAAAAATCGATCGTGAAGGTGGTGGGGCCGGTGCCGCCGTCGGCAAACGTGCCGCCGACTGAGCGCGGGTTGCGCGTGTTCAGTCGTGAGGCACTCACACACACCGATCTGGACGCAAATCTGGCGTTGGAAAATACGCCGCAGCCCGTGCCGGCCAACGTGATTCGGATGGCCCCCACCGGCGATCAGGCGTTGGCGGAGGTTGGGAACGATGTGTACGCAGTGACGGTGCCGCCGGTGGCGGGGCAGGTGACGACGATCAATGTCGCGAGTCCCGCCAATGCAAACTTCCCGTCGCGCAAATTGAGCGAGGTGGCTGGGCAGTTCGCGACGTTCAGCAGCGATGGGCGGAAGGTGCACTTCTCGCTCGCGAATGCGTTCTTCACCTACGATCTGGATCGTGCGCGCATTGTTGATGATTCGTTGAAAGCGGTGGCGCGCACCCGTGCGGCTCTGAGCGACAGCGCGAGGAAGGTGTTGGCGGTGGCCGACTCGGTGAAGCGGGCAGCCGGCGACTCGGCGAAGCCGGGGTACAAGCCGGTCGAAATGCGCGTGGTGGTGACCGTGCCGCGGGATCGTGCGACCGGAACGGTGGTGCTGCGTGGCGGTCGGGCGCTGACGATGAAGGGGCAGGAGATCATCGATGACGCCGATATCGTGATCACCGATCGTCGGATCGTTGGCATCGGACGTCGCGGGACTGTCACCGTCCCCGCCGATGCCAAGGTCGTCGATGTGACGGGGAAGACCATCACCCCCGGCTTCGTCGACACGCATTACCACGCACAGTGGTTGGCGACCGATGTGCACACCACGCAGGTGTGGCAGTATCTCGCCACGCTCGCCTACGGCGTGACCACCACGCGCGATCCGCAAACCAGTACGACAGACATCCTCACGTACACCGATCGCGTGGAGAGTGGTGGCATGCTTGGGCCGCGCATCTACTCGACGGGCCCCGGTGTGTTCTGGGGCGAGACGATTCGTGATCTGGATCATGCACGCACGATTCTGAAGCGGTACTCGCAGTACTACGACACCAAGACGTTGAAGATGTACATGACCGGCAATCGGCAGCAGCGGCAGTGGGTCATCATGGCGGCGAAGGAGCTTGGCATCATGCCGACCACCGAAGGTGGCCTGGACATCAAGCTCGATCTGACGCATGCGATCGACGGCTATCCCGGAGTGGAACATGCGCTGCCGATTGCGCCGATCTACAACGATGTGGTGGAGCTGTTCAAGGCCAGTCAGACCACGAACACGCCGACGCTGCTGGTGAGCTACGGCGGGCCGTGGGGCGAGAACTTTTTCTACACGCACGAAGACATTCAGACGGACGCCAAGCTTGGGCATTTCATGCCCAGCGCGTGGATCGACGCCAAGTCGCGGCGTCAGGGCGCCGGCACCGGTCCCGGACCCGGCGGGTGGTTTCGCGAGGACGAGTATGTGTTTCCGCGTCACGCCGACTTCGTGCGGCGGATGATCGATGGCGGAGCGCGCGTGGGCGTCGGCTCGCACGGGCAGCTCCAGGGGCTGGGCTATCAGTGGGAGATGTGGGCGATGGCCAGCGGCGGCATCAAGCCGTACGACTTGCTGCGCGTGGCAACCATCTATGGTGCCGAGGCCATCGGACTGGCGGAGGACATCGGGTCGCTGGAGGTCGGCAAGCTGGCCGACATTCTGGTGCTGGATGCCGACCCGTTGGCCAACATTCGGAACACCAACTCGATTCGCTTCGTGATGAAGGGGGGACGGATGTACGACGCCAGCACGCTGAACGAAGTGTGGCCCACAGCGCGTGTGTTGCCGGTGCAGGCGTGGCAGAACCTGGACCCCGTGGCGCCGGCGGCGGGGATCAAGGCTGGCGGCGGTGGCAGGTGATGCGCCGATAGGTGTGCACCATGACGGGGGCGAGTGGCGGTCGTGTGCGACAGGCAGGCAGCCGTCCGTTGTTGCTTAATGACTGACTGGTCAGTACAGTAGGGAGGTCCGGCGCCGCCGGATCTCTCTTGGGAGGTTAAATGACTGACCCGTCAGTCACCGCTGAGCTCGGCGAAAGCACACGCACCGATCCGCGAACCCGGCGACCCGCCGAGGAGCGCGAGGCGCAGATCATCGATGCCGCCTTCACCGCCTTTGCCGCGAACGGACTCGACGAGACACGCCTCGACGACATCGCGCGGCTCGCCGGCATCGCCAAGGGCACCATCTACCTCTACTTCCCCAACAAGGAAGCGCTCTTTCGTGAGATGATCCGTCGCCGGATGATCTCGCGACTCGATGCGCTGGAGAATACTGCCCGCGATCACGACCCGCTGACCGATTTTCACCGCGTCGTGCGGACCTTCTGGGGCTTTGTGAACGAGCCGCAGTTCCCGGTCTACTATCGCCTCGTGATCAGTGTGCTGCCGCAGCTCCCCGAACTGAGCCAGTTCTTCGCCGAGCGGGTTTCGCTCCGCTGGCAACGCCTGCTGCAGCACTCCATCGATGCGTGCGCCAACGCCGGTCTGCTCGATGCCACGCTGGCGCCGGAGTCGGCGCGCATGCTGCACGCGCTCATCATGCAACATGCGCTGATGCGTGCCAACACCACGCTCTGCGCCGCCATGCACATCGAGGACGCGGACGCCCTCCTCGATCGCATTCTGCGCTTCTTCTTCGCCGCGCTGCGCCCGCATTCACCAACACCCGTCGCACTCGATGCGTGATCTGCTCCAATCCACGCAGCGCCGCACGGCGTTGCTTCTCGTCGCAGCGGCCGGCGCCGTGCACGCGCAAGCTGCGCAATCGCCGCTGGCGCTCACACTCGGCGAGGCGGCCAGACTGGCGGCGCGTCAGAGCCTGCCAACACAGGCCGCGCTCCTGCGCGCGGAAGGGGCCGACGCACGGGTTTCGCAACGGCGCGCCGATCTGTTCCCGCAGGTCACCGGCGCTGCCGAATCGAACAGCCGCAGCTTCAACACGGCAACCCTCGGTCTGGACTTTCCCACCGCGCCGGGCCAGCCGCCCTTCTTCGATCCGCGTGGTGAGGTGATCGGCCCCGTACCGACCACTGACTTTCGTGGTCGCGTTCAGCAGAGCATCTACGACCCGTCGCTGTTGTCACGCATTCGGTCAGCGCGCCAGCAGTCGGTCGTCACGCGTACCGAGGCGTCCCAGGTTGGTGAGCAGGCCGCCGCACAGGCCGCCGTCGCCTACGTGCGCGTACTCCGATCGCAGGCCGTGTTCGATGCGCGGTCGGCTGACTCGACACTCGCCGCGGACCTCCTGCGCATCGCCCGTGAAACACTCCGCGCCGGCACCGGCGTGGCGTTGGATGTCACGCGTGCCGCGTCGCAGCTGGTCTCCATACGCTCGCAACTCATTGGTGCGCGTGTCGAACGCGACAAGGCGCAGCTCGATCTGCATCGTGCCCTGAATGTTCCTTACGACCTGCCGCTGCGCACGGCGGATGGCCTCGAATCCGATGACCTTCCGCTCCCCGTCGAATCCACGACACTCGCCACCGCCCTCGGTAAACGGCCGGAGCTGGCCGTTCTCGACGCCCAGATTGCGGCGTCGCGACTCGCTGAGCGGGCGGTGCGCGCCGAGCGATTGCCAATTGTCAGCGCGGTCGCCGACAACGGCTTCATCGGCAGGAATGTGAACTACATGTTGAACACCTGGACCTGGGGCGTTCGCGTGTCCGTACCGGTGTTCGACGGTCTGCGGCGTGAAGCCCGCATGCGCGAGCAGGGCGTCGTTGAACGGGAGCTCGACACGCGGCGTCGCGATCTGGTGGCGCAGGTTGGGGTCGAGGTGCGCTCGGCACTGCTGGACGCGGCCGCCACGGTGGAAGTGGTCGACGCGGCTCGGGAGCGGCTCGACCTCGCCGAACAGGAAGTGTCGCAGGCCCGCGACCGATTCACGGCGGGCGTGTCCGGGAATCTCGACGTGACATCGGCGCTTCTCGCCCTGAGCGGTGCCCGAACGCAGTTGGTGGATGCACTGGCCGCGCGCCTCCTGGCGCGCGTGTCCATCGCCCGATCGCAGGGCGCTCTCACATCGCTCCGCTAAGCGACAAGGATACCGACGTCATGACTGCACAGGTCCGTCCATCAGCTGAACCGGGCGACGATGCGAGCGCCGTTGCGCCAGCAGCAGCCAGTCGCGCGCCAACGGCGGCGAAGACGCGGAATCCGTTGCTCTTCATCGCCGGCGCCCTGCTGCTTGCGGGCGGGTTCTGGACGTTCAGGACGCTCAGCTATTCGAGCGCGCACGAGAGCACCGACAACGCAATGATCGACGGCCATGTGCTGCCGGTGCTGGCGAAGGTCGGCGGATTCGTGACGGCGGTGAACGTGCGCGAGAACGACCGCGTGGCGACGAATGCCGTGCTGGTGACGATCGATGAACGCGAATACCGGGTGCGTCTGGCGCAGGCCGACGCTGATCTGGCGGCGGCGCGCGCAGCGACCGGTGGCCGCGGCGCGGGCACCGGGCAGGCGCAGGCGATGGTCGAGACGGCGACGGCGCAGACGGCGGTGCAGAATGCGAACATCGAGGCAGCACGGGCGCAGGTGGTGAAGGCCGAGGCAGATCTGGCGCGCTACGCCGACCTCGCCGCGAAGAACATCGTCAGCCAGCTGCAGCTGGATGCCGCCAAGGCGCAGTCGGCGGCGATGCGTGCGCAGCTGGTAGCCGTGCAGCGACAGGCCACCGCCGCGGGCGCGAACGTGGCCGGCATGCAGGCCGGAGTGCGGCTGGCAGAGGCACGGCTGGGCGCCGCCACGGCGTCACGCGACAACGCGGCGCTGCAGCTCTCGTATGCGCGAATCACGGCGCCCACTGCGGGGAGCATCAGCAAGAAGCTGGTCGAGGTTGGGCAGCTGGTGCAGCCCGGGCAGACGCTGATGAGCATCGCGTCGGATACCGGACTGTTCATCGCCGCCAACTTCAAGGAGACGCAGCTCGACAAGCTGCGCATCGGACAAACGGTGGAACTGGAAGTGGATGCGTACGGTGGCGCGGTGATCGAGGGCGTGATCGAGAGTATCAGCGCGGCTACCGGAGCGCGGTTCACACTCCTGCCTCCTGATAACGCCAGCGGAAATTTCACCAAGGTGGTGCAGCGTATTCCGGCTCGCATTCGCATCACGAAGGGGCTCGACGCTACCCGCCCGCTCCGTATCGGACTGAGTGTGGTTGCGCACGTGTCCACGAAGTAGCACGCAACGGCGAAGGAGACTATCGTGGCCACCGCGGCACTTCCGAACGCAGGCGTTGCGGCGTCAGATCCGTACGCCAACCGCTACTGGATCGCGGCGGCGGTGACGCTGGCGGCGATGCTGGAACTCGTCGATACCTCGATCGTGAACGTGGCAGTGCCGCACATGATGGGCAATCTCGGCGCGACGCTCGATGAAATCGCATGGGTGAGCACCGGCTACATCATTGCCAACGTGATCGTGATCCCGATGTCCAGTTGGCTCTCCAACTGGTTTGGGCGTCGTCGCTATCTCACCGGCAGCATCCTGCTGTTCGTGGCGGCGAGCTTCTTCTGCGGCGCCGCAACGGGTCTCTGGTCGCTGGTGTTCTGGCGCGTGGTTCAGGGGCTGGGTGGTGGCGCACTCCTGAGTATCGGACAGTCCACGCTCTTCGAAGCGTTTCCGCCGGAGGAAGTCGGCAAGGGTCAGGCGATCTTCGGCATGGGGGTCATGGTTGGACCGACGCTGGGGCCGACGCTCGGCGGTTACATCGTGGACAATCTCGACTGGCCATGGATCTTTTACATCAATGTGCCACTAGGTCTGATCGCAGCGGCGCTGGTGTGGAACTTCGTGCGTAACTCCAATGTGGCGGTCCGCGCAACGAAGGTGGACTTCCTCGGCATTCTGCTGCTGGCGACGAGCGTCGGTTCGTTGCAGTTCATGCTGGAACGGGGTGAACGAAACGATTGGTTCGACAGTGGACTCGTCGTGTCGCTGGCGGCGATCAGTGCGCTGACGTTCATCGCATTCATCTGGCGCGAACTGACCTTTGAACAGCCGATCGTGGACCTGCGTGTGCTGAAGAGTCGCCAGCTCGCGGCGGGTGTGGCGTTCGCGGCGGTGCTGGGTCTCGCCATGTACGGCTCGATCTTCATTCTGCCGGTGTTTCTCCAGACGCTGCATGGCTTTACCGCGTGGCAAACCGGCAAGGTGATTTTCCCCGGTGCCATTGCCAGTGCGGTGACGATGGCCGTGATCGGCCGCAACGCCAATCGGCTCGATGCACGGTATACAATCGTGATTGGTGTCGCGATGTTCGGCACCTGCATGTACATGCTGTCCGGAATGGCGTTGGATGGCGGCGCCGACGACGTGTTCTGGCCGCTGATCCTGCGTGGCGTAGGAATGGGTCTGATCTTCGTGCCGCTGACGAATGCAAGCATGGCAGAGCTGTCGCCGGCCCAGGTGCCGCAGGGCACTGCACTCTTCAACCTGACGCGACAGCTGGGTGGATCGCTGGGCATCGCGATCATGGCGACACTCCTGACGCGCTTCACGTCGAGCGCACGCAGCAGTCTGACGGCGCACCTCACAACCGGCGACCCCGAAGTGACGGCTCGCGTCGCAATGCTGTCTCGGGTGTTCGTTGCGCGAGGGTCCGATGCAGCCACGGCAGCAGCGCAGGCATACCACGTGCTCGAGCGTCAGCTTTTGGCGCAGGCCAGTGTGATCTCGTTCTCGAGGATCTACCTCATCAGCGCCGTGCTGATGATATTCGGCCTTCCACTGCTGCTGTTCTGGAAGACCGGTCGCAATCGGGCGTCGATGAGCGCGGCCGACATGCATTGACGCGGAACGCGACGGGGGCACCTGTCAAGCGGTTGCTGTGAGAGCCGTCGCGCGACAGTTTGACGCTTCGTGAACTGTCTCGCCTCTCGATCCCTTGTCAGATGGCTTCGTCGCTCGTTTCGACTGTCGCACGTGAACTCGCGCTCCCGGTAGCCTCGGTTGAGCGCACGCTGGAACTCTTCGGTGAGGGGAACACGCTCCCATTCATCGCGCGATACCGGAAAGAGGTCACCGGCGGGCTGGATGAGGTGCAACTCCGGGACGTGCGTGATCGCGCGCAGTATCTGACCGAACTGGAGGATCGACGCGCCGCCGTCCTCAAGAGCATCGACGAGCAGGGCAAGCTGGACGACCGGTTGAAGGCGGCAATCGTCGGTGCCGTCACCAAGCAGGCGTTGGAGGATCTCTATCTCCCCTACAAGCCCAAGCGTCGCACCCGCGCCATCATCGCGCGTGAGCGTGGGCTTGCGCCGCTGGCGGAGCAGGTCTGGGCGGGGGGGCTCACCGACGTTGCCGCGCGTGACGCAGCGGCCGCCTACGTCGATGCCGGCAAGGAGGTGGCTGACGTTGACGCTGCGCTGGCCGGCGCCCGTGACATCCTCGCAGAGCAGGTCGCCGAGGACGCCGCCGTTCGCGGCTGGATTCGTGACGTGACCCGGTCCAGGGGAGCGGTCAGGAGTGCGCGATCGTTCGGTCGCACCGAGGAAGTGTCGAAGTTCTCCGACTACTTCGACTTCCGTGAGGCCCTCGGCACGATCCCCTCGCATCGGGTCCTGGCCATTCGCCGGGGGGAAACCGAGGGGGAGCTGGTGTGGAGCGTCGACGCGCCGCTGGTGGACATCGTACCGAAGCTGCAGCGCGATGTCGTCGGGTCGCGGCAGGCGGTGGCTCTGCTCAACGCCGTCGCGGAAGATGCATACAATCGCCTGTTGGCGCCGAGCATCGAGGTTGAACTGCGCCTCGAGTTGAAGACGCGTGCGGACGAGGAGGCGATCGTGATCTTCGGTCGCAACCTGGAGCAGCTGTTGCTGTCGGCGCCGGCCGGAGAGAAGAGCGTGCTCGGGCTCGACCCGGGCTTCCGCAGTGGCGTAAAAATCGCGCTGGTGAGCAGAACCGGCGCGCTGCAGCACACCGACACCCTGTATCTGCATCAGGAGGATCGGTTCGCGGCGACGATTCGTGCGGTCGTGGCGCGATTCAAGCCGGAGCTGATTGCGATTGGCAACGGAACTGCCTCACGTGAGACGGAGACGCTCGTTCGCGCCGCGTTGCGTGAGCTCGAACCGCCGGCGCCGACGGTTGTGGTGGTGAGTGAGGCGG
>Ga0105046_10001904_pt1 | contig 32639 bp, 26 predicted proteins | sample MAT03_FD_78385 | JGI IMG/M metagenome (GOLD analysis project Ga0105046, IMG submission 78385) | Freshwater microbial communities from Lake Fryxell liftoff mats and glacier meltwater in Antarctica - MAT-03 (megahit assembly) | ecosystem: Environmental > Aquatic > Freshwater > Ice > Liftoff...
CGCCCCGTATTACAGCGAACTATACCAGACCTATGGCTGCAATGCTGGCGACCTCATTTGTATCGAGATCAACAACGGCGATGACACCGATGAATTGACCGAACAGTTCGCCGAAGATTTCGCGCCGGGATTCGCACATCCTCCCGCCGTAGGGACCGGCGGTGGAGATGCGCTGACGACCACGTTCGGTGTTTCCGCCTTCCCCACGTACTGCCTCATCAGCCCTGCCCGCATCATGATCAACCAGGACATCTGGCCGGTGAGCAGCATGAACACCTTCGTGGCTGCGTTCCCTGCAGGCAGTGGCATCACACCTCAGGCATGCGTAGTGGGGATCGACAAGGCCGGAACGCCGGTCTTCGGCAGCGTGTTCCCCAACCCCACCAACGGGATCATCACTTTCGACCTGGGCACCACGGGCAACACCCCGCTTACCGTGGAAGTGATCGACGTTTTAGGCCATCAGGTGATGCGCACGGACCTGGGCCGGACATCAACGGACATCACGACACGCACGCTCGACCTCAATTCATTGAACGATGGCCAATACCTGCTCCAGTTGTGGAACGACGGCGTTCGCGGTGAGGCCCGGCGCGTGACCGTCGCTCACTGACCTATCCGTCCATCAGTTGAAAGCCCCCGACATGCGGGGGCTTTCTCGTTCAATAAGATCCTGTTGATCAGAACGCCACCGGCGGGTGGTTGTCCTTCCATGCCAGCAGATCGTCCAATGTGCGCACGGATACCGCGTGGTAGTTGGGGCGTGCATGCGCATAAATGTTCTGCGCCATGATCCTTCCCTTCTCCGTACCAATGAGCGCGGTGTACAAGGGCACCAGGAATTTCCTGCGGCCGACGTGGGTAAGGAATTCGTCCAAGCGCACGAAGGCGGGATCGTAGTCGTTGCGCACGCACTGCTCCAACCAGGCGGCGAGGATCTCCGCGTTGCCGCTCTCCGTGAAGTGGAAAATCCTGTCTAGCTCGTCCATGCGCGCATCGTGCAGGGCGCGTGGAAGCTGGCGCAGGAAGTGCATCCATTCGAAGGTGCTCCATGTGCCCACGTTCAATTCGGACGCCGGAGTTCCATCCACCCAACGCTTCGATTCCACGTCCACCATCACGAAGCGATCGCTCAAAGGCTCCGGTGCGTTCGCAGGCAGACCGTTGCCGTGAACCCAGGCCGCCACGTCGAGCTTCACATTATTCGGCCGCAGCAATTGCTCGTCCAGATACGAGATGAACCGTTCGGTGGTCATGCTCTGGAAAGCGAAGTGGTCGAAATAGGCGCGCAGGAAGGCATCGAACTTCGCGCGACCCACCTGCTCTTCGATCAGCCGCAGGAAAGCGAATCCTTTCTCGTAAGCGACATCGGTCATGCCGTCGTCCGGATCACGTCCTTTCAGGTCAAGGAACAGCTGGCTGTCCTCCGGATGATCGCCTTTGGCGATATCCGCCAGGGTCTCGTGCAGGTCCTGCCGGCCGAGCAACTGGAGCATCTCGGCATAGTCCTGCCCATAGATGGCCTCGCAGATGCGGTTCTCGAAGTAGACCGTGAAGCCCTCATTGAGCCAGAAGTCGTTCCATGTGGCATTGGTCACCAGGTTGCCGCTCCAGCTGTGCGCCATTTCATGGGCAATGAGCGCGGCCAGCGAGCGATCGCCAGCGATGATGGTGGGCGTTGCGAAGGTGAGCCGTGGGTTCTCCATGCCGCCAAAGGGGAAGCTGGGGGGTAGCACGATCACGTCGTAACGCTCCCAGCGGTATGGGCCGTAAAGTCCTTCTGCGATCTCCAGCATGCGCCCCATATCCGCGAACTCCCAAGCGGCTTTGGAGGCGACGCTTTGTTCCGCGTAAACCCCGGTGCGCGCACCGGTGGCTTCGAACGCGAGATCACCAACGGCCAGGGCGACCAGGTACGCCGGGATAGGTTGGTCCATGCGGAAGTGGTACACCCCATCGGTGCTTTTCTTCTGCGGGTTCGCCGCGCTCATCACCGCCATGAGGTGGCTGGGCACGTGCACCGTCGCGCTGTAGGTGAAGCGGATGCCCGGGCTGTCCTGCACAGGGATCCAGGTGCGGCTGAGGATCGCCTGGCCCTGAGTGAACAGGAACGGCTGGGTACGATCGGCCGTTTGCTGCGGGGACAACCATTGCAGCGCCCTAGAACGGTCACCCGTTTTGTAGGTGATGTTCACGCGCTTGGTGCTTGGTGTGATGCTCACCATGAGCGGGCGTCCCAGAAAGCTGCTATCGCCCAGTGCGAACTCCGCTCGCGCGCCGTCGTCGAGTGTTACACCTGCGATGGTGAGCCCATCGGTGTCGAAGACGATCTGTTCGGAATCGTCTGCCTGGATGTCATAGCTAGCCACCCCATGAACCGTGTGGCTGTCGAAATCGACATGGATGTCCAGGTCAAGGTGGGTGATCACGGCCTCCTCCGGCTTCGCGTGGCTGTGCGGATCCATGGCGTAGGTAGCGGTAAGGGGTGTTCCATCACCAGAGCATGCGGTCAGCAATAGCGGGGCCCATGCAATGGCGATCAGCGAATTCAGCTTCATCCGTTCGTTCGAAGAAGCCGCAAATGTATGCGAGCATGTCAAGCCGGTCGATCGTACCTCTTTCGGCCCTTCACTCCACCTCGGTGACAACCACTACCGCCGGCTCCTCACGCGTGTAGTCCTTCGCCACCTGCATGCGGCCGTTGCTGCGGTGGAAGGCGATGCGGCCAACCGGCCCTTTGTACCGGAACTTGTAGTGTGTGTTCACCGGTTCCATCATTACATCGAACTCCACCATCCGCTTCTTCTTTCCCACTTTGCGCTCGGCGAAGCCAGTGTCCACTTGAACGATCTTGGTCACGGCCCCAGTTTGTTCAAAGCGGAGCAGGTAGCGTTGGTCCTCGTTGGACTCGATCTCGAACCGCCCCCGGCCCTTGAGCTTCACCCATACACAAACGCTGTCTCCCACCACCATGGTCAGGTGCAGCGGAGCGCGCAGGTGCGAGGGTACGATCCCCTTCCCCTTGATCAATACGCGCTCCGTTTCCTGCGCGTGTGCCGGCAGCGCGGCCAGCATAAGAAGAACGACTAGTGGCAGAGCCATTTGGAGGCTCGCGCGCAGTGGTTGAAGGCTGGTTCCCATGACCGTTCGGTGTTGCTCTTAGCGGAAGTGAAACTACCCTGGCGTGTACCCCTCCATCAATACCCAATACAGGGTATTTTCAGGTGGGTCGCTATCGCGGGAACATCGGCCCTTCCGGACCATTCTTCTACGTGCCGTGGATCAGCGCATCGGATGTCTTCCTAAATTCGCCCCCCACTTCGGGGTTTAGCGCAGCCCGGTAGTGTCCCCACGTTTCGGGGTTGCAATGAAATGCGGGACAATGAATTTCGGGGTGTAGCGCAGCCCGGTAGCGCACTTGCATGGGGTGCAAGTGGTCGCTGGTTCGAATCCAGTCACCCCGACTGATGGGAGGCTGCCTTATACAGGCGGCCTCCCTTGTTTCCATGGCTTGGTCCAACGCCGCACTGCGTTCAGGTAGGTGGTCCATGCCGGGCCGAAGGTGAAAAGCGTTGAACCATCAACGGTTCCATGTACCGTATCAAACCAGGCGTTTCAAGCAACCCAATTCACTTGGGATTACCCGAAAGAGCCAAACTATAAAAGCGAAAGCCCGGGTTCGCCGGGCTTTCGCTTTTGGTGAGGCATCCCCCGATGACCCCACTATTCTACGTTATCAGCGACGAACACGGACGTTGGCATGACCAGGTTGTACTGATGCGCAACGCTCATCTGTCCATCGCTTGCGTCGAAGGTGATGCGACCCACCGGTCCGGCGTAGCGGAGCAGGTCGCCACTATCGGCTGCGGATAGCAGCACGTCGAACTCCAAAGAGCGCTGCTTCCGGCCGTTCTTGCCCATGGCATTGCGGGTGTCCACCTCGATGGTCTTGGTGATGGAACCGATCTGTGCGAATGACAGTTTGTAACGGTCATCATCGGGCACGTCCACTTGGAACGCGCCATCGTGGCTCAGCAGCACCGTCATGGTCTCACCACTGGAGGCTTCCAACAAGGCGCTCACAGGACTGTTGGTGTGTGAAGTGGCCAACACGGTGCCTTTGATCAGCACGCGGCCCTGTGCATTGGCGGCGATCGTGGCGAGCAACAACAGGAGGGTAAGAACGGCAACGGCCCAAAAATTCGCAGGGATGTATTGAAGGATGTGTTTCATGGTACTGGGGGATGTTTGGTTGTTTGTCATGGTCCAAAAGTCAGGTCCATAACGCCTTCCCACAATACCCGGAAGAGGGTATTTTACGAGTAACGACGGTAGTTGTAGGTGGTTTACTACCGGAATGGGGGTAGGTCGGAATGGCTTGCGATTCCTCTCCAGCCATTGCGTCCACGAATGAGGTACGATCGAAATACTTCCATAAAAGAAGAGACCGCCTCGCGATCGCGGACGGTCTCTTGTTGCAAAAAGGATCAGCCGATCACTACGGGCAAGGCGCGTCACCTGGGAGTCTAGGGCCAGAGCAGGCCGTTGATCGACCTGGTCGGGTATACCAGTCACGCGTACATTCTGGTTCCGGCAATAGTACTATGGCCGCACGGATGGTTTCGGCCCGACAGGCCTTTGGGGGATAACCGCATGCCGAAGTATTGTCCGGGCATATGGGACACATCGGACCGCCACACGAGGGATCAGCATGGACAACGTCCATATACGCCTCGAGCTGCACGGCCGCCGCCTCAGCGATCGCACTGTAGGTCTTACAATTCAGCCCGCTGCCGCATACCCTGCGCAAGCCCACCGATGCACCCCAATGATCACATTGACCCTCACAAATTATGCCTCCCCGACTACTGCAAGGGGCTTCTTCACCAAGTGCATGGCCCAATTCGTGGCCGACAAAAAAGAGCATCAGTTCCCAACCCACTTGTGGTGCATGTACAAAGTTCCGGGGGAAGTAGATCCGGAAGCCACTATCGTACCTCTCACCGTCGCCGGGTGCCCATGTTCCGAGCGTCGATGGTGAGCCGTTGCTCGACGGATATTCATTGTCAACGTTTGTGATGCTGTATAGAAAGACTGGATAGTTCGCAGGTTCCGCATATTGGCCGAACGCCCATAGAGCCATCGCCTCTTTGTCCGTCCAGAAGATGGGGAGGCAGCACTCAATGAGCTTAGGTCCATCAACATGCATGCAGTCCCGTGCATCGTCAAAAGGAACATAGTCGACCCTCGGGTAGCTCTTCTTTTTCTTCTTCTTCTTCGTTATGTACAAGGAGTCACTATGCGCCCATTGAGCGGCCATGCTGTCCCATATCGATAAGCGTTCAACAACCCTTTTCGCTTCGATCAACTGCTTGGCCGCCTTCATGGAGTCCACCTGCCAGACGGTGTACTTGGACCAGTCCGGGCATTCGCATCGGCATGAGTTACCTGCCTTGTTCCGTGTCCAGATCCGACCGTCGACAGGCAACACATCCGCACAAATGCGGCGCAACTCCTCCATCCGATCCGCGCTTAAGCTGTCCGCGCACCGATCCTTTTGCATGAGTTGTCCCCATGTATAGGTCGTATCGAGCAACCATTCCGGCCGGTAGACCACCTGCTCTGCGGTTGGGTCGGCCTTCCCGCCAGAATTGCAGCCTGCCTGGAGACAGGCAAGGGCGATCAAAGCGCCCATACCCGTCCAACCAGCGAGATACTCCCAAAGCGATCGCGCGCTCATTTGCGGCGCTTCGTTGAAGTGGTCTTCTTCTTCACCACTTTCCCTTTAGCGAACGGTACGGGGTCCGTGAAGCCGTCTCCGGGAAGGAGCTTTCTTGAAATAAGCCTGAATTTTCCCACAAGCTTCCTCTTGTCGATCACGACGAAGAAATCACCTTCATCCAGCCCGCCGCCGTTACCGTCACGGAGTACGGGATTGTTGCCGTCGTAGGCAAGCGGGTCTGGAACGCCGGAGGTGTTACGCACCTTCAGCTTCGCCTTCCGCTCGGTGGAAGCTTTGAACAGTGGGCCAAGTTTCCACACGTCCGTTTTTCCAGAGAGCACGCTACTGTCCTTCACGTAAGGCAGTTCGTACGTTTCGTCGGGGATGGTGCCGACGACTTCCGCAGGGAACTGGCCTTCCGCATTCGCCGTTTTTGTCGGCTTCCATTTTGCTGGTCTTGTTATTTCAACCAGGTATGGTTCGTCGTATACTGACACAGGGATGTATTTGCGAGCCCAGTTAGTCATGATCGTGAGGTTTTAGGTGGTTGGTTGTTACGCCCCTTGTTTAGCCAAGGGGATATCGATGTTCACTGTTGTGCCACGGCCGAGGCGTGCGTCGATGCGGACGACCCCGCCGAACTCTGCCGCCCGCTGCCGCAAGTTGCCCATGCCCATGCCCTCCTTCACCTGCGCGGGGTCGAAGCCCTTGCCATTGTCTTCCACAATGATGTTGATCGAAGCTGGGCTGCGCGTTAATTGTATCGCGAGGGTGGAGGCTTGGGCATGCTTCAGGGCATTGCTGATGCACTCCTGCACGATCCGGTAGGCGGCCACCTCGATCCGTTGCTCTAGGCGCTCTTCCAAGCCGAACAGGTTCATCTCCACCTCCAACTTGCCGGGGGCCTGCAAGGTGGTCCGCAGATCCTCCAACGCACCCTTCAGCCCGAATCGGGAGAGGGACGCCTTGAGCAGATCGTGCGAGATCCGGCGCACTTCAGTCACCGCATCGTCCAACATGCCGAACACGTGCTTGTACTGCTTCACCTGATCCTTCCCCATCGTGTCCACGCGCGATTCCAAGGCGCTGAACTGCAATTTGATCGCGCTGAGCATGCTGCCCAACCGGTCGTGCAGGTCTTTGGCGATGCGCGTGCGTTCGGCCTCCTGCCCTTCCATCATGGCGTCCAGCGCACGGATCTCCTGGTGTTTCAACAGGTCGTTCACCTCGCGCTCGTGCAACTGTTGCTGTTGCGCGCTCATCCGGCGCATGTGCTGGTTGTTCCGTATCGCCAATGCCGTTACGAGCAGCAGCAACACCGCGATCAGCAGCATGCCGCGCTTCTTCACCCGATCGCTCGCGATCTGTTCCCCCTGTAGCAAGATGGTGTTCTCTTTTTTCTCCGTTTCGAACCGGTACTCCATCACCTTGATGGCCTCGCCGTTCCTTGCTATGGCCAGCGCTTTCTGCCTGTTAATATAGTCCTTGAAGTACGTATTCGCCTTCTCGTGTTGGCCCATGATCGCCAGTAACTCAGCTGTGCGCTGGATCGCCTCCGCCTGGCGATCAAGATCACTGCTTGCTCCACTCAGATCCGCGGCCTCGCGGGCACTGGACAACGCACTGTCCAGAAGGCCTTCCCCCAAATAGGAAGTGGAGAGGAAGAGCAGATCCTCAGCGCGCCCGAGTGTATCACCGAGTTGCTCACGCAACCTGAGGGCGGAGCGGAGTTCGCCGACGGCATCCCGGAACCTCGATCCATCATTGAGCATCCGGCCGAGTTCGGTATGCAGATCCGCAATGAACTCCAGATCCTCTTCGGCCTTCGCTCCGGTCAAGCCTTGGCGGAGGATGGCGAGGCCCGCTTCAAGGCTGTCCGGATAGATGATCGATAGAACCCCCGCCTCATTGAACAGCGCATTGCCCGCGATCTCCGGGAAACCGTTGTTTTCCGCGCAATCGCGGGCCGACCGGTAGGCGGCTCTGGCCTCTGCGTACCGCTCCTGCCGGTTCAGGATGTTGCCCCGGTTGATAGCCACATTGCACAGACCCATGGTGTACCCGAAGACGGTGGCGAGTTTTTCCGCTTCGATGAGTTTGGCCAGTGCTGGCTCGTATTCGCTTTGTGCCCGATGCAACTCCGCGATCAGCACCAGTGCGTTCACCTCTTCCTCGCGCAGGCTGAATGCGACCGCGAGCGTGCGCGACCGCTGGGCCTCCAGCATGGCTTCCGGGAACATCTTAAGCATCTTCAACCCGCGTGCCCGTTCATTGGACATGCTGTACCGGACCAGGTGGTGCGCTTTATCGAGGTCGATCGTGATGGAGTCGAGCATCTCCAAAGCCAGTCGCGCCTGGCCGGTGCTCCGGTACCCACGAGCTATGACCACTTGCCCGAGCGCACGTTGAACAGGATCGTTAGACAAGTGGGCTTTCAGGCTGTCCACGAGCGCGCGCTGTTCCTTCGCGGTGCCTTGGAAAAAAATCGTGTTACAGCGATCGTAGAAAGCACGAAGCGATGAAGTCTGGGCAAGTGCGCTGAACCCTTGAAGGACCAGCACCAGCGATACGACCCACCGGAGCGTTCCGACATGCATTCGCTCGATGGGGTTGCGCCGCATGCTGGTTGGTGTCGATCCGGTTCGTTGGTCCTGCCAGCTACGGCCGGTATCTATACGTCCCAGCCACGTTCCATGGCATACTTCACCAGGCCGGCACCGTTGTGCAGACCGAGTTTGTGGAGGATGTTCTTGCGATGGGTCTCCACAGTGGACAGGCTCAGGTTCAGCATGTCGGCGATCTCCGGATTGGTGTGCTGTTGGGTGATCAGGGTGATCACCTCGCGTTCCCGTTTGGTCAAGGTGATGGACTTCGTCTCCAAGGGTCCATCGATGCCGTCAACAGCGTACAAGGTCTGCTGCACTTCCCCGGCCAGGTACTGCCTGCCCTTGACAACGGTGTGCATGGCCTCCAGCAGTTCTTTACGGTTGGTGTTCTTGAGCACGTAACCGCTCGCTCCAGCAGCCAGGATCTCAGTGATGAACTCGCGCCTGTTGTACATACTGAGGATCAACACCTGCACCTTCTTCAACTTCTTCTTGATCTGGCGCGTGGCCTCGATACCGTCCATGATGGGCATGCTGATGTCCATCACGATCACATCGGGCTTCAACCGGATCGCGGCCTCAACGGCGTCCTGGCCATTTGCAGCGGTTCCAACCACCTCGATATCGGGGTCGCCTTCCAGGAGGGCGGCGAGGCCGTCGAGGATGATACTCTGGTCGTCGACCAGCATTACACGCATGGGTTCCATGGTAGGTGGTTTAGAGATGATCCGCCGTTAGTCAAAGGTGACCCCGTTCAAGGGCCCAAAAAATACCCGATCCAGGGTATTTTTAGGGGGTAAACGACCCGAAATGGACAATTCAGGGGCACACGGCCGCCGTTCCGCCCTGCGCATTCAGGTAGTAGAAGGGATCAGATAAGTCCCAACGAGCACATCAAGGCAAAGGCGACCAGTACCATGTAGATCACCGCAGTGAGCAGGCCAGGGGTGTACTTCCGCAAAAAGGTGTTCATGGTAAGAGGTTGACCTCTGCAAATTTCCAAAGGCCCTCTAGCCTCCGCGCTTCGCTTATATGAAGCTTGTTGGAAGTATGCACAGTTCGGTGTTCACAGCAAGACAACATGCAAGAAGGACCAACGGGGTCCGTTAGGGACGAACGGCCAATGCCCCGGCATGAACGCGGGATAATTTCGCGCCCTCCGATCGCCCCATGCCCCCGTTCCGCTTCCTTCTTCTCCTGCTGTTCCTTCTGCCGCTCGGCACGTTCGCGCAGCGCACCTTCACCGTTAGCGGATACGCGACGGACACCACCAGTGGCGAGACGCTGATCGGGGCCAGTGTATTCGTGAAGGGGACCAACAAGGGCACGGTGACCAATGCGTACGGCTATTATGTGCTGAACCTGGATCCTGGGACCTACGTGGTGACGATGAGCTACGTGGGCTACGAGGAGTTCAACCGCACGGTGTTGGTGGTCGGCGAGGTGAAGCTGAACATCCATGCCCGGCCAGAGGCGATCATGGCGAAGGAGTTCGAGTTCGTTGGCGAGCGCGGCGAGGAGAACACCGAGGATACGCGGATGGGTACCATCGACCTGGACGTGCAACGCTTGAACACATTGCCGGCCTTGCTCGGTGAGGTGGACATCCTGAAGACGATCCAGTTCCTCCCCGGTGTTAAGAGCAACGGTGAAGGCAACAGCGGCTTCTATGTGCGTGGCGGTGGTCCGGACCAGAACCTGATCCTGCTGGACAACGCCACGGTGTACAACGCGAGCCACCTCTTCGGCTTCTTCAGCGTGTTCAACGCTGACGCGGTGAAGAACATCGAGTTGATCAAAGGCGGCATGCCGGCGAACTACGGTGGCCGCATCTCATCCGTGTTGGACATCAACATGAAGGAGGGCAACGACAAGGGCTTCCACGGGCAGGGCGGCATCGGGCTCATCTCCTCGCGCCTCACCTTCGAAGGCCCGATCGTGAAGGACCGCAGCTCGTTCATCGTGAGCGCGCGGCGGACGTACATCGACATCGTGACGAAGCCCTTCATCAGCGATACCGCGGCGTTCGCGGGCACGGGTTACTACTTCTACGATCTGAACGCGAAGGCCAACTACCGCTTGAGCGACAAGGACCGCTTCTACGTCAGTGGCTACTTCGGTCGGGATGTGTTCGACTTCAAAGGCAGCAACCCCGGAGATCCGAACTTCCGCATCCCATGGGGCAATGCGACCCTCGCAGCGCGTTGGAACCACGTGTTCGGGCCGCAGCTGTTCATGAACACCACGGCCACGTTCAGCGACTACACCTTCGCCTTCGATGCGAGGCAGGACCAGTTCGCCTTCACGCTTTACAGCGGCATCAAGGACTACGGTATGAAGGTGGACCTGAGCCACTACCCCACCGCGCGGCACAGCTTGAAGTACGGCGCGCAGTACATCTACCACATTTACACGACCAGCACGGTGGATGTGAGCAGCGGCGATACCGACTTCGACATCGACACGCCGCCAAAGTTGCATGCGCACGAGACCGCGGTCTACGTGTTGGACGATTTCGACCTCACCGATGAGCTGCGTATCAATGCCGGAGTGCGGCTCACGAACTTCATTCACGTAGGGCCATATACGCTCTACGAGCTGGACGAAGAGGGCCGCTCCCTCGGTGAAGAGGAGATCCCCGCTGGCAAGCAGATCGCCTCCTACACGGCGTTGGAACCCCGGCTCTCGATGCGCTACCGCATCGACGGGTCGAGCAGTGTGAAGGCTTCCTTCAACCGCGGCCAGCAATACGTGCACCTGGCCAGCTTCAGCTCCATCGCACTGCCCACCGATGTGTGGATCCCCAGCAGCAGCAAAGTGAAACCGCAGATCGGCACCCAGTATTCGGGCGGTTATTTCCGCGACTTCCTGGACCACATGTTCGAGACCTCCGTGGAAGTGTACTACAAGGACTTCGACAACCTGATCGAGTACGCCGAAGGTGCCGAGCCACAGAACAACGGCAACACCAACTACGACGCCCAGCTCGTTTTCGGAACGGGCTACAGCTACGGCGCCGAGCTCTTCATCAAGAAGCGCACTGGCAAGTTCAACGGCTGGATGGGATACACCTGGAGCAGAACGATGCGCACTTTTCCGGACATCAACGGTGGCCGCGAATTCCCCAGTCGGTGGGACCGCACGCATGACATGAGCGTGGTGCTCGCCTACGACCGCAGTGCTCGATGGACCTTCGGTGCCGCCTTCGTGTACAGCACAGGCCAGGCGGTAACGCTGCCGGTGAACCGCTACTTCATCGAAGGCCAGTTGGTTAGCGAATACACCGAACGCAACGGCTATCGCATGGTGGCGTACCACCGATTGGACCTCTCGGCGACGATCAACGGACGTACTACACGGGAACGCAAGGACCCCTCCACCGGTGAAGTGACCGAGGTGCCTCGCAAATGGACCAGTAGCTGGACCTTCAGTGTGTACAACACCTACAACCGGCGCAATCCCTACTTCATCTACTTCGGCACCGAAGGCAACCCGGCCGATGGCTCCTTTCAAGTCACGGCCAATCAAGTATCACTCTTCGCTGTCCTTCCCTCCGTCACATGGAATTTCAAGTTCTGATGCGCCATACCATTCCCCTCCTGCTGGTCGTTGCGCTCCTCACGAGCTGCGAGAAAGAGATCACCGTGGACCTGCCGGAGACCGAACCCAAAGTCGTGGTGGAAGGGACCATCGAGACCGGCGCACCTCCTTTCGTGTTGCTTTCACGCACACAGAGCTTCTTCGATCCCACCAGCGTGGCCTCCATCGCGGGCTCGTTCATCACCGACGCTACGGTCACCGTGTACGACGGCACCACGACCCATACGCTGGACAAGATCTGCAGCGCTCTGCTCACTGAGCAAGAGTTGCAACTGGCAGCGGAACTCACCGGCATCGACATCGACCTCCTGCGCCAGGCGAACATCTGCGCCTGGACCAAATTGAGCCTGCTGGGTGAAGAAGGCCTCACCTACCGGCTGGACGTGCAGGCCGACGGCAAGTCACTCACCAGCACGACCACTTTACCGCACGCGGTGGCCCTGGACTCTCTCTGGTTCAAGTTGGCGGAGCGCGATCCGGACGATGACACGCTCGGTTTCGTCTGGGCGCGCATGACAGACCCTGATACGGTGGGCAACAACTACCGCTGGCTCGCGAAGCGCATCAACATCAACGCGGAAGGTGAACAAAAGGACGCCTCGTTCATAGCACCACTGTTCTCCGCGTTCTGGGACCGTTACGTCAACGGCCTGTCGTTCGACTTCAACTACAACCGAGGCTCAGCCCCGTACAGCGAAGCGGACGATGACAACAATGAGGAGCGCGGATACTTCAAGCGAGGCGACACCGTAGTGGTGAAGTTCGCCACCATCGGGATCGACGAGTACCGCTTTTACAATTCGTACAGCACGAACGTTACCTCGCAGGGCGACCTCTTCAGCACACCAGCGAACGTGATGACGAACGTCGAGGGTGGCCTCGGCGTATGGGCCGGTTGGGGAACACGGCTGGACACCGTGGTTTGCGTGCCCTGATCCGCAAGTCGTTCCGGCACGATCGTGACGCGCGAGAACGCCGACTACTTTTGCATCCCTCGTGAAAGAGACTATGAGCGCCACCCCCGAACATGTCAAATGCCTGATCATTGGATCAGGTCCCTCCGGATACGCCGCCGCCATCTACGCCGCGCGTGCCGACTTGAAGCCCGTGCTTTACGAAGGCCCCCTGCCCGGTGGCCAGTTGACGCAGACCACCGAGGTCGAGAACTACCCTGGCTATCCGAACGGGCGCACCGGCCCGGAAATGATGGAGGATCTGAAAGCGCAAGCCACGCGTTTCGAGACCGATATCCGCAATGGTTGGGTGACCAAGGTGGACTTCACCGGCCCGGTCCACAAGGTGTGGGTGGACGAGATCACTGAGGTCCATGCCGACACGGTGATCATCAGCACGGGTGCCAGCGCGAAATGGCTTGGCCTTCCCAATGAGATCCGCCTGCGCGACAGCGGAGGAGGTGTCACCGCATGCGCGGTATGCGATGGCTTTTTCTACCGCGGCCAGAACGTCGCATTGGTGGGTGCGGGCGATAGCGCGTGCGAAGAAGCGAGCTACCTCGCGAAGCTCTGCCCGAAGGTGTACATGCTCGTGCGTCGCGGCGAATTCCGCGCGAGCAAGGCGATGGTACACCGGATCGAGCGGACACCGAATATCGAAGTGCTGTACAACACCGAGGTGAAGGACGTGCTCGGCGCGAAAAGCGTTGAAGGCATCATGGCGTTGAACAACAAGACGGGCGAAGAGCGCCGACTCGATGTGACCGGCCTGTTCCTCGCCATCGGCCATACACCGAACACGGCCATCTTCAAAGACTGGCTCGACATGGACGAAGTAGGCTACCTGAAGCATGTACCCGATCGCTCCACGACAAAGGTCCCCGGGGTATTCGTGGCCGGCGACGCCGCCGACCACGTGTACCGCCAGGCGGTGACCGCTGCCGGTACTGGATGCATGGCAGCGCTGGATGCTGAGCGCTACCTCGCGGCACGGGGGCATTGACCAGCGCCGCTATCGGACGATCTCCCAGCCACCATAAGCCAGCGAGAACCGCACGATCTCACGCTGCTTGAAGGGAATATCCCAATCACCTTCGTAGCGCACTTGCACCGGCACCAGTTCGCCGTTCACCACGGTGTTCTCCACGCGGATCGAGATGTCGAAGTCCAACAGGATGGAGCGGTGGGCGATCCGGTACTCACGAGCGAGCACGTTCATGTTCTGGTCATCGAACCAGGTCACCATGCGCTTGATCACCGTGTCGTCCTCGTCGGCGCCTTTTCCATTCACACTGTCCTTCGCAAGTGCGGTAAAGACCCAGCAGCTACGGCCATCGCGGTAGTCGCTGTCGAGCATGTAGTCGTAGTACTGCGCGATCTCCGGATCGAAGATGTCCAACTTGTCGCCGATCATTGGCACGCTGGCGATCTCCTGCCCGGGGTTGAACATGAATTTCTTCAGTTCGCTCTTGTACTTCTCGAAGCGCGAAGTACGGTTGAGTTCCAGGGTACGATCAGCGATGCGGTTGCTGGCGATATAGCGACTCTTCGGAAAGAACACATCGTCGTACATCTCCGCGGTGAGATAACGCAAGTCACCATTCTTCTCGCGTAAGCGGCCGTGCTCCACGACGCTGTCCAACACAAGTTCCGCGTACTTGCCATCGCGTACCAGGCGGCCACGACGATAGAGCGAAGCGGCCTCCCGCTCCTTCTTGTTACGGACAACCAGGGCGCTGTAAACGAGATGCGGCTGGTAGCGTGTGTTCAGGAACGCATGGTAGAACGTGGTGTCATTCATCACCTGTGTCATGAAGCCCTGCAAGTCGAAGCCTTCGGCCTGCCGGTGCACCACGAATTCGGCGAGCTGGATACGCTTGATCACTTCCTCCTGTGCGGAAAGGAGCAGCGGGGCAAGGAGGATCGAACAGGCAAGATGGCGCGGAACGCAGGCCATCGCTCAATGCTGTCGCGTAGGTCCGAGGCTTGAATACAACTCGTACTTCATCTTGATGTAGAGCAGGAATTCGTACTGCGTGAGTCCCCTGATCACTTCATCCGGCACGCTACAGAAGTCGATGAAATCGTCGAACGCCTCGTTGTTCAGGTTGATGATGTCGAACTGAACGTATTGGTGCAGGAGTTCGCGCAACAACTCCCGCTTTCGATCCTCGTTCTGCAACTGTGCCACCAAGCGCTTGCTGCGCTCCCTCCGGCTGAACTCCTGGTAGAGGAAGGTGATCGGGCTTTGCAGCGCATCCACATTGCTGATGCGGTAGTCGCTCTCGGTGTACCCCAACTGCTCGATGTCCTTCTGGATCTGCTTCAACGTACGCTCGGGCAGCACTTCGAATTCGGGGAGCTGGTACACGAGAGGTTGCAAGCGCACCAGCACGGTGTAATTGTCCTTCGCCGCACTATCGGCCAGTGTGATCACTTGTGTGCGATGCCCGCTGGAGCCGAACAGCAAGGTGTCGGTGCGGAGAGCGCGAACCGTGAACGTGCCATCGGCATCACCAAAAATGCCTGTACGTGTGCGTTTGTTAACGATCATCAGGTCATAGAAGCGATCGGTGGATGTGGAATAGACGCGACCACGGATGGTGACTTCTTGCGCATGGGCGCCCCAAGCGAGCAGGATCGCCAGGAGGAAAAAGGACGTGCGGAAATTCACAGGGAGCAAAAGTACCGGACCACCCAACTCCAAAAGCCGGTCCGTTCGTACGTGGTGGGCGCGAAAGGCGAAGGGTCCCCACCGCGGCGCGATCGCCGGGTGAGGACCCTTCATGTAAAGTCCTGTGCATCTGTAAGCCGGGTCCTGTTCCCCGACAAGTCGGGGCCTCCACCATCTATCTGGTCCCGTCGTTGCCAACGGGATCTATCGACCTACCCTCCGGGATCGGGCGAGCCGCCCTTATCCGGTCGTTACCAACCGACGCCCCGGTATACATGGTCTTTCAGCCCATGGGGTTTACCAAGCCGCCCTGCTCGCACAGGACGCTGGTGGGCTCTTACCCCACCTTTTCACCCTTGCCACCGCCTTGCGGCGGTTCGGCGGTCTCCCTTTCTGCGGCACTTTCCGTAACGCCACCGTTCCCAGTGGCGCCCCTTCCCGTTAGGAAGCATGGTGCCCTACGCTGCCCGGACTTTCCTCCCCCCGGCGAAGCCGGGGAACGGTGGAGCGATGCACAGGATTTCAAAGAACTTGATCAGTGACGCAGGATGAGCACCTCTGTGGCGCCCGCTCCATAGCGTCGCATGTCCGCATCCTGGAAGCGGACCCCATCATAGTACTGCAACATGCGCCGCACCTCTTCGCGCAGCACGCCTTCACCCACACCGTGAATGACGATGAGCTTGCGTTTGCCATCGCGTATGGCGGCTTCCAAACGGCGTTCGAAATAGGCCAGCTGATAGCTCAACTTCTCATCATCGCTCAGCACCCTCTCGTCCTCCACGAGTTCGTGCAGGTGCAGATCCACTTCGGCAACGCTGTTGTCCTCGGGTTTCGGCGGTGTCTTACCGGGTCTCACTTCTGGTCGTTTCCTCCGCTTCTCCTCCATCACATCGTTCGCAGCGACCATCCCCGCCTGGTGGTCGGTCACCTTGTATTGCAGCCCCTGCTTCTCACGTTCCACACGCACCAGCCCCTTCACGGCGCACTCCAGTTCGAACCCATCATGGGTGCGCACCAGCACGTGACCGGGCCTTACCGCGCGCAAGACCACGCCACCACCCACCTCATCGAGAAAGGCGACGCGATCACCGGTTTGCAATTCTGTGCCGATCATGGCGCAAATTTACGGGGCCAAGCCCCATCTCCATGCCACGCTCTTTGATCACGTTCTCCGCCTTGCTCGTCGCCATCCCCCTCTTCTCCCAGGGAACCAAAGCCCAACCGGTCGGCGGCCAGGGGGCCATCGATCTTCTATTGGAACAGGACCTGCATTACCCGGTCGCCGCTTTGGAAGCCGGTGTAAAGGGCGACGTGATCGTAATGGTCCATGTGCTTTCGGATGGTTCGGTCACCGATCTTCTGGTACACCGATCACTGAGCCCGGAGTGCGATGCGGAGGCGCTGCGATTGATGCGGCTGGTTCGCTGGCAGGGTTCAACGGCCGATGACGAACGCGGCACCGCGGACCACTACCTCACGGTGGATTTCGACCCTGGCAAATACCGCCGCTGGCTCAAGTCCAGGCCCAAGCGCGACGCGGAGGTGTTCAGCCTGCCAGCCAGCGATACCCTTGTGGTGTTCGCGCCCAAGCAATTGTACGCCCAGGCAGCACCCATCATTACCGGCGGCATAAGCGGCCTGGCGAAACACATGGGCGCGAACATGCGGTACCCACCGGAGGCATACCGCTACAGCATCGAAGGCGTGGTGAAACTCGATTTCGTCGTGGAGGCGTCAGGTGCCGTTTCGAACATGCGCGCGATCGAGGAATTGGGTGGCGGTTGCACTGCGGAGGCCATGCGCTTGTTGTCCCAGGTCGCCTGGACGCCCGGCGTTATCGGAGGCGAGCGGGTGCGTTCCAGCTTGCAGGTCAGCATCCGTTTCACCCTGCCAACACAGGCGCGGTAGGCGGCCTATCTTCCGCCCAACCGGCGAACACATGGAAGAGCGTGGGCCTTGGAAGACCTTGAGCATTGAGGAACGGTACGCCACGCCATGGATCAGCGTGAGCCACCATGAGGTGATCGATCCCAGTGGTGCTCCCGGCATATACGGCGTTGTGCATTTCAAGAACATCGCCGTGGGTGTCGTTCCCTTGGATGAAGGCCTCAACACCTGGATCGTTGGGCAGTACCGTTACCCGATCAAAGCCTATAGTTGGGAGATCCCTGAGGGTGGTGGCCAGCGGGATCGGCCGGCATTGGAAAGCGCCAAACGGGAACTGCGCGAAGAGGTCGGCATTGAAGCCCGCGAGTGGATCGAAGTGCTGCACATGGACCTGAGCAACAGCGCGAGCGATGAGGAGGCGATCATTTACGTCGCACGTGACCTGGCGTTCCATCCTCCTGAACCCGACCACAATGAAGAACTCGTCATGCGGAAGATCCCCTTCGAAGAACTCTACGCGATGGTGGTGAAGGGCGACGTTCGCGACAGCCTCACAGTGGCGGCCGTGATGAAAGTGAAGCTCATGTTGCTGGACGGGTCGCTCGGTGTTCAGAAATAGAGCCAGTGGCCCACGACCTGGCCGTTGCTGCGAAATTCCAAGGCAGGTGCGGGGATCTTGATGCTGTTCAGCACGAAGAGGACCGTGCGAAGACACTTTGAGCGGGTGTGTATGCGCGTCAGATCGATGTCCGGCGAAAGGTATAGCTGCCGATAGGATGTTACTCCCGACCCGGCGTCGCCTTCCATGGGTACTGCGCTCGTCATCCCCTCAGCACCGTACCCGACGGCCAAGTTCAACCATTGGGGCACCACGCCCGGTGCGAAACGATCCATGTTCGCGCTCAGCCAGATCGTCTGGCCATTATAGTCCTTCAGGTAGCGCTCCACGATGCCTGTGCCCAGGAGATCGGGCCGTTGCGCGGCGTAGTCCGTGTGGTGCGCGGAGAACTTGGCCTGGATCCGCTGTTCGCCCCATAGCGCGTCCTGGCCAATGAAAAGGGTCGTTCCCCCCACATTGGCCGCCATGTCCGACCAGGAGAAACCCCAGCCCGTGGAGGTTCCGTCCAAAAGTTCCACCCCGGTGAGGAAGACAAGCCCCAAACTGCCCCCCGCCCACCGGGCCAGTGCGGGAGAAGCCCCACATCGGGCCACCGCAGCATGTCCCCAGTTACCAAGGGTATAGGCGCTATAGACATGGCCGGCCTTGTCCATCTGCATCCACTCATCGCTGTCATCGAACCCATGCAGGGGGCTGCGCTCATAGTGGGCATACCATGCCTGGTCCAAGGCGATGTAGGTCGCGGTCATCCCCACGACAGCCGCCCCCCCGGTCCAGAAAAGGCAACGTTCGCACCTTTCGCTCGTTAAGGTGTCGGCTCCGCCTGCTTGGGCCCTGCTTTGTTCGGCCGGGAACAAGGCAGAAAGAATGACGACGATACACACGCTTTTGAAGGACGCCAGCTCCCTGCGGTATGATCGTTCACTCCGGTGGTCGTGCATTGGCACAAAGCTACCCGGTGCAGGTCACCTCGTGGGTTTGCTCCACCCCGTCCCAATGGGGTACCTTCGCTCGGATCGGCAGCGTGCCAACCCGATCAAATCCAGGATGCTCCGGTCGTTGCTCACGCTCCTTATACTACCCATCTGTTTAGCCTCGACCGGGGCTGTAACTGGGGATACGACCCTCCTGCCGCAGGATGCGCACGCCTGGATCCGGGCACATCAGCTGATCATTCAGCCCACGGAAGTACAAGGATCATTCCTCGCCGTGAACATCGAGAAAGACTACGAGGCGCGGATCAATGCCCGTGGATTCACCGTATCCGGCCCGGTCGCCGATCCACGATGGTGCGCTAGCATCGAAGTACTTGGCCTTGCACGGGATCATACACGGAAAAGTGCATGGTACGCGAGTGCATGTGATCGCAGTGACACGGAACTTCTGTGGAAGGGCGATGGCCTCGATGTCCAATACCTGCATGGCCCTGATGGGCTGCGCCAGAACTTCCTCGTTCATCAACGCCCACAAGGCGCTGGTGCACTTCGCGTGGACATGCGTTATGGTGGTGGACTCCAAGCGCTGGCCGATGGGTCCAATGGATTGCTCTTTTTCGATGCGGATGGCATCGCCCGCTTTTCTTATTCTGGACTCAAGGTGTGGGACGCGTGCGGTCAGGTACTGGAGGCGAGTTTGTTCGGGGATGAACGATGTACCGGTGCGATCGCCATTGTGGTGGATGACTCGCGTGCGATCTACCCCCTCACGATCGATCCAGTAGCGACAACCCAGAACAGACTGCTCACCGGTGCCCTGGCTGGAGGACAGTACGGATTTGCGGTGAGCACCGCGGGTGACGTGAACGGTGATGGATACAGCGACATCGCGATCGGCGCACCGCAGGCCAACGCAGGCCAGGCCGTGGAAGGCGTGGTCTATGTGTTCTATGGGAGCAGCGCGGGGATCGGCGTGGCACCCAACGTAGTCCTGGAATCGAACCTCGCCGGTTCCCAATTCGGCTACTCGTTGAATACCGCAGGGGATGTGAACGGCGACGGTTACAGCGACTTGATCGTGGGTGCACCTACTTGGGAGAGCGATGCTGGGACACAAGACCAGGAAGGTTCCGCATGGATATTCCACGGATCAGCGACAGGCTTGAGCACCGTGCCGAACATCATCCTTCAGCCGAACGTGCCGACCCAATACATGGGGTACAGCGTCGATGGCATCGGTGACGTCAACAATGATGGGTACAGTGATGTTATCGCTGGTGCATGGCTGGCCGCGTTACCCTCGTTCCAGGAAGGGGCGGCCTATGTCTATCTGGGCAGTGCGGCCGGTCTCACGAACACGTTCGCCAACCGGTTGGAGCGCAACCAAAGCGCGGCACAATTCGGCGCATCGGTCGCCGGAGCTGGAGATGTGAACGGAGACGGGTACAGCGATGTCGCTGTTGGCGCCTACCGGTACGATGTGGTCGGTCCCGGTGCGGATGACGGTGCCGTATTCATCTATCAGGGTGGCCCAACAGGGCTGGGCGCCGCCATTAACCCCGCACCATCACAGACCTTGAACGCAACGGGGATCAGCATCGCGTTCGGGTGGAGCGTTTCCAGTGCCGGCGATGTGAACGGCGACGGTTACAGCGACTTGATCGTCGGGGACTGGCGTGACAATATCGGTGGTCCGCTGCAGGAAGGCACGGCGCACATCTTTCATGGCTCCGCCGCAGGCCTTGGGGCGGTTCCAGCACGAACCCTGCAAAGCGGAAATACCACAGCGAACGGTTGGTTCGGGCGAAGTGTTTCCACCGTGGGCGATGTCAATGGCGATGGCTATGGCGATGTGCTTGTCGGGGCCGTGACACTCACGAACGGACAAGGCCTCGAAGGTGCTGGACTCCTCTACCTCGGTTCCTCAACGGGTATCCCCTCCAATGCCTTCCTGCAATACGAGTTGAACATCGCAGGTGCCAACATGGGCGAATCCGTGAGCGGTGCAGGTGACGTTAACGGCGACGGCTACAGTGATTTCCTGATCGGCGCGAAGCTCTATGGAGTGAACGGAGGAACGACCGTGTACCATGGCGGAACCTACGGTGTCGCCGTAACGCCAAGCACAACGCGCTATTCCGGGTCCAACGGCGCACGCCTGGGTTGGTCCTTATCCAATGCCGGTGACATCAATGGCGATGGTTATTCCGATATGGTGGCCGGCGCGCCGGATGCCACCAACGGGCAGGCCGGTGAAGGTTTAGCCTACGTGCATTATGGAAGCACCACCGGACTCTCCGGCGTTCCCAACGTGACTTTGGAAGTGAACGTCGCAGGAGCGCGGTTCGGCGCATCGGTATCCAGCGCCGGTGACGTCAACGGCGATGGCTACGCGGACGTGATCATTGGTGCACCACTGTCCGGCGGGATCGGAAGGTCCTATGTATTCATGGGGGGGGTCGGCGGCCTCGCCCCTACTGCGGCACTAGTGCTCACTGGCACTGCGGGTTCTGAATTCGGAACTGGGGTATGTACCGCTGGCGACGTGAACTCGGACGGGTATGCGGATGTGATCATCGGCGCACCCGGCACGGCCACCGCCCGGGTGTATCGCGGAACCTCCGCAGGCCTCAGTGCCGCCGCACCTGTGCTCTTGAACGGAGCCGCTGGAAGTCGGTACGGCGCAGCGGTAGGCACGGCAGGCGACGTGAACGGCGATGGCTTTTCCGACGTGATCGTGGGCGCACCGCTCTTCAGCAACGGTCAGGCGAATGAAGGCGGCGCCTTCGTCTATCACGGGGGGTATCCAGCCCTGTCCACCCTGGTCGCCACGCAGCTCGAGGTGAACATGGCGAACGCTGGCTTCGGGACCAGTGTGGCGGGAGCGGGTGACATGAACGGCAATGGTTTCTACGAGGTCGTCGTGGGGGCCGACCAATGGGCATCAGGACAGGCCTCCGAGGGTGGGGCGTTCGTCTTCTATGGATCGATCGGCGGCACGCTTGCTGCGGGCTACTCGACGATCCAGCCGAACGTGGTCAATGCACGGCTGGGATACTCGGTTTCCGAAGCAGGGGACATGAACGGCGACGGTTATGCCGACATCGTGACCGGAGCTCCCTACCTCAGCAGTGGACAGGTTGAAGAAGGACGTCTTTACATAACGCCAGGATCACCGGCAGGGATCGGTACCACGACCTCCGTAGAGATCAACGTTGCCGGGGTGCGAATGGGATGGGGTGTTGCCGGTGGAGGAGATGTGGATGGCGACGGCTATTCGGACGTCATAGGCGGCGGACCTTTTGCTTCGCCAACGCTCACGGAAGAAGGATCCATATTCCTGTTCCGGGGAAACCAGGCACGCAGTCTTGATCGCCGCACGCGTCAGCTCGACGCTGACCTGGTCACGCCCATGTCCACGAACAGTGTTGATTTCGCGAACTTCAGTTGGTTCGGCATCGGGCATCGGGCCCGAAGCCCCATCGGGCGCACTCGGGGAAAACTCCGTTGGGAAGTGGTGTTCGAGGGACAACCGTTCACAGGATCCCCCATCACCAACAGCGTGGCCAACACCGGCATGGGTGCGGCATGGACCGACCTTGGTGTAGGTGGTGTCGAGATCAGGGAACTCATCGCGAAAGTGCCCGGCCACCTCCGTTACAAGTGGCGGGTGCGTGTGGAGTACCCGCTGAACAAGCTCATTGATGGCCAGCGCTTCAGCCGCTGGTTCTATGGCTATGCCTCGGGCCTGGGTGATATCGGCATACTGCCGGTGGAACTGCTTTCCTTCGAAGGCAGGCCTTTGAGCGATGGCAACCTGATCATCTGGGTCACCGCTTCGGAATCCGGCAGCGATCGTTTCATCGTGGAGCGCAGTCGTGATGGAACCTCCTTCCAGCCGGCCGGTGAATTGCCCGCTGCCGGGATCAGCGCAGGGCCACTGAACTATGAGATACTCGACACGGACGCTGAGGACGGTCTCTCCTACTATCGCCTCCGGATGATCGACACGAATGGTGACAAGGAATTCTCCGAAGTGATCAGCGTGCTTCGGGAGAAGGGCGCGCTGATCGTTTATCCCAACCCCGTTGAGGATGAGATCCGCTGGAGCTTCGCACAGGAAGGCGCCAGTGAAGCGCGCGTCTTTGATGCCCTCGGGAAACTGGTCCTTGGAGCTGACGCACAGTTCGGCTCGATCCAGGGACCTTCGGTGCAGCGATTGCTGCCAGGGCCGTACACGTTGACGCTCATCGACGCCAACAGCAACACGATAGCGCGTTGCCGCTTCCTGAAGCTTCAGGCGCCGATCGTACGCTGACAGGCCGCGAGGATCTTGCGCGCGTTCTCCGCCGTATCCGATTCGGCATAACAACGCAGCACGGGTTCCGTGCCGCTCGCGCGGATCATCAACCACTGGTCGTTGTCGAAGAAGTACTTGAAGCCGTCGAGCGTTTCGGTGCGGCGTACTTCCAGGTCGCCGAAGCGGGTGTAGCGACCCTCCTGGCATGCCTTCAACACTTCCTGCTTCAACGCTTCGCTGATGTGCAGATCGTTGCGTTCATAGCTCAGCGGTCCGGTGATGGCGTAAACCTCCTTGATCAGTTCGTCAAGCGTTTTGCCGCTCTTGGCCATGAACTCCCAGATGGTGAGCCCCATCCAGATGCCGTCGCGTTCAGGTATATGCCCTTTGATCGCGATGCCCCCGCTCTCCTCTCCTCCCAGCAGTACATCGTCGGTGATCATGATCCCGCAGATCCACTTGAAACCGATCTTGGTGACCTGGTATTCGAGCCCGTAATGGTCGCACAGCTTCTTCACCTTCGGTGTTGTGCTGAACGCAACGACCACCTTGCCGGTGAATTTTTTGTAGTTCACCAGGTAGTGGATCAGCAGCAGGATGATGTGGTGCGAGTCGATGAACTCGCCTTGGCCATTGTAAAGGCCGATGCGGTCCGCGTCCCCGTCCGTAGCAAGGCCACAATCAATGCCTCCGCGTTTGATCAAGTTGGAGAACTCCAGCAGATTCTTGTGGATCGGCTCCGGAGCTTGTCCCTGGAATGAGGGATCGTAAACGCAATGGAGCATCGTGGCTTCAGGCAGTATACGGCGGATCACGTTCTGGCCCGCGCCGTACATCGCGTCATAACCCCATCGCAGGCCGCTCTCGCGGATCGCTTTCATATCGAAGTTGGCTTCCACATGGTCCACGTAGATCGTCTCCAGGTCCACGATACGGACCTTGCCTTCCGCTTCGGCCTTCTTCAGATCGATCGCCGCCAGGTCGATCCCGTGCTCCGCAGGAATGATGTCCTCCACCTCCTGCACATGTTCGGGGATCAGCGGTCCGCCGTAGGTGCCCTTCAGTTTGTACCCGTTGTAGCTCGGTGGGTTGTGGCTCGCGGTGAGGATCACACCCATCGCCGCCTTCAAGTTGAACGCGGCCAGGGAGATCATCGGCGTGCTTACGAAGCCCTTCGCGAGATGAACGGTAATGCCGTGTTGCACGAACACTTTGGCCGCTGTAGCCGCGAACAACTCACCAGCGAACCGGCAATCATGCCCGACGACTATGCTCGGGTCCTTCGGGAAATTGCGGTTCACCCACTGCGCCACGGCGACGCTTACGCGCGCGACATTGTCCACGGTGAAATCATCCGCGATGATGGCCCGCCAGCCGTCCGTACCGAACTTGATCTTCGTCATGGTCCTGCGAATAAGGTCGCGAAAATAGGATCCTCCGATCTACCTGAAGATCTTACGCTCGTTCAGCGCCCGCTGGTAACGCCTGGCGTTCACCAGGTGCTGGTCGTACGTACGTGTGAAATCCGAATAGCCGCTCAGGTCGGCGCGCGCGCAGAAGTAGAGGTAGTCGTGCTCCTCTGCGCTCAACACCGCATCGATGAAGCGCGGCTCGGGCATGTTGATAGGCCCCGGCGGGAGGCCTTTGTGGCGATAGGTATTATACGGGGAGTCCACCGCCTTGTCGCGCGCCAGCACACGGTTCACGCTGTCCAGGCCCAAGGCGAACTTCAGGGTCGGGTCGGCTTGCAGGGGCATGCCGATGCGCAGGCGGTTCAAGTACACACCGGCGATCCGTGGCGCATCGGCCATGCGCATGGTCTCCGCTTGCACGATCGATGCGAGCGTTGCTACTTCTACTGTGGACAGATCATGTACACGCGCTTGAGCCTCCCGCTCCTCGGTCCAGAACAGATCATGCTCCTTGCGCATACGTTCAATGAACTCGTCAGGCGTGGTGGTCCACCAGAACTCGTACGTATTGGGGACGAACAGGCTGATGAAGGTCGCCTTGCTCAAGCCCATCGCCCGTTGAAGGGACGGGTCAGTAAAGGTCTTCAAGAAGGCAACGGAGTCCGCCTCAAGCGCCCGGGCCGCCCGACCAGCCAATTCCGGCAAGTGGTCGACGTTGCTGAAGGTGAGTTTCACGGGTTCCTGCTCGCCGGCCCGCAACATGTTCACCAATGCGTTCATGCTCATGCCATGAGGGATCCGGTAGCGGCCTGGTTTCACGCGATCCACGTAGTTCTTGCGCTCACTCAACCATCGGAAACCGCGTTCATCCCCAACGGCGGCCAACCTGTCCAGGCTGTCGACAACGGTCTGAAAATCAGCACCTGTTGGAACAAGTAGTATCCGGCTCCTTTCGCTGAAATTCGCTCCCGCTCCCGTGAGCTTGTTCCACGCCCAACAACCGCCGGCCACGGCAACGATCACCAGAACGAGGGCGAGGACCAACAGCACTTTCCAGCGCTTGCGCATGAACTAAAGGATGAACGATCCCGTGAATACCTCTTGCACTGGACCGATCAAGTCGATCTTGGTGAAGCGCTCTTCCCTATCCATGCTGACCTCAACGCGCAACCTGCCCCCTCTCGTGCGCACGTTAACGGTCTGTCCAGTGGCCTGTCGCCGGTGAAGGGCATCGATCGCGGCGGCCGTAACACCGGTGCCGCAACTCAGCGTCTCCGCCTCCACCCCGCGCTCGTAGGTCCGCATTTCCACATGCCCCTTGTACCAGCGTAGGAAGTTGACATTCACACCGTGCTTCTTGAACCGTTCGTTGTACCGGAACTTGTGGGCCTCCGGAATGATGCCGATCAATTCCGGATCATCGACCCACACCAGAAGGTGTGGCGAGCCCGTATCGATGAGGTCCGTGGTCGCGTCGATGCGTTCAATGGCCTTGGGGGGCGACAAGGAGATACGCACACCCGTTGCATCCGTTGCGGCAAGGTGTGCGCCATCGACCGCTGTGAATTTCGCGCGGTCCCGTCCGCTCACCAACGTGCGCCAGAACGCGAACGCACAACGACTGCCGTTCCCACAGAAGCTGCTGCTGGCATCGGGGTTGAAGAACTCCATGTGATAATCCGCGTTCTCATCGCGCGGAGACCGCACGAGGATCAATCCGTCCGAACCGATGCCAAAATGTCGATCGCATAAGCGGCTGATCAGTGCGGCATCCTGTGCGGGGAACCTCCCCTCGCGATCATCAACAAGGATGAAGTCGTTTCCCGTACCGTGCCATTTGCTGAAGCGAAGTTCCATCGTAGCGGGTTCAAATATCGCGCTTCACATGGGGGACCACGTCCACTGGTGATCAACACTTTTTAACGGGGTACTGCGATACGAACGGCCTGACAGATCGTTGCTTCGGGGAACCAAGGCATGCGATCTGATCGCTGCCGAGCTGAACAACGAGAACCATGAAAAGTACTTTTGGATACATCGCAATGGCCTTTGCGGGCGCATTGCTCGCACTTGGAGGGAACAGCGTTCTTGAGCGTCGACCGGACAACCCGTCCACAGTGGAACAGAACTTACGGCCGGCCGTTCGTTTGGTCAATCTTCCCGGAGCGAATGGGGCCTCGACCACTGCGGTGGATTTCACCGGTGCGGCCGCCACTTCGGTGAATGCCGTGGTACACGTGACCACAGAGGCCACTGTGACCGTCCGCGATCCGATGGCCGACTTCTTTTGGGGTTATCGTTCTCCCGATGTGCAACAGCAGCGGCAAGGGGCTGGTTCGGGTGTCATCATTGGCAATGATGGGTTCATTGTGACCAACAACCACGTCATTGAAGGAGCGGACAAGATCCTGGTACACATGAACGACCGTCGTGTGTTCGAAGCTAAGGTCATCGGGCGCGATCCAAGCACTGACCTGGCGGTATTGAAGATCGACGCGGAGAACCTCGCGACCCTGCCCTATGGCAACTCGGACGAGGTACGCGTGGGCGAATGGGTACTGGCGGTGGGCAATCCAATGAACCTCACCAGCACGGTCACGGCCGGCATCGTCAGCGCCAAGGCCCGCAACATCAACCTGCTGCAGTACGACCCTTCCCGCGACCTCTTCCCGATCGAAAGTTTCATCCAGACCGATGCGGCGGTGAACCCCGGCAACAGCGGTGGTGCATTGGTGAACGCCAATGGCGAACTCATCGGCATCAACAGCGCGATCGCCAGTGCCACGGGCTCCTACACGGGCTACTCCTTCGCCATTCCTGTGAACATCGTGAAGAAAGTGACCCGGGACCTCGTCGAGTTCGGCAGTGTGCAACGCGCCTACTTGGGCGTGAGCATCCGCGACCTGGACACCAAACTGGCCGAGCAGTTGGATATGGACCGGCCTTATGGCGTGTATGTGAACGGGCTCACCGACGGGGGGGCAGCTGAACAGGCCGGTGTCGTAGTGGGAGACGTGATCGTGAAGGTGGGTAACATCGTTGTGAACGATGTCCCGCAGCTGCAGGAGCAGGTGGGCAAGTTCCACCCCGGCGATCGCGTGCCTGTGACCATCTTGCGCAATGGTGCGGAACAGGTGATGGAAATGACCCTGCGCGGAAAGGAAGGCGCTGTTGCGGTCACCGCGACCAAGCCAACCGCCGAGTTGGGCACCCTTGGTGCGGAACTGCGCGTGGCCACGAACGAAGAACTCAAGGCGCTGAGATTGCGGAACGGTGTGAAGGTGGTGGGTGTGAATGGCGGAAAGTTCCGCAGCACGGGCATACGCGAAGGCTTCATCATCACGCACATCGACCAGGAACCGATCCTGAAGCCACAGGACGTGGAGCGGGTGCTGACCAGCAAGCGTGGCGGCGTGCTGGTGGAAGGCGTGTATCCCAATGGGGTGAAAGCTTACTACGGGCTCGGCCTCTAACACACCTGAAGGCCAACGAATTGAAGGAAACGGACGGTCTCCCTCGTTCGCTGCTTGTCCCGTAGCGGACGGGGGACGTACCTTCGCAGCCCGGATCGGCGGAGACCCTCTACCACTTTCGGTCAGCTTCTTGGACAAACCCCTTTAGACCCTTTTCCCGCATGGCATCAAGGATGCGTCAACTCAAGATCACCAAGTCGATCACCAACCGGGAAAGCCAGTCGCTGGACAAGTACCTACAGGAGATCGGCAAGGAAGGATTGATCACCGCCGACCAGGAAGTCGAACTGGCCAGACGCATCAAGGAAGGGGACGGCCGGGCTTTGGAGAAATTGGTGAAAGCCAACCTACGCTTCGTGGTCTCTGTGGCCAAGCAGTACCAAAACCAGGGCCTCAGCCTTCCCGACTTGATCAACGAGGGTAACCTGGGCTTGATCAAAGCGGCACAACGTTTCGATGAGACCCGCGGCTTCAAATTCATCAGCTATGCCGTGTGGTGGATCCGCCAGAGCATTCTTCAGGCACTGGCCGAGCAAAGCCGAATTGTGCGCCTGCCCTTGAACCAGGTGGGTTCGCTCAACAAGATCAACAAGGCTTTCGCCAAACTCGAACAAGAATACGAGCGCCCACCGAGTGCGGATGAGCTCGCCGTGTTCCTGGACCTCCCGGCGGAGAAAGTGGCTGATACGATGAAAGTGAGCGGCCGCCACATCAGCATGGACGCCCCCTTTGTGGAGGGCGAAAGCAACAGCCTGCTGGACGTGCTGCCCAACAACGACAGCGCACCGGCCGACCGCCTGCTCCTGAACGAATCCCTCGCCAAGGAGATCGAACGTGCGCTGAGCACCCTCACTGAGCGCGAGCGCGACGTGGTGAAGCTCTTCTTCGGCATCGCCATCAACCATGGCCTAACACTGGAGGAGATCGGCGCCAAGTTCGACCTGACCCGTGAGCGTGTGCGCCAGATCAAGGAGAAAGCCATCCGCCGCCTGCGCCATACCAGCCGTAGCAAATTGCTGAAGGCCTATCTCGGTTGATCGCATTCCATCGAACCATTACCCCACACTTATGGAAACGCTCGAAGCCAGAGCTGGATATGAAGCCGGCCTGAAGGAGTATGTGGACCGCGAACGTGCGGCAGTGGACCTGACAAATTCCGTGGGCCAACTGATGTACGGAAAAGGGGTTGAATTGGTCTTTTTCCGGAACCACCTTTTGGACATCAGCACCTCAGAAGTCATCAACCTGTTCAACTACGCGGAGCAGGTGGTGAAGAAGCCGATCGATGTCTTCATGACCGCGGATGTCGCGCGTGAGCTGCTCGCCTTGGACCTGGCGCCGAGCAAGATCGACATCGGACGGCTGACCCATGAGTTCAAGATCTCCGGCCAGAAGTCCATCCCTGATTTCCTGAAGGAGCACTTGAGCGGCTTCATCGGGCAGGACAAGCATACGTTCGAGCCACAGGATGTGGTGCTCTATGGCTTTGGCCGTATCGGGCGCATTGCGGCACGCGAACTGGTGAAGCAGGCCGGCAAGGGACAACAACTCCGCCTCCGCGCCATTGTTACCCGCACCCTCACCGACGCCGAGATCGTTAAGCGCGCGGCACTGCTCCGCAACGACAGTGTCCACGGAGCCTTCAAGGGTACCGTTACCGAGGACGTCCCCAACAAAGCGATCTGGATCAACGGTCAGCTGGTGCAACTCATCGCAGCGAGCAACCCCGAGGACATCGACTACACTGTATTCGGTATCAACAATGCGCTTGTGATCGACAATACTGGTGCGTTCACCAAACGCGCCGATCTCGAACGCCACCTTAAGTCGAAGGGTGTTAGCAAGGTGCTGCTGACCGCACCGGGCAAGGAGATCCCGAACGTGGTGTACGGCATCAACCACAAGGACCTTGATATCGAGAACGAGCGCATCTTCAGTGCGGCGAGCTGCACCACCAATGCTATCTGCCCGGTACTGAAGGTGGTGGAGGACAATTTGGGTATCGAGAAGGGCCACATCGAAACGGTGCATGCCTATACCAATGACCAGAACTTGCTGGACAATTACCACAAGGGTCCACGTCGTGGCCGAAGCGCTGCGATCAACATGGTGATCACCAGCACTGGAGCGGGCACTGCGGTCGCGAAAGCCATCCCGAGCTTGAAGGACAAGCTCACGGCGAACGCAGTGAGAGTGCCCACCCCTAACGGTTCGTTAGCCATCATGAACCTTACCTTGAAGAAGCCGGTCTCGGGGATCGCTGAAATGAACGACTTGATCCGGAACGCGGCGCTCAACGGTGAACTGGTGAACCAGATCCACTACCAGGTGGATCCGGAACTGGTCAGCAGCGACATTATTGGCGATACCTGTTGCAGTGTCTTCGACAGCAACGCTACGATCGTGGCCCCCGACGGCAAGAGCGTTGTGCTCTACGCTTGGTACGACAACGAGTTCGGTTACACCAAACAAGTGATCCGGCTCGCGAAGCACGTGGCCAAGGTCCGCCGCCTGATCTACTACTAAGTCCTTTCCTTCCTACACCACGGGAAGCCCTCGCGAACTGCGGGGGCTTCGTCTTGCCACACCCGGCGGAAAATGCCGAAGCCCTGGCACAAGGCCAAGGCTTCGGTCGGTCGGCAGGTATGTTCCGTTGCTCCGGTAGAACAACCCGCCGGGGGGATATCCTCAGTTCTCCATGAACGTGGACGCGATCAGTACGAAAAAGGTCACCAGTGAGATGATGAGGGAGACCCTACAAATGGTCTCGGTCTTCGCTGAGGGTCGGAGTTCGCCGTTCATTGCTGCGATGATCATGTTCATGGAGGCAAATTTGGAGCCTTGGTGAAGCCTCCACAATACCCTGAATCCGGTATTTTTTGGGGTATTCTCGACCTTTTTCAGGCTCTTCTACCTGATCCAGGGTAGAAAATGAGAAAGCCGCCCGGGGAGGGCGGCTTTCTTTTCGGCTTGGGTAATCGATCAACGCTGGATCACCAGGCGCTCGGTCCAAGTGTGATCCCCTGCGGACATACGCAAGATGTAGACGCCACCGGCCAGTTGCGCATCCAAATCCAATACCCCGTTCAAGTGACCGTCCGAGGTCGCGATCGTCCGCGATACGAACTGTTTACCGAACATGTCGAAGAGATCCACAGTTACCGCCTCGACAGATGGATCGACAGCATCAAGTGCCACGAAGAGGTGCTCGCCACTGTTCGGGTTCGGCCAGATGCGCAGTCCTTCACTGCGCTCGGACGTACCTTCTCCGAGCAGGTTCTCGACACCACCGTTGGCGGGGGTATTGTCGATCGTCAGCAGACAGGGCTCGCCCCATGCACAGTAGGAAACCCCGGCGTTTTTGCTGATGCGCGCGCGGACGGTGTAGGTGTTGCCGTCCATGAGCGGGTTCGTGACCCAATTGAGTGTCGTATAAGAGGTTGTGGCGGTCACTGTCTTGTAGAAGATCTCGCCGGAGAGCGTGAACTCGAACTGGTAACGGTTCGCTCCCGGTCTCGGCCATGCATAGACCTTGTCCGATGCACCGAACCTTCGCGTCACACCACACGAGTAAGTCGAGACACCCGGTTCGTTCACCAACATCGTTGGCGGGCAAAGTGCCAAGACGGGATCCATCCTGAAGCGGCAGGCAGGGCCCCACGCATTGTTGACGCCGTTCACCCGACCCCGCACACGTACGTTCAGCAACAGGTTAACGGGGATCTGGTTCGCAACCGCCCAGTTGTTCAGCTTGGCGTGGCAGGCACGCGTGGCGTTCGCCGGACCGAATCCATCACTTGTCGCGTGGTTGCGGAATCGGCGGAAGTTGTAGGTGCCGTCCGGATCGAAGAACCAGAACTCATACCCGTCATCAGTCTGGTTCCCAACGAGCCATTGGGCACTAACAGCCGGGTTCTGGCTGGCGACGATATACTCAGCCGTGACCCAGAACATCTTGTCACACGATGTGTAGATCAAGCGGTCCGTTCCAACCGGCATGCAGAAGCCTTCGCCACCCGAGACCTGGCTTACCGAAGTGAATACCCCATCGCCGGTATTGTCGATGATCCGGCTACCAGTATTGCTCACAAGGACATATCCGCCAGTGGTCATTCCATCGCCACCGCTATCCAACACACGCAACACATAACAACTCTGCGCCAGGCAACACTGCTCGCTGATCACAATGTTGTTCGCGCCGATGTATGGGCCACCGGAACAGACAGGTGCTCCGCCAGCTTGCGGGACGACCTCCCAGCTTGTTTCGCCACCATTGGCATCGGTATGCAATACAAGTGTTACTGGATGATCGCAGCCGACCGGAGTACCAACACACACGCAGCTCGCGTTCAGCACGTCACCGACCGTAAGCGGGTTGCCATCATCGCAGGTGGAACCCTGCTGACCAGGAACCGTCGGGCAGTTGTCCGTGCAGTTCGGCACACCGTCGCCATC
>Ga0105046_10001905_pt1 | contig 32637 bp, 27 predicted proteins | sample MAT03_FD_78385 | JGI IMG/M metagenome (GOLD analysis project Ga0105046, IMG submission 78385) | Freshwater microbial communities from Lake Fryxell liftoff mats and glacier meltwater in Antarctica - MAT-03 (megahit assembly) | ecosystem: Environmental > Aquatic > Freshwater > Ice > Liftoff...
GAGCATGAGCAGCGGAACTTGACTCACGATCGGTGTGGAAGATTCGACCGGAACAACCCTTAGCATTACCGAATCAGGCCGATCAGGCTCAGGCCCGATCGCTTGCGCTGACTCTGAAGGTGAGTTCACAATGGCCCCATTGCCATGGTGCGCTGTCGGCTACGCCGAAAATGCGCCCCGTGAAGCGCACGCGTCACAGCTGCACTCGAGCAACGTCGATAACGTCAGCGTTATTCGTCACGAGCCTGGATCCCCCCGGTTCAGTAGAAAACGCGACGCAGGCCGCGCGTTCTTTTAGCTCTCTTGAGGCACACAGCGAACCAGTGGGCGGCTCCCGGGTGCTCTCACAGAAATTCTACTGGAAACCGTTGCTGCGGTGCCCCAGCCTGGTAGCCGCGTTGACTCATTACAAACCTCCGCGTGGCTCTCCACATCGCCTCATTTGACAACCTCCGGTTCGGCGTGGTTTCACAGGATCGGTGACGGGCGTGGTGGGGCCGCTTAGGGTGGTGTAGCCCGGTGGTTGAAGACCTTGTCTTGGGCGTGGGCGCGGTCACCGTGGCGTTCCTTCGAGGAAATTCATTCATCCCACTCGAAAAGCATCAATACGATGACCGCTCCACACATTGTCGACTTTGCTGGCGCGCTTTCTGAAGCCCTGTCCGATGCGTCCCCTGATCTGATGCGGCAGCTGCCGCAGACGATGATTATCGCCCTGCTGTCCGCTGACGCCGACGCGGCGGTTGGCGCCGAGCGGGGCGAACCCGGCCCGATCGCACCGCGCAACGAAACGGCTACCGACACCGCGACCTCGATACCCGTGTCGGCACCATCGACGTTGCGATTCCGAAGCTGCGCTCGGGAACCTATTTCCCCGAGTGGATCCTCGAGCGCGGCAAACGGGCGGAGGCTGCGATGATCACCGTCGTCGCGGACTGCAATCGGCGCGTATGCAGCATCAGCCGGCAGGTCCGCCCACTCGGCCCAAGTCGCGGGCGCATCCAAGGACTCCGTCGCCAAGCACAGGACGTACGTCAGCGCATGTGAGTCAGGTTGCGCTGAAATCGCCCACACGAAAGAGTTCTGAATGGGCACCCCACGTACGCATGCACCGCACCGCGCCAGCTAGGTTGGAACCGTGGCCAGACGCGACGGTAGTCCGGGAATCTTCAGGCAGTTCTTTGTGGGCGTCGGATTTCTGCTGCGGGGGTTCGGCACGTGGCGCACGGCGCCCGGCCTCATGTTGCTCGGGATGGTTCCCGCGCTGATCGTCGGCGCCGTCTTCGTCGCAGGCTTCGTGCTGCTCGGGTTGAACCTTGAAGGCATCGCCGCGGCGGTCACACCGTTTGCCAACGGCTGGGACGAGCCATTTCGCACCGGCGGCCGACTGGTAGTGGGTATCGCATTTCTCGTCGTGGGCTTGCTGATTGTCGTGTTCGCATTCACCGCCGTCACCCTCACCGTTGGCGCCCCGTTCTACGAGCGTATCTGGCGTCATGTCGAGTCTCGCTACGGAGACGTACCGACCGATGCTCGCGGGTTCTGGCGCACCCTCGGCGCGGGTGTCCGCGATGGGCTCCGCATGTTCATCCCCACGGTTCTGGTGGGTATCCCGCTTTTCTTGCTGGGGTTAGTCCCGGTGGTTGGGCAGCTGATCGTGCCGATCGTCGGCGCGTTCATTGGCGGCTGGTTTCTCTCGGTCGAGCTTGTCGGCACCGCCTTCGACGCGCGCGGCAAAACCCTGACCGAACGACGAGCAACCCTGAGGGCGCTGCGCCCCATGACCCTGGGTTTTGGGGTGGCGACATATGTGCTGTTTCTTGTTCCGCTGGGCGCCGTGCTTGTGATGCCCGCGGCGGTCGCGGGTGCGACTCTGCTCGCGCGACGCGAGCTCGGTGAGCTATCGATGACGGCAGCTAGTCGGGCGAGCCAAACCACGTCGTGACGGTTTCGGCGTAGAGCACCGAGTCGGGCATCCGTTCGGTGACACCGGGGATGCCCGCCCTCGCGACGAGCGAATCGCTGAGCGACACCAGCTCGCCACGGCACAGCCGCCAGGGTTCGTGCGCATTGGGCAACCGCACGGTCCTGCCGAACCGCGTCGTGAACAGGGCCCACCGTGCCGTCAGAAAGTCTGCCGTCGCATCACCGAGAACGGGTTCTCTCGTGCGTCGAACCACCATCGTCGTCTCCCCCGTGCCGACATGCCTGTGAGACCGGTAGGTGAGTTCGTCGCCGCTGACTTCGATAGACGTGCGCGACCAGAAGTAGGGAATTGAGAACGCCGCGCGTGCCGCCAGTACAGCTGCGAACCGGGATGCCTCAAGGGAGAGAAACACGACCCCGCGGCGCCCGCGTCGGTCGACCCCGTACAAGCGCACGTTGATCTCCGCGAATGCACCGAAGAACGGAATCGGAGGGCTGGCCGCGATAGTGGCGCGGTCGAGGAAGAAACCGATCAGTCCAACCCAGCTGGAGCCGTCGTGAACGTCGGGTCGGATTCCCGCGGGCATCAGGTGCGCAACCCGAGAGACGTCGACCCGCCAGTGCAGGAAGGCAAGCTGCGACCAACGCTGGCTCGCCACCGCTCGACCCGGGAGAGGCGCAGCAACGGTCGAGATCGGCTCGATCACGGCGTCTCGACCACCACACGGCTCGCAGTGGCGCGCTTCAGCAGCATCCAGACCGCGTACGAAATCCCGGTCGAGTAGGCGGCAACCAGAAGCACCGCGACGACCTGCTTTTCAATGTATCCGAAGCGGCCCGTGTAGATGATGCTCGGATCACCCGTAAAGAGGTAGCCCGTTCCGGTCGCGAGCACTCCGAGAATAACGATCCCCACGGCCCCGGCAATCAGGTGCGAGCCCACGATAAACCACGGCGGGCGACGGGTGCCGCCCACCCGACGCAATGTGAAGATGCAGGCGATCGCGCCGGCGGTGATGCCTGCCACAGCGGACGAAACCGTCGTGAGCAGCGGTGCTCCGGCCGTGATGGACACGAGCCCGCTCACGAGACCGCCCGCGACCCCGGTGATCGTCGTGTGCTGATGGCGGATGCGCTGCACGATGACCCAGCCGCCGATTCCGCCCAGTGCGCCCACGAGGCCATTGAGCACGATCGACGGGGTGACGTCGTCGATCGCCAGTTCCGCCCATGCCAGCCAGGTGATCCAGCCAGCGGACAGGGCAAGGACCGCGGCGACCCCCACACCCAATGGCAGCGCGGAAGTGCGAGGTCGGGGCGCCGCGCGGCCTGCGGCGAAAAGCACGCCGAGAGCAGCTGCACCACCGGCGACGTTGACGGCTATCGATCCGCCGTGATCGACGGGCTCAAAGCCCACCGAACCGGTCAACCCAGTGATGCCAAAGGTCAGGATCGCCGAGGGCACAAAAACGAGCGCGCTCCAGGCGAGACCAAACACCAGGGTCACGAACACCCCCGCCCCCACCGCACGCACGGCCAGCGTCGCCAGAAATGCGGCAACACCGCCGAGCGCCGCAATCGGCCAGTACAGAGCTCCGACGGTCTGCGGCAGAACGACGGGCGCGAGCGTGAGCCAGGCAACGACACCGGTTGCGGCTGCGGCTAGTGAGACGCCAACCGAGCCGGCGAGGGATGCTGCGGGCAGCATCCGCGAATACACCAGTGAGAGCGCCAGGAGCACGACCACAATCGCGACAACGGACGCTACAATCACAACCCAGTTCTGCACTCTCACCCCCTGTAGGAAAACGGTAAGGGGTGCCGCTCGCGAGAGCGACACCCCCTGAGATGTGTGTTACAGACTATGCCTTGACGTCAGTGAGAACGTAACCCTCTTCGCCGTGAACCACGGAGTCGATGCCAGCGATCTCATCTTCGTTCTTGATGCGGAACCCCATCGTCTTTTCGATGATGAAGCCGATGACGAAGGCGAGGATGAACGAGTAGATCAGCACCGAGAAGGCTGCGATTGCCTGCACAAGCAGCTGCGATCCGTCACCACCGTTCACGAGGCCGGTGCCGTTGGCGAAGAAGCCCAGGTACAGGGTTCCGACTAGGCCACCGACGAGGTGGATGCCCACAACATCGAGTGAGTCATCGAAGCCGAGCTTGAACTTCAGGTCGATCGCGAGCGCGCAGATCACACCGGCAAGGGCGCCAAGCACGAGTGCCCATCCGGGGGTGAGTGCACCACAGGCGGGGGTGATGGCGACGAGACCTGCCACTGCACCTGAAGCGGCACCCACGGAGGTGGGCTTGCCATCCTTGATCTTTTCAACAACGAGCCAGGCAAGCAGCGCGGCCGCCGGAGCGATGATCGTGTTGACGAAGACGATCGCGGCGGTGTTGTCCGCGGCGAGCTCGGAGCCCGCGTTGAAGCCAAACCAGCCGAACCAGAGCAGGCCCGCGCCGAGCAGAACAAACGGCGGGTTGTGGGGAACACTGATGCCCTTGGCGAATCCAACCCGCTTGCCGAGAACGAGGGCTAGCGCGAGGGCCGCCGCACCGGCGTTGATGTGAACCGCGGTACCACCGGCGAAGTCAATGACGCCAGTTCCGAAGACGTCTTGCAGACCGTGGGTCAACCAGCCGCCGTACGAGAAGGTTCCGTCTTCAGCCAGGCCGAAGTTGAACACCCAACTCGCAACCGGGAAGTAGACGACGGTCGCCCACACTCCGGCGAATACCATCCATGCGCCGAACTTGGCGCGGTCGGCGATAGCACCCGAGACGAGCGCGACCGTGATGATCGCGAAGGTCGCCTGGAACGCCACGAAGGCCATCGGCGGGTACATCGCTCCTTCCGGGGTTTCGAGAAGGTTGCCGAGCAAAATCGCCCCCGGGTCGATCGCCCAGGGAGCGATCGTGCCTTCCGCGCCGGGGAACGCAATCGCGTAACCGTAGATCGCCCAGAGGACGCCGATGAGGCCGATAGCCCCGAAGCTCATCATCATCATGCTGATGACGCTCTTGGCCTTGACGAGCCCGCCGTAGAAGAACGCCAATCCGGGGGTCATCAGCAGCACGAGAGCAGCTGCAAGCAAAATGAAGGCTGTATTGCCCTGATCCATTGTGAACCTCTCTTTGTTACATGCGAAGGATGCACCGTCAGGTCCGCGTTGCGAGGCCCTGCCTCGGGTACGAAGCCAGTGTGGGGCGCTGAGGTTACGCCACCGCTCTTGTCGTGTTTCGGCCCGGTTACACACCCCGTGCCTGTGTAAACATCGTGTTTCGGGCCTCATCGAGTTCGTCGCAAACGTCTCCGCACGGGCCCTCACCAGAATGGGGCGCGATCAGCCCGTCAGCGCGATCAGCCGGGACATGGCCCGTCGATACTTTTTGCTGTACCCACCGGCGAGCATTTCTTGCGGAAAGATCTGGTCGAGCGGTGTGCCACTCGCACGAATAAGCACCTGAGCGTCGTACAGACGGTCGACAAAGGCGACAAATCTCAGGGCGTCCGTTTGATTAGCGAATGGATGCACGTCAGTGAGGCCGACCGCGGCAAGCCCGTCGACCAACTTCACGTAGCGGGAAGGGTGCACTGTGCCGAGGTGGACGAGCACCGCGTCGAACGGATCGAGTGTGGTCTGTCCGGCAATCGCACCCAGCGCGTCGGCCACATCGTCGACGACCACCGCGTGCGCCTCGACATCACGGCGTCGATAGTCGAGGCCGTCGACTCGGAGCGTCGTGAAGCGTGCCGCAAGCGAATCGATCTCTCGCAGAAAGTCCTGCGCCGCGAATCGGCCCTCGCCGAGTGCATTGGGCGGGGTATTCGACGTCGCGGCGATGCGAGTGCCGCTGGCGGCGAGCTCGTTGAGAAGCCGCGACATCAGCCGGGTGTCGCCGGGATCATCGAGTTCGAACTCGTCGATCGCGATGAACGACGCACCCTTGAAGAGTTGCACGGTGGGTGCGTACCCCAGAGCGCCCACCAGGGCCGTGTACTCGATGAAGGTTCCGAAGTACTTTCGACCGGGGGCAAGGTGCCACAACGCCGCGAGCAGGTGGGTCTTGCCCACGCCGAATCCGCCATCGAGGTAAATTCCCGGCAGGATCGGGGTTGCTTTCTTGCGAGAAAAGAGACCACCACCGCCGCCATTCCAACTCGCCACAAAATTGCGGATGGCCGCCACCGCGGCGCCCTGAGACGGATAGTCGCGATCGGGACGGTACGAGTCCAGGGTAGCGCTCGTGAACTGGCGAGGCGGAACGAGATGCGCGACGATTTCGGCCCCGGCGAGAGTGGGAATCCGCTCGACAATCCGACCGGGGACAGCACTCATGGAATGGATTAACCTCAGTTTGTGTCGAACTCTTACGGGAAGCCTATGAATGCCCCGGCGACCACGTAGGGTCATTATGGGGGACTTCAGCAAGCCTAATCGCACGCTCCCGCCCTACCTGAATCAACGGAGGAACCATGACCGTCGAAAACGACACCGCACCCCAGTTCGCCCAGTTCGCTCACCCTGAACGTCTTGTCTCCGGTGATTGGCTCCAGGCTCACCTCGGCACCCCCGGACTTGTCGTAGTCGAGTCAGACGAAGATGTACTCCTTTACGAAACCGGGCACATCGAGGGTGCAGTCAAGATCGACTGGCACACCGACCTGAACGACCCGGTCGAGCGGGACTACATCGACGGCGAACAATTCGCCAAGCTTGTGGGGTCCAAGGGAATCGACCGCGACACGACGGTCGTAATCTACGGCGACAAGAACAACTGGTGGGCGGCGTACGCCCTGTGGGTGTTCACCCTTTTCGGTCACGAAGATGTTCGCCTTCTTGATGGCGGGCGCGCCAAGTGGGAATCGGATGGCCGCGCGTACACGACCGCGCCGGAGTCAGCGACGCTCACCGAGTACCCCGTAGTCGAGCGCGATGACACAGCAATCCGCGCCTTCAAAGAAGACGTACTTGCACACCTCGGCAATCCCCTGATCGATGTTCGCTCCCCCGAGGAGTTCAGCGGTGAGCGCACGACGGCCCCGGCTTACCCTGAGGAAAGCACCCTGCGTGCCGGTCACATCCCCAGCGCCCAGAACGTGCCGTGGGGTAAGGCCGCGGCCGATGATGGCACGTTCCGCTCGCTCACTGAGCTCGACGCGTTGTACCGCGTGGGAGCGGGCCTCAACGACGGCGACGACATCATCGCGTACTGCCGCATTGGCGAGCGGTCAAGCCACACCTGGTTTGTGCTGACGTATCTGCTTGGCCTGGAGGGCGTGCGCAATTACGACGGATCCTGGACGGAGTGGGGCGCTGCGGTGCGTGTGCCGATTGTTAAGGGCTCCGAGCCGGGCGCGGTGCCGTCGAAGTGGACGCAGACGCTGCGAAACTAGAATTGCCCGGTGACCACCGAGCAGCTGCCAGCACAACTCGAGCAAATCCGGGAGGACTTTCTCGGGCTTGAAGTACGAGAGCGCCTGCAATTGCTTCTCGAGTTCTCCAACGAACTACCGGAGCTTCCGGAGCGCTATCGCGAGCATCCCGACCTGTTCGAGCGAGTGGAGGAGTGCCAGTCGCCCGTCTTCATATTCGTGGAGGTAGACGAGAGTTCGATCGTGCACCTCTTCGCGACGGCGCCCAAAGAAGCTCCGACAACTCGCGGCTTTGCGTCGATCCTGTCTCAGGGTCTCGCCGGTTTGACGGCCGAACAGGTGCTCGGGGTGCCCGACGATTACCCCCAAACCATCGGTCTCACCGAGGCGGTGAGTCTCCTGCGCATCCGCGGAATGACCGCGCTGCTGGCTCGCACGAAACGGCAGATTCGAGAAAAGACAGCTTCTTAGCCCAACCGGCCGAGCCACGACGCAATGGCCGCATTCCATCGCTCGCTGTCGTAGTTCCACAGCTTCGTATGGCGCGCCGTCGTGAACTCCTCGTACGTCACGATGTCGGGCCGAGCTCGAGCGAGACTCTGGGATGCCGTGGCCGGAATGTAGCCATCGTCGACACTGTGCAACACCAGCACGGGTGCCACCAGTTCGCTCGCGCGAGTGACAAAGTCGAGGCGTTTGAGATCGATCGGCTCTGACTGTCCGGTGATCCGCTTCATCCACCCCGTCGAGAGCAGCCTTAGTGCTCCGCGTCGCAGCGGTGACGGCAGTCGGTTGATCTTGCCCTGGAAATTGAGCGCGGTCACCCAGTCGACCACGGGGGAATCCAGAACGACACCGCGCACGAGGTATTCGAGCGGTGACCTGGTCACGGCCTGGAGTACGGTCGCCCCGCCCATCGACCAGCCCATCAAGACGATCTCGGTCGCCCCGCGGGCGCGCGCGTGGCGCATTGCCGCGTCGACGTCGTGCCACTCGGTGTCACCGAGCGCGTACCGGTTGTCGAGGCTGCCGGGGGCATCCCCGTCATTTCGATAAGAGATGAGCAGGCAGTTATAGCCCGCAGCCCGGAATACGGGCACGGCGCGCAGTGTCTCTTCGCGGCGCACCGCGCGGCCGTGAACGCCAATCATCCAGCGAGTCGAGGGCTGCGGGGCCCGAATCAGCCATGCCGGGGCTTGGCCTAGGTTTGTCTCGACCTCGGCATCCTCGAAGTCAACGTTGAGATCTGCCGGTGAGAGGTAGAACCACCCAGAGAAACGACCCCGCACCGCGCCGTCGAGACTTCCACGATCGACGGAGATCAGCTCACGCACGACCGTAGTGGGCGTGTACGACAGGATCTCGCCGACCCGGGCGTGGCCGGTGTCGCGACGAAACCAAAAACTGTAGCGCCCGGGCGTGAGCGAGTCGATCGTCGCCGACAGGGTGATCGTGGTGGCGCTGTGACCCAGAATTGCCACGTCTTCGGCACGCTTCTTCGGCGGGGTTATCACCGTGCGCGCAAAGTAGACCGTGATGGCCGCCGAGGCGATCGCGCCTGCTGCTACCAGCGCTCCCACACCGATGGCGGCGCCGGTGACGATGCGGCCTGCGACCGAATCCGGATGTTCGTTCTGCGCCATAGCACTCCTTAGCGAGTCATCCCAGCGGCGTGCCTCGGTGGAGAACCTCTCAGTCAAGCCTAATCTTCACTCGTGCCCGACACATCTAAAGGCCAGCACATGCCGGCAATATTCGCCGCAGCACTCGAATCGGTGCGCGGCGCAACACCGCGTGTAGAACTTGCCGTCACCGAAATTCCCGCCCCCGCAACGCTTGCGCCCTGGTCGTTTGCCCTTGCCGCGGATGTCACGCCCGCCCGACACGACAACGACTCAGAACTCGGTACCGGGCGATTCGTGCTGCTGTACGACCCCGAAGAACCGGAGGCCTGGGGCGGATCATTCCGGGTGATCTGCTACGCGCAGGCCCCACTCGAGACCGAGATGGGCGTGGACCCATTCATGGCGGATGTCGCGTGGTCATGGCTCGTCGATGCGCTCGAAGCCCGTGGCGCCAACTACACCGCTGCCTCCGGAACTGCCACCCGCATCCTTTCCACCGGATTCGGGGAACTCGAGATTCAGGGTGACGGCGCCCAGATCGAACTTCGTGCCTCATGGAGCCCCACCGATCACGACCTCGCCGCACATGTGGGAGGGTGGGGTGAGTTGTTGTGCATGCTCGCCGGCCTACCGCCGGCGATTGAGGGAGTGAGCCTGTTGTCTGCCCGCCGAGTTGGACGTGAGTAATCCCGACGGCTCCGGCGCGGACGAGGGATCCGCCGAGGCCGAAATCGAAACTCAAGAGGCCGAAGCGCCGCACCAGGCCGCTCACGCGAAGGTCGATGTCATCGACAGCCGTGAGGGATACCTGAGTGCGGTAGCTGCGATCGCCGCAGGAACAGGCGCGATCGCAATCGATGCCGAACGGGCGTCCGGCTACCGCTATTCACAGCGCGCGTATCTCGTCCAGATCTTCCGGCGTGGCGCCGGCACTTTCCTCATCGATCCACCCGCGGTCGGCAGCCTCGCCGAGCTCAACGAGGTGATCAGCGCCGAAGAGTGGATATTGCACGCCGCCAGCCAAGACCTGACCTGTCTGCGCGAGGTCGGCCTTTACCCTACGCGCCTCTTTGACACCGAGTTGGCCGCGCGCCTTGCGGGGCTGCCGCGGGTCGGCCTCGGAGCGGTCGTCGAAGATCTGCTGGGCATTCACCTGGCAAAGGAGCACTCCGCAGCCGATTGGTCGACCCGCCCGCTGCCGCAGTCGTGGCTGGTTTATGCGGCGCTCGATGTCGAGCTTCTCGTCGATCTGCGTGAGGCTCTCGCCGAGGTGCTGCAGCGCGACGGCAAGACCGATATCGCCGACCAGGAGTTCTCGTCGGTGCTCACTCGCGACTTCGTTATCGTGCGCCAAGAGCCCTGGCGCCGCCTCGGCGGCGTGCATGCCATTCGCGGCCCGCGCAACCTCGCGGTCGCCCGCGAACTGTGGTTGTCACGGGATGCGTATGCGCGCGAGATCGACACAGCGCCCGGCCGCCTCGTACCCGACTCTGCCCTCGTGGCCGCGGCACGTATCCTGCCGGAAACCAAGCGCGACCTCGCCGCCCTCAAGGAGTTCACGGGGCGCGCGAGTCGATCACAGATCGACCGGTGGTGGAACGCTATCCAAGCCGGAATGACAACAACCGACCTTCCCGTTCTGCGACCGCCCGGGGGCGACAGTATGCCGCCGCCCCGCGTGTGGTCAGACAAGAACCCCGAAGCGGACAAGCGCCTGAAGGCGGCCCGTGCTGCGGTCACCGAGGTGGCGACCGGGATGTCGATTCCGGTCGAGAACCTGCTGACGCCCGAGCTGCTACGCCGCATCGCGTGGACTCCACCCGACGTCGTTTCTGCCGAGACCGTGACCACCGCCCTGGATTCAGTGGGCGCCCGGCCCTGGCAGATTGACGCTACGGCACAGGCAATCGCGCAAGCCTTTGTTGATGCTAGCCAAAGCCCGGAAGTGCCATCCGAATCCACTTCGTAGGAAGAATCAAAGGATTCTGCCCGCAAAATCGGCCAGCCTAGGATCGAATCTACGGGTGTGCGGATTAGTGGAGGCATTGTGGCCGAGAGAGCTGAAGTCGTTTTCGTCGATGGGGTACGCACCCCGTTCGGACGGGCGGGCGAGAAGGGGATGTTCTGGAATACCAGGGCAGACGACCTCGTCGTGAAGGCAATGATCGGGCTGCTCGAACGCAACCCACAGATTCCCCAGGATCGCTTCGACGATGTGGCGATCGCGGCGACCACGCAAACCGGTGACCAGGGCCTGACGCTCGGTCGCACCGCTGCACTTCTCGCGGGTCTCCCCCAGTCCGTACCGGGCTACGCCATCGACCGAATGTGTGCCGGAGCGATGACCTCTGTTACCACGATCGCCGGCGCAATCGGTTACGGCGCCTATGACATCGGGATCGCTGGTGGTGTCGAGCACATGGGGCGCCACCCCATGGGATTCGGTGCTGACCCCAACCCGCGCTTCCTGGCGGAGAAGCTGGTCAGCGGCGAGGCGCTCAATATGGGAAACACAGCGGAGCGCATCCACGACCGGTTCCCACACCTCACCAAAGAGCGCGCGGACCGATTCGCGATGGCAAGCCAGCGCAAGGCGTTCGCCGCCTACGAGAACAACAAGATCCAGCCCGACCTCGTGTCGGTTGCCATCAAGAGCGAGGCGGGCTGGGGCCTGGCTACTCGCGATGAGGCGCTGCGCCCTGAGACGACGATGGAGGGCCTTGCCGCCCTGAAAACTCCGTTCCGCCCCCATGGTCGGGTGACCGCGGGCAACTCCTCGGGCCTCAATGACGGCGCAACCGCGAGCATCATTGCGAGCGAAGCGGTAGCTAAAGAGTTCGGTCTGAGCCCGAAGATGAAGATGGTCGGCTTTGCATACGCCGGTGTTGAACCGGAAATCATGGGCATCGGGCCTGTGCCGTCTACCGAGAAGGCCCTGCGCAAGGCGGGACTGACCATCAACGACATCGGCCTGTTCGAGTTGAACGAGGCATTCGCTGTGCAGGTGCTGTCACTGCTCGACCACTTCGGAATCGACGACGAAGACCCGCGCGTGAACCAGTGGGGTGGCGCCATTGCCATGGGTCACCCGCTCGCATCATCGGGCGTGCGCCTGATGATCCAACTTGCCGCGCAGTTCGCCGAACGTCCCGATGTTCGCTACGGCCTCACGGCGATGTGCATCGGTCTTGGCCAGGGTGGTTCCGTCATCTGGGAGAACCCCAACTACAAGGGAGCGAAGTAAGCATGGCAACGGTATCCAAAGACAGCTTCGCTGCGCTCGCCTCGCTCGATCCCGACGAGGTCATCACTCGCTCTTTCGTGCGAGACATTCCACTCTCGGGTGGCAAGGTTCTCGCGCTGATCACACTCGACAACGGCAAAGACCACACGCGCCCCAACACCCTTGGCCCGAAGACCATGCTGGAGTTCGCCGGTGTGCTCGACGAGCTGAAGCAACGCGCGGGCAAGGGCGAGATCGCCGGTGTTGCCGTGACGGGCAAGCCCTTCATCTTCGCGGCCGGTGCCGACCTGTCGAAGGTCAGCGACATCCCGGACCGCGAGACAGGCAAGAAGATGGCCCAGCTTGGCCACTACGCGCTCGGCAAGCTCGCAGATCTCGGAGTGCCCTCGTTCGTGTTTATCAACGGACTGGCCCTCGGCGGCGGCGTCGAGATCCCCCTCAACGCGACCTACCGCACGATCGATAGCTCGGTGCCGGCATTCGCGCTGCCCGAGGTATTTCTCGGCCTCATCCCAGGCTGGGGCGGCGCGTGGTTGTTGCCGAACCTCATCGGTATCGAGAACGCTCTCGAGGTCGTTATCTCTAACCCGCTCAAGAGCAACCGCATGCTCAAGGGACCGCAGGCGTTCGAGCTCGGAATCGCCGACGCGATGTTCGGTCCCGCGAACTTCCTTGAAGATTCGATCAAGTGGGCCGACGGCGTGCTGAGTGGTTCGATCAAGGTCAAGCGACCGAACGAACCGGGCAAGATCGAGCGCGCAGTCAAGTGGGACATCGCCATCGGCATCGCCGAGAAGACCCTCAACAGCCGTATCGGTAAGATCGCACAGTCACCGTACCGCGCGCTAGAGCTGCTCAAGGCAGCGAAGAACACCGACAAGAAGACCGGGTTCGCCGCGGAGGACGAAGCACTCGCCGATCTCATCTCCGGTGACCAGTTTCACGCCAGCATCTACGCATTCAACCTCGTGCAGAAGCGTGCCAAACGCCCGGCCGGCGCGCCCGACAAGAGCCTCGCCCAGAAGGTGACCAAGGTCGGCGTGATCGGCGCTGGGTTGATGGCTCGCCAGTTCGCGCTGCTGTTTGTGCGGCGCCTGCAGGTGCCCGTGGTCATCACAGACCTCGACGAGGGACGAGTCGACGAGGGTGTCGCCTACATCCACGGGGAGATCGACGAACTGCTCACCAAGGGGCGCATCTCGCGCGACGAATCGAACCGTCTCAAGGCGCTCGTGAGTGGGACTACCGACAAGGCCGACTTCGCCGACTGCGACTGGGTCATCGAGGCGATCTTCGAAGAGCTGAATGCCAAGCAGGAAGTGTTTGCCGAGGTCGAGAAGTACATCTCCCCCGACGCGATCCTGGCGACTAACACGTCATCGCTGTCAGTCGAGCAGATCGGCGCGAAGTTGACGAACCCCGAACGAGTCGTCGGCTTCCACTTCTTCAACCCGGTTGCTGTGATGCCGCTCATCGAGGTCGTCACAACCCCGAAGACTACGGATGTCGCGCTCGCTACAGCCATGGCCGTAGCCGCGGCGCTGCGCAAGAACGCCGTCATCACCCGCGACACCCCGGGCTTCGTAGTCAACCGCATCCTGGCCAAGGTGCTCGGCGAGGCGATGCACGCGGTCGACACCGGCACGCCCTTTGAGGTCGTAGAAGAATCGACACGCCCGTTCGGGCTGCCGATGACGCCCTTCGAGCTACTGGAATTAGTGGGGCTCAAGGTCGGCGCGCACGTGCTCGACACGCACCACGCGGCCTTCCCCGACCGCTTCTTTGAGAGCGCCAACCTGCACAGGCTCGCCGAACTCGGTCACATTTTCGAGCGCGACGGCAAGGGCAAGATCAAGGGCGTGGATAAGAAGGCCCTCGAGATCGTCAAGGGCGGCACCACGCCGCTGACGGCGGCAGACCTCCAACGTCGCATCGAAGATGGTCTGGCCGACGAGATTCACCGCATGCTCGAGGACAACGTCGTTGAGGCACCGGAAGATATCGACCTCTGCTTGATCCTGGGCGCGGGCTACCCGTTCCAGATGGGCGGTGCCACTCCCTACCTCGACCGCGTCGGCGCCTCGCAGCGCGCGTTCGGCGACACGTTCCACCACCCGGTGATCCGCGGCGTCGCGTAGTGCAGACACGGTGAATAGCGGGCGCGGACGGCGGCACGATCGCGTTGCTGTACCGCCTCTAGCTCGCCGCGCCCGCGATCCGAGTGGCGACGGGATCTTCGGATGGCAGCGGACGGGCGACCGGGATCTTGCTGCCCAGCACCTGGGCTACGACGTCACGAGCGATGTTTTGCGGGGTGAGCCCCACCTGTTCGAGAATGTGGGCGCGGCTGCCGTGATCGAGAAACTGGTCGGGTAGGCCGAGCTCGGTGACCGCGGTATCGACTCCGGCGGCACGCAGGTCCTGGCGAATGCGGGTGCCGATTCCACCGACACGAACGCCGTCTTCAATAGTGATAACTAAGCGGTGCTCGGCGGAGATGTCGATGACACTCTGGGGAACGGGAACGACCCATCGCGGGTCAATAACGGTAGCTCCAATCCCCTGCGCCGCGAGGCGTTCGGCAACCTGGAGGCCTATGTGGGCCATTGGGCCAACCGTCACGATGAGCACATCCTTGTGGGGCGCCTCGCGCAACACATCAACGCCGTCGTGAGTTCGGCGCACGGCGTCGTAATCGGTTCCCACGCTGCCTTTAGAAAACCGCAGCACGGTCGGTGCATCTTCCACGATCACCGCCTCGCCCAGCTCCTCACGCAGGCGCGTGGCGTCCCGCGGCGCCGCAATGCGGATGTTGGGGACGACCTGCAGGATCGCCAAGTCCCACATGCCGTGATGGCTGGGCCCATCCGGACCGGTTACTCCGGCGCGATCGAGAACGAAGGTGACGCCGGCTTTGTGCAGCGCGACGTCCATGAGCACCTGGTCGAAGGCACGGTTGACGAAGGTTGCGTACAACGCCACAACGGGGTGCAGACCACCGAAGGCCAGCCCGGCCGCAGAGGTGACCGCGTGCTGCTCGGCGATCCCGACATCCAGAACCCGGTCGGGGTACTTCTCGGCGAACTTGTGAAGGCCGGTGGGTCGAAGCATGGCTGCCGTGATTCCGACCAGGCGAGGATTCGAGTCGGCAAGACGCACGATTTCGTCGGAGAAAACGGATGTCCAGGATGGCTTGCTCGCCACCTCGATCGGCTCGCCCGTCTCGGGGTCGATCTGGCCGACGGCGTGAAACTGGTCCGCCGTGTCGAGCAGCGCGGGCTGGTAGCCGCGCCCCTTCTCAGTGATGGCGTGCACGATAACCGGTGCGCCAAAGTTCTTGGCCTGTTCGAGCGCTTCCGTGAGAGCACGGATGTCGTGGCCATGAATCGGGCCGAGGTACTTGATATCGAGGTTGGAATACAAAGCCTCGTTGTTGGTCAGGCGGGAGAGGAATCCGTGGGTTCCCCCGCGAATGCCGCGATAGAGCGCACGACCCGGCGCCCCGAACTTGCTGAAGATCTTGCGGGTCGTCGAATGCAGGTGGCGATAGGAACGGCGCGTGCGCACGTCGTTCAGAAAATGCGCCATGCCACCGATCGTCGGGGCGTACGAGCGGCCATTGTCGTTGACAATGATGACGAGGTTGCGGCTGTTGTCATCGCTGATGTTATTGAGCGCTTCCCACGTCATGCCGCCGGTCAGCGCGCCGTCGCCAACGACCGCGACCACGTGACGGTCTGCCTGGCCCGTCATGGTGAACGCACGAGAGATTCCATCCGCCCACGACAGCGAGCTCGACGCGTGCGAACTCTCCACAATGTCGTGCTCGGACTCAGACCGTTGCGGGTACCCCGCAAGACCACCCTCTTCGCGCAGGTGGCTGAAATCCTGGCGCCCCGTGAGCAACTTGTGCACATAACTCTGGTGTCCTGTGTCGAACACAATGGCGTCGCGCGGCGAGTTGAACACACGGTGCATTGCGATCGTCAGTTCGACGACTCCGAGGTTTGGACCAAGGTGTCCCCCGGTCTTGGACACCTCACGAACCAGAAACTCTCGAATCTCGGCGGCAAGCTCACCCAGTTGTTCCTGGCTGAGTGCGTCTAGGTCACGAGGACCGTGGATTCCCTCGAGCAGGCTCATGTTTACAGCCTAGACGAGGCTCCTCAACACATACTGCAGGATGCCGCCGTTGCGGTAATAGTCGGCCTCACCAGGCGTGTCGATGCGCAATGCCGCGTCGAACTCGATGGGCTGCTTGCCCGCCGGCGATTGCTCGCTGGGCACCGCGGTGACGTGGAGCGTCTTCGGCGTGCGTCCCTCATTGAGCTCTTCCACCCCCGAAATCGAGATGATCTCGGTGCCGTCCAGACCCAGTGAATCCCACGTCTCACCGGTCGGAAATTGCAGGGGAAGCACGCCCATACCAATAAGGTTCGAGCGGTGAATACGCTCGAAGCTTTCGGTAATGACCGCCTTGACCCCGAGAAGGCTTGTGCCCTTCGCCGCCCAGTCACGGCTCGAACCCGAGCCGTACTCCTTGCCGCCGAGAATGACCAGCGGAGTGGACTCGGCTGCGTAGTTTTGTGCGGCGTCGTAAATGAATGCCTGCGGTGAGCCCGGCTGCGTGAAGTCACGCGTGTAGCCACCTTCCACGCCGTCGAGCAGCTGGTTCTTCAGACGAATGTTGGCGAAGGTGCCACGAATCATCACTTCGTGGTTTCCGCGGCGCGAACCGTAGGAGTTGTAGTCCTTGCGGTCGATACCGTGCTCATCGAGGTAACGACCGGCCGGACTGTCGGCCTTGATGGAACCGGCAGGACTGATGTGGTCGGTGGTCACCGAGTCGCCGAGCTTCGCGAGCACACGCGCGCCCGAAATGGATGACACGGGGGTGGTCTCGATCGTCATGCCATCGAAGTACGGGGGCTTGCGCACGTAGGTCGACTGCTCGTCCCAATCAAAGGTGGAACCGGTCGGCGTCGGCAGATTTTGCCAGCGCTCGTCACCGTCGAAGACGCCCGCATACTCGTGGGTGAACATCTCGGTGCTGATCGAGGAGTCGATCGTCGACTGCACCTCTGCGGCATCCGGCCAGATGTCTTTGAGGAAGACGTCGTTGCCGTTCTGGTCCTGGCCGAGCGCGTCGATTTCGAAGTCGAAGTTCATCGACCCGGCGAGTGCGTAGGCGATGACCAGCGGCGGCGACGCCAGGTAGTTCATCTTCACGTCGGGGTTGATGCGACCCTCGAAGTTGCGGTTTCCCGAGAGAACCGCCGTGACCGCGAGATCGTTGTCGTTGATCGCACTAGAGATTTCGTCGAGCAGTGGTCCGGAGTTGCCAATGCACGTGGTGCAGCCGTAGCCGACGGTGTAGAAACCGAGGTCTTCGAGGTAGGAGGTGAGGCCTGCCTTTTCGTAGTAGTCGGTAACGACCTTGGATCCGGGCGCGAGAGTGGTCTTAACCCACGGCTTTGCCTTGAGACCCTTCTTGCTCGCGTTTCGAGCGAGCAGCCCGGCCGCGAGCATCACGCTCGGGTTAGACGTGTTGGTGCAGGAGGTGATTGCCGCGATCGCGACTGCGCCGTGGTCGAGCACAAAACCCTCGCCACCCTCGAGAACGACCTCGGTCGGGTGTGACGCCAAGGCCGGCGCGTTGCTGGTGTGGCGAGTGTGCGAGCGCTCGTGCGCCGAGTCTTCATCTTCGGGCGTGAAGCCGATCGGGTCGGATGCCGGGAACGTACCCTCAACGGCGGCATCGACCTTCGACATCCGCAACGGGCTCGTGTACGCCTCAAGGTCAATTTCGAACTGGCTCTTGGCCTGACTGAGTTCGACGCGGTCCTGTGGACGCTTTGGGCCGGCGATCGACGGCACGACGGTGGCTAGATCGAGCTCGAGGTACTCGCTGAAGACGGGCTCGATCGCGGGGTCGTGCCACAGCGACTGAAGCTTCGAGTAGGCCTCGACGAGCTTGACCTGCTCATCGCTGCGGCCCGTGAGCCGCAGGTAGTCGAGGGTGACATCGTCGATGGGGAACATCGCCGCGGTGGAACCGAACTCGGGGCTCATGTTTCCGATGGTGGCGCGGTTGGCCAGCGGAACCGCGGCGACGCCGGCTCCGTAAAACTCGACGAACTTTCCTACCACCCCGTGCTTACGCAGAATCTGGGTGATCGTGAGCACGACGTCGGTTGCAGTGACTCCCGTGGGGATGGCGCCACTGAGTTTGAACCCGACAACCTTGGGAATGAGCATCGAAACCGACTGCCCCAGCATGGCGGCCTCGGCTTCAATGCCGCCGACGCCCCACCCCAGCACGCCAAGACCGTTGACCATTGTGGTGTGCGAGTCCGTACCCACACAGGTGTCGGGGTAGGCACGGAGAACTCCCTCGACCGTGCGCGTGTAGGTAACTCGCGCCAGGTACTCGATATTCACCTGGTGCACGATTCCCGTTCCGGGCGGAACAACCTTGAAATCATCGAACGCGGTCTGCCCCCACCGCAAAAACTGGTATCGCTCGCCGTTGCGCTCGTACTCGAGCTCAACGTTGCGCTCGAGGGCATCGGCCGTGCCGAACAGGTCAGCGATAACCGAGTGGTCGATAACCAACTCGGCGGGTGCGAGCGGGTTGATCTTGGTGGGATCGCCGCCCAGTGCACTGACCGCTTCGCGCATCGTTGCGAGGTCGACGATGCAGGGAACGCCGGTGAAGTCCTGCATGACCACACGGGCGGGCGTGAACTGGATCTCGGTGTCGGGCTCGGCCGTGGGAACCCACGATCCCAGCGACTGAATCTGCGCCTGTGTGACGTTCTTGCCGTCTTCGGTTCTCAGCAGGTTCTCCAGCAGAACCTTGAGGCTGAATGGGAGCTTTTCGTAGCCGGGCACCGTGTCGATGCGAAACACCTCGTAGTCGGTCGACCCGACCGTCAGTGTGTCTTTGGACCCGAAACTGTTTACTGCTGACACTGGCGTCTCCCTTGCTAAATCTGTGTTTATCCTCCCTGCCAGCACCGCCAAGCGCTAGCAAGGTAAGCCTAAAAACTATCTTGATGTCAAGATAAATATACCGTGGTTCAAGAGGGCTACTCGTCAGCCTTCGGGCGCGCCCAGGCCGTGCGAACAAGCAGCCAGGTCACCCACAGCATCGCCGCGTACAGCGGCACGCCGAGCACGAGCTTCACGCCGGCGAGGCCCTCGGCGTTGCTGGCAAAGTACAGCGGCAGTTCGACACCGAGGCGTAGGGCGAAGAGTCCGCTCCACAGCAGTGTCGCGATGAGCGCCACCCTGAACTTCGCCGTGTCGGCGCGCCAGGTGGTCCCCTCGCTCGTTATCAGTGACGCGACCACACCAATCAGTGGCCAGCGCACGGCGATGCTGATCAGCAGAGCCACCAGGAACACCGCGTTAATAACAAAACCAAGAATGAAGTTGTCTTCGGCACGACCCGTCACCAGGGCAAGGCCCGCCGACAGCGCGATCCCCAGTACCCCGGCGAGGGCGGATGCATACGGCGACTTGGCAATGACTCGCGCGATCACAAAGATCACCGCAATTGCCACGGGGATCAGCACCGACGGCAGCAGCTGTTTCGTGACCGTGTAAACGATCAGGAAGGCGAAACCCGGCAGGATCGATTCGACAAGCCCGCGGATGCCGCCCATCGCGGCGAGCAATGCGGACCCGCTCGGCGTCTCGCCTGGCGCCACCTTCGCAATACCCGACCGCCTCGCGGCCGCCGTGGCCGCATCAACCAGGTTGGGGTCGTCGAGTGGACCCTGCTCGCTCATGCCTGGGCCTGAGGGGCCTGCTGGCCGGTCGCCGGCATGTGCAGCGGGATGAGGTCCCGAGGGGGCATGGGGGTGGTGCCCCTGACGACCACGATGGAACGGAACAGATCTTCGATCTTGGCTGCGGCATCCGGGTTGGATGCCCCTTCGCCGGCGATCACGCCACGCAGGAACCAACGAGGACCATCGACTCCGATGAAACGCGCGTGGCGGGGCGCTGCGCCAGCCACCGGGATTTCAGCTACAAGTTCCGGACCAAACGGGCCGTCGGCGGGCCGAATGGAACCGCCCTGCTTGGTGATCTGTTCGACGATCTGGTCGCGGATCTCGTGCCACAGCCCGCTCGTGCGGGGCGCCGCGAACGGCTGCACCTGAAGCGTCGAGCCGGCGTAGTCGAGGCCGACCGCGACCACGCGCTTGCTCCCCTCCTCCACCTCGAGGCGCAGGTGGAGGTCGGGGCGAGGAAGAATCTTTACCCCGCCGAGGTCGACGTAGGGGCGAACGGCATTGGCCTCGGATTCGTCGAGCGGGCCGGCGCTGGCCCGGTCTGCCGGGCCGGACTTGGGATGCTCGACCGGCGCGAGATTGTTCTCTAATGGGTCACTCACGAATTGACTCCTGATCCTGTGGTTTCTGAGCGCAGCCCGGTTGAGCCGAAGCCCCCCTCGCCACGATGACTTCCCGGCAGGGATTCAACCGGAATAAAACGTGCCCGCGAAACTGGCATAACGATGAGTTGCGCGATGCGGTCGCCCACCTCGATGCGGAACGCCTGGTCGGCATCCGTATTCAGGATGGTGATACGGATCTCGCCCCGGTAGCCCGCATCGACCGTGCCTGGACTGTTGACGATTGTGATGCCGTGTCGGGCAGCCAGGCCGCTGCGCGGCACGACGAAAGCGACATAGCCGTCGGGTAGAGCGATGGAGACACCGGTTGCCACGGTCGCTCGCGCGCCGGGCGCCAATTCGACCGCCTCCGCGGCGGTGAGGTCCGCACCCGCGTCGCCCGGGTGTGCATAGGCAGGCACCTGCCCAGACGAAATCAGTACGTCGACGTTGTCAGCCACGTGGTCAGGCTAGTGCAGAAGCCTGAACCGCCAGAAAGTGGAGGTGGCCGCTGGTGGTTGGCACCCCTCCAGATCTCCTCGTTTTGCGCTGCAGACCGCGGTTCTGACCCGGCCGAATCGAGCGCGTCGCGCGCGTGCCCGCTGACGTTATCTAATAGACAGGTGATGTACAAAGAGAAGTTGTGGCCAGCTCCCTGGCTCTTCATCAGCACGGCACTAGTTATCCCCGCGAGCCTGTTGGTCTTTCTGCCGATCAGCGAATTCGCGGGCATCCTGGTTGCGATCGTGCTGTATCTGGGATGCGTGGGGCTGCTCATCGCCGGCTCGCCAGTGATCGAGGTAACCGCAACCCACTTTGTCGCCGGGAAAGCGAAGCTGCCCCTCGAGCTGATCGGCGAACTCACCGCAGCTCACGGCGATCAAGGTCGCCTGGAGCGTGGACAGCGCCTCGACGCCCGCGCGTGGCTGCTGATCCGAGGATGGATCGACCCGGTCGTAAAAGTTGCGCTTACCGACCCCAACGACCCCACACCCTACTGGTTGGTGTCGACCCGGCACCCTGAGCGCGTCATCGACGCGATCAGCACAGCGCAAACTACGCGTCGCACTCCTGGCAAATAGGACCGAGCTTGGTTTCGTGATCGATCTGCGACCGGTGCTTCACGAGAAAGCAGTTAACGCAGGTGAACTCGTCAGCCTGCGGGGGCAGAACGACTACGTCAAGATCCAGGTCGGACAGCTCCGCGCCAGCGAGCTCGAAACTACCCGGGTTGTCGGCGTCATCGACGTCGACAGAGCCGGACATTTTGTCGGGGACGCGCTCTTTGAGTGCCTCGATCGACTCGGAGTCGTCGTCGGTCTTTCTCGGTGCGTCGTAGTCGGTTGCCATGCCCATCGCCTTCTGTTTGCGTTTCGTATGAAGTCTTCGGTAACGAAATCGGCGGGCACAGTTTGCATGAAACCAAGGGGAATAGCAAACCACCGAACACCGGTCGCTTTCGCGCAAACTACACAACTTGCGGCACGCCTGTTCTATTCCCCGCAAACACGCGCATGTCGTGCAATCCTTGACCCGAATCGGACAGCTGGAGGGTATTCAGCATGCAAGACCTGCAAGTTATCGGAGTCGAGAGCGGGGCGCTGCTCGTGGCCTCTGAAGACGGGACGCGATTCCGCATCCCCATAGACGAGGTGATGCAGGCCAAACTGCGCCAGAGCATCCCCGATCCGGGGGTAGGGCGCAAGCTCGGGCCCAAAGAAATCCAGGCCCACATCCGCTCAGGCATGTCGGCACAAGACGTCGCATCCATCACCGGCGTGCCTCTGGACTACATCCAACGCTTCGAGGGTCCCGTGATCGCGGAGCGCGAGTTCGTGGTGACGTCGGTGCTCGAAGTGCCCGTTCACACCGCCGCAGACACGAGTCCACTGCTTCAGGGCCGTACCTTCGGAACGGTCATCCGCGAACGCCTGCACGATGTTGGCGGCACAAACGAGCGCTGGGCCAGTTGGAAGGATGCGGAGACCGGTTGGATCGTCAAGCTCTCGTTTACCGCAAACCAGATCGATCACGATGCACGCTGGGGATTCGATCCCAAGAAGAGGTCGCTTGTCCCCCTCAACACTGAAGCGGTCACGCTCTCCCAGCAGGGCGAAGCGGCCGGTTCGCTGATGCCGCGCCTGCGAGCCGTGGCATCCACCGAGCCCAGAATCGATGCGTCGCGCTTCGATAGCGGCGCGTTTGTCATCGACGAAGCGGACGTGACACCCGACCCCGTCACCGACCCCGTTCCCATCAAGCGGTCGGTCGCACCAGAAGATGACTCGCCGGTTCTCGGCAACCAAACGGCCGATTTGCTCGAGGCGCTTCGACGCCGCCGCGGTGAGCGGGAGTCCGCGAACTTTGATGACGACGAGGCCCGAGCCGCGCACCCGTCGACCGGCTCAATTCGCATCGTTGATGTGCAGGTCGAGTTCGAGAGTGAAGCCGAACCGCAGCGCTCTACCCAGCCACAGCCTCGGGTGAGTCGCAAAGGTCGGGCAAGCATGCCCAGCTGGGACGAGATCGTCTTCGGTGCTCGACCGGACGACGACCCCGCCTAATTCGAAAAAGCCCCGAACTTCAGCAGGGGAATTCGCCTCTCGGCGGGCGACCACGAACCGTGTTGTCCGATCATCGCCCGAGCGTTACCGCTGGCGCGCGAATCGTAATACGCGATGCCCTTACGAGCGGCAACCAGTAGGTCGCCGAGGCGTGGACGCACTTCGTCTCGTACAGGGCCGAACCAACCGGCATCAATGGCTTCGTCACGCGTCACCACCCAGGCGCGCTCCCCCTCCGACTCACGCCAGCGCTGCACAAGAGCATGCTGGAGCGACGGGCTCAGGTCGGGCTCGAAATGCAGTTGAAGGCAGCGGGGCTCTCCCGCACTGAACCGCACACCGTCGATGAGCGCAGGGTCGGCGTCGAATAATACGTGCGAGCGAGCGGGCACGTCGAGAACACCATGGTCGGCGGTGACGATGAGGCCGTGCTGGGGACCCAGCGCGGATTCCAGGCCACGCAGGGCGGAATCGGTGGTCTCCAGCGCGTTCGTCCACTCGAGGGATTGCCAGCCGTGGGCGTGCGAGGCCTGATCAAGCTCGGGAACGTAGACGTACAGCAGCCCGGGCGGCCCGGGCTCGCGCAGTAACTGGGCGGCACGGCGCATCCGGTCGTCAATGGATGCCGCAGCAACATAGGTCGCCCCCCGAAGCACCGCGTGGCTGAACCCGGAGTCCGAGTAGCGCGCTGGACCGATTGCCGTCGCGGAGTACCCGGAGGCGACCGCCTGTTCGAACAGCGTGGGCGCCAGTTGCCAGGTGTAGGGGTCGATGCGGTCGTCCCAGCCAGACAGCTGGTTGACGATGCGGTCATTGGCCTGGTCGAGAGCGGTGTACCCCACGATTCCGTGCTGACCGGCGGGAAGCCCGGTGGCGAGCGACGCTAGGGCTGCGGCAGTCGTCGTCGGGAAGCCCGACTCGATTACCGACTTCGACGTGAGGGCTCCACCCAAGGTGCGCGCGTGGCCAACCCGACTCTTCAAGGCGTCCGCGCCGAGACCGTCGATAAGCAACACGATGGCCCGCTCGACGGGCGCAAGGCCGAGGCGATTGCTCTCCCCGGAAATCGCACCGAGGCAACTTGCCAAGACATCGGCAAGGCTCAGCGCGTCTGGTTTGGGCGCCGGTAACATGGAGGCAATCCTATGGCTACCCCCGAAAATCCTCCCCAGTCAGCCCCGTCCGGCGAACGCATCGAAGACGTCGATGTCTCGTCCGAGATGCAGGGATCGTTCCTCGAATACGCCTATTCGGTCATTTACTCGCGAGCCCTTCCGGATGCCCGCGACGGCCTCAAACCGGTGCAACGCCGCATCCTGTACCAGATGACCGAGATGGGACTTCGGCCCGATAAGGGACACGTGAAATCGGCGCGCGTGGTGGGCGACGTGATGGGAAAACTGCACCCACACGGCGACGCATCCATCTATGACGCGATGGTGCGTCTGACTCAGGACTTCATCCTGAGGGTGCCGCTGATCGACGGACACGGCAACTTCGGCTCGCTCGACGATGGACCTGCGGCACCGCGGTACACCGAGGCGCGGCTGCACGCGGCTGCCATGGCGCTGACCGACGATCTTGACGAAGACGTCGTCAACTTCGTGCCCAACTACGACAACCAGCTCACACAGCCGGAGGTTCTTCCCGCCGCGTTCCCCAACCTGCTGGTCAATGGGGCAAGCGGGATCGCTGTGGGCATGGCGACCAACATGGCTCCACACAATCTCATCGAAGTAGTGGCCGCCGCGCGCTACCTGCTCGACAATTCCGACGCAACCCTTGAAGACCTGATGGCGTTCGTGCCGGGTCCCGATCTGCCCACGGGCGGCACAATCATCGGGCTCGAGGGCATCAAAGACGCCTACGCGACCGGTCGCGGGGCGTTCAAGACCCGGGCCAAAGTTTCTGTTGAGAGCCTTACGGCGCGAAAAACCGGGCTTGTCGTCACCGAGCTGCCGTATCTGGTCGGTCCCGAGCGCGTGATCGAAAAAATCAAAGACGGCGTCAACGCCAAGAAAATCACTGGCATTTCTGACGTCACTGATCTCACCGACCGTAGGCACGGTTTGCGCCTGGTCATCGGCATCAAGACCGGCTTTAGCCCGGATGCCGTGCTCGAGCAGCTCTACCGGCTCACCCCACTCGAAGACAACTTCAGCATCAACAATGTCGCGCTGGTCAACGGCGGACCCAAGACGCTCGGCCTGCGCGAGCTGTTGCAGGTTTACGTCGACCATCGACTCGAGGTCGTCACCCGCCGAAGCCGCTATCGACTCGCTCGGCGCACGGAACGACTGCACCTCGTCGAGGGCCTGCTCATCGCGATCCTCGATATCGACGAGGTCATCCAGGTAATCCGGCAGAGCGACGACAGCGAACAGGCACGCGTTCGACTGATCGACGTGTTCGACCTCTCGGAGATTCAGGCGGAATACATCCTCGAACTGCGACTGCGCCGCCTAACGAAATTTTCGCGAATCGAGCTCGAGGCCGAGCGAGACAAACTGCAGACAGAGATCGCGGAACTTAGGGCGATCCTGGCTGACCCCGCCCGCGTGCGGCAGCTGGTATCGGACGAGCTCGAGGACGTCGCAGAACGGTTCGGCACACCCCGCCGCACGCTGTTGACTGAGGCTCGGGCGTCCGTTGCGACCGTGTCCGCCGCCTCGCGCCGGGCCGCACCGATCCTCGAGATCCCGGATGCGCCATGCGAGGTGTTGTTATCAACGACGGGACGCGCGATTCGGGTAGACGTCAGCGACGAGCAGTTAGCTGGCCCCGCTCGCCGTCGGTCGAAACACGATGCGATCAGGTCGCGGGTCGTAACCACCAGCCGCACCGAGATCGGCGCCGTCACCAACCTCGGCCGCCTCGTGCGGTTCACCGCGGTTGACCTGCCAAGCGTGCCGGCGAACTCGATCCAGTTGGCCGCCGGCGCTCGGATCAACGACTACCTGGCGATCGGCTCGAAGGAGCGCGTACTGGGATTGGTCTCGCTCGACTCCGATCAGACGATTGTTGTCGGTACCCGGCAGGGCACGGTGAAGCGCATCGCGACGGGCGGCTACCCCTCGAAACCTGACTTCGAACTCATCGCACTCAAGCCCGGCGATGAGGTTGTGGGGGTCGCGCAGGGCGGCGACGCCGACGAGCTCGTTTTTGTCACGTCGGATGCACAACTGCTGCATTTCGCCGCATCAACCGTGCGCCCGCAGGGCGTGTCCGCAGGAGGTATGGCGGGAATCACTCTGTCGGCCAAGGCGTCTGTGATCTTCTTCGGCGCCGCGGACCCGGGGGTCGCCACTGTCGCCGTCACGATTTCCACGTCGGCGTCGACCATCACCGGGGCAGATCACGGCAGGGGCAAGGTCTCGGTGCTCTCGGAATTCCCCGGCAAGGGCAGGGCGACCGGCGGTGTGCGCGCTCACACCTTCCTCAAAGGCGAAGACATCCTCGGGCTTGCATGGGTCGGCGCGGCACCGGCACTCGCCGTGGGCACAGACGGTACGGTGCGGCAGTTGCCGGAACCTGGCGCGAAACGCGACGCTTCCGGGGTCGTTCTCGACGCCGTAGTCGGATCGGTTGGCGAAGCGGTCTAGCCTCCACCGGGTGCAGCCAGACGTCACACGTGCGGCACGAACTGTTGCCAGGCCCTGCGCCGCTCAGCCCGCGGATCCTCGTCGATTCGATCGGTGCTGTCAATGATGAGCGTTCGCCGGTGCCGTGGTGTGTAGGTGGGCCAGTCGTCGACGTGGCCGTTGAGCGCAAAGGATAACCAGTGCCGCTGCATCCGAGTGCCTGCGCTTGTGAATGCCGCACGACCACCGAGGGCACCCAGCGCTCGGCCGAACCAGCCGTCCATTCGATCGAACAGCGCGAATAGATCGAGTCCGTGGGTGGCGTCGTAGCCCGCGAGCCGCAGAAGACGAGGGGCGATATCGAACCGATAGAAGTACACGGGCGCAAAGCGAGAGTGACGCTCCGCCACTTTTACGCTGGGAAACCAGAACGCGTAATCTCCACCGAAATCGGCGGCCGCTCGACGGGCAGGTAGACCCGGGTATTGCGACTTGAGCGCCTTACGCGACTTCTTTCTGGTGCGCGCGAAGAGTGACCGGATGCGCGGCGGTGTGGTTGCCAATATGTCGAGCCGGCCCCGGAACAGGGACCCTTCACGATCGTTAGTGCCAATGATCAAGGGCACCGGATGCGCCTGCCCGAGCTTGAAGGCGTCGAGCGGCCGTTCGGGCAGAAAGTCGCCGTCGATCACGGGACACAACGCGATAGTGCCCGGATGCCGGTCGGGCGAGAGTCGTTGCATCCGCGTCGTTGCGGCCACCAGGTGCTCGGCCCGGGCTGAACTGAGCAGATCACCCACGTCATCGGGCGAGGTGCTCTCAGTGCTCGAATTGTCGACGACCTCGCTGAGCAATTCCACGTACTCGTGCGCCCACTGCGCGGTCACCTCTGGCGGATAGATGGCGTTGGCGGGCGAACTCTGCGCGATGGCTCGCGCAAACAACCCGCGAGCCCGCGGCACCGTCATGAGCGTCGTGACGGCATTGGCGCCAGCCGACTCTCCGAACAGGGTGACGTTGCCGCGGTCACCCCCAAACTCGGCGATATTGTCCCGAACCCACTGCAAGGCTGCGACCTGATCGCGCAGCCCAAGATTGCTCTCGAACGTTCGGTGCACAGTGCTGAAGCTGCTGAAGTCGAGATAGCCGAGCGCGCCCAAGCGGTAGTTGAAGTTGACGAAGACAACTCCGCCGTTGACGAGCCCTTCGCCCTGACGACGGATCTCACGGGCCGAACCGACGCTGTAGGCACCGCCATGAATCCACACCATTACGGGCAGGCCCACGCCTGACTCTGGGGCGATGACGTTCAGAGTGAGGCAGTCCTCATCCATGTGCACACCCGTGGGAGGGCCGGCGAACTGACCATTGCGGTCTTGCGGGGCGACCGCACCAAATTTCGACGCTTCTCGAATTCCCGTCCAGTCCAGCACCGGTTGTGGTGCGCGGAATCGCAGTCCGCTGACCGGCGGTGCGGCGTAGGGGATCCCCCGCCACAGATGAAGCCCTCGGCGCAAAACTCCGCGAATCTCTCCCCCCGAGACACTGCGGCGCAGCGAATCGACCATGCGGAAATACTACGGTCACGATGTGAACAGTCGGGGTCGCACGTTGAGGGCGTACCCGCAATTGACAGTGCTGTGCCCAGTGGATAGATTGCGTGGATAGTAAAGTTTCCTAACTACGCTGGGGGGATCGTGACAACGCCTCCCCCCACCCCTCCCACACCAGCCACTCCCGGGCTGCTTCGCTCGATCAACGATCGTGTCGTGCTTGACCTGTTGCTCGAGCACAAGGCGCTGAGCCGGGGCGACGTTCGTCGGCTCACCGGTGTATCGAAGCCGACGGCATCCCAGCTGCTCGCCCGACTCGAAAACAGCGGCCACGTGCTGCAGGTCGGGGTTGAAGAGCACAGCCGTGGCGGGCGGGCATCGGTGATTTACGAGCTCAACCCGCGCGCCGGCTTTGCCGCGGCCATCGACGTCACGGCATCGCGGGTGCACGCCCAGGTCGCCGATGTTCGTGGCACGGTTCTTGGCGAGAACCGCGCCGCCGGCGACGCTGGCCCGGATGCCGCGATCGAGGCCCTGCGCGTCGCGCTCGCGCTAGCCGGACTCGAGCTGTCGGCTCTCTCGTCGCTGGTCGTGTCGGTGCCCGGGTCGTACGACCCCGAAGCGGACCTGCTTCGCTTTGCCGGCCACCTTCCGCTGTGGCAGCAGCCGGGACTCCTCGCCGGGCTCGAACGGGCGACGGGCGTGCAGACGCGCGTCGAGAACGACGTCAACCTGGTGGCGATGGCCGAACAGGGCCTCGGCGCTGCCCGCGGCGAAAGTGACTTCTTCCTGCTCTGGAGCGATGAAGGCATTGGTGGCGCGCTGATGCTCGGCGACCGCTTGCACCGCGGAAGTTCGGGCGGCGCGGGCGAGGTCGCGTTCTTGCTGGTTCCGGGGGTTCCGATCGTGCGCAATCCCGCCCGCGAAAATCACGGAGGCTTCGACGATCTGGCCGGAGCGCAGCAAATTATCGCTCTCGGTGCGCACCACGGGCTCGTCGCCGAGACCGCGGTCGACGTCGTTACTGCAGCCGTGGCATCCGGAGCGCAAGAGTTTCTGGATGACCTGGGCGCACGCTACGCGACGGGGCTGGCTTCGATAGTCGCGCTCATCGACCCACCCGTCATCGTGCTCGCCGGGTCGGTAATGACTGCCGGTGGCGGCGCACTGCTGGCAACGATCCGCGCGCACGTTGACGAGGTCGCTATCCGCACTCCGCGGTTTGTGCTCGGTGAGGTCGTCCACGAGCCGGCGGTCGCCGGAGCCATGCTCGCGAGCCTCGACCACACCCGCAATGGGGTGTTCAGTACATGAAGATTGCCATCGTGGGCGGTGCCTCGACCTATACTCCCGAGTTCGTCGATGGCATTGCGCGGCTGGGACTCGGCGTGACCGAACTGGCGTTGATGGACCCGAATGGCGAGCGTCTGGCCGTCGTCGCGGCCCTCTGCCAGCGCATGTTGGCGCGTGCCGGCAGCGAGTGTGTGGTTTCACCCACCTCCGATCTCGAAGCCGCCGCGGTGGGGTCAGCGGCCGTGTTGCTGCAGTTGCGCGTTGGTGGGCAGGCGGCCCGCGATCGCGACGAGACCTGGCCACTCGAATGCGGCTGCATCGGACAAGAGACCACCGGTGCTGGCGGTCTCGCGAAGGCCCTGAGTGAAGTGCCATTCGCCGGTGATGTCAAACATTTCGACGGATTTGTCGATCACTTGTAACAAAGGTTTCCAGCGACCGAGCGCGCCGGCATACCTCGCCCGCGGCGAGTTCCGCGCGTCGCCGGTCAGATGTCGATGCGGTCCCGGTCGATTCCGCTGCCAGCAATGATGAATTCTTTACGGGGTGCAACGTCGTTGCCCATCAGCAGCTCGAACACGCGCGACGCCTCGTCAGAGCGCTGGGCATCCGCGAGGGTCATTCGCCGAAGCGTGCGGTGGCGTCGGTCCATCGTCGTAGTGGCCAGCTGGTCGGCATCCATCTCGCCGAGCCCTTTGTAACGCTGAATCGGATCTTGGTACTTCTTTCCCGACTTTTTGAGGCCGGCGAGCACTCGATCGAGTTCCGCTTCGGAATAGGTGTAGATGGTCTCGTTGGGCTTGGATCCCGGATTCATCACGATCACCCGGTGAAGTGGCGGAACGGCGGCGTAGACCTTGCCCTCCGAAATCATCTCGGGCATGTAGCGAAAGAACAGCGTCAGAAGCAGCGTGCGGATGTGGGCGCCGTCGACGTCCGCGTCGCTCATGATGATGACTTTGTCGTACCGGCGGGCATCCAGATCGAAGCTGCGACCCGAACCGGCACCGATCACCTGGATGATCGATGCGCACTCCGTGTTCGAAAGCATGTCGCTAACGGAGGCTTTCTGCACATTGAGGATCTTGCCTCGGATGGGAAGCAGTGCCTGGTACTCGCTGTCGCGTGCGAGCTTGGCGGTACCCAGCGCGGAGTCACCCTCGACGATAAACAACTCGCTGTTGACGACGTCGTTCGAGCGGCAATCCACGAGCTTCGCGGGCAGGGATGAGCTCTCCAACGCGTTTTTGCGACGCTGCGTTTCTTTGTGTGCGCGCGCCGAGATCCGCGACTTCATCTCCGCAACAATCTTGTCGAGCACAAGTGCGGACTGCGCCTTGTCGTCGCGCTTGGATGACGCGAACCGTTCGTTCATCGCCTTCGCAATCACACTCGCCACAATGTTGCGCACCGCCGGCGTGCCGAGTATCTCCTTGGTCTGACCCTCGAACTGTGGTTCAGGAAGCCGCACCGTAAGCACGGCGGTCAGGCCGGCGAGGATGTCGTCTTTCTCCAGCTTGTCGTTGCCGAGTTTGAGTCGGCGCGAGTTCTTTTCCGCCTCGGCGCGCAAAAACTTGAGCATTCCCTGCTCGAAACCGGCCTGATGGGTCCCGCCCTTGGGTGTGGCGATGATATTCACGAAACTCTTGAATACGGTGTCGTAGCCCGTCCCCCAGCGCAGCGCGACATCCACCTGGCACTCGCGGGACAGCTCGGTCGGAACCATCGCTCCGGTGGGCTGCAGCACCGGCACGGTCTCGGTGAAGTCACCGGTTCCGATAATGCGCCAGGTGTCGGTGACCGGAGCGTCGGTTGCCAGATGCTCGACGAACTCACTGATCCCGCCGGCGAAACTGAAAACCTCGCGGCGAGATTGCTCGCCACGGTCGTCCCGAATGTCGAGAGTCAGTTCCGACACCAGAAACGCGGTCTGACGAAGCCGATCGAGAAGCTCATCGGTCTGAAAGGTCGCACCCTTGGTAAAGATCTGGCGGTCGGCCCAGTAGCGAATTCGGGTGCCCGTTACCGACTTGGCCACTTTGCCGACGACTCGCAATTCGCTATTGGAGACGAACGGCGTAAAGGGCGCGTCGGGGGTTGGGGTCGCGCCCCGGTCGTCGAAGACGCCGGGCTCACCGCGGTGGAACGACATCGCCCAGGTCTTGCCGTCCCGATCCACTTCGACATCGAGGCGCTCCGACAGCGCGTTGACTACAGACGCACCAACGCCGTGAAGACCACCCGATGCAGCATAGGAACCCGAGCCGAACTTGCCGCCCGCGTGAAGTTTCGTAAACACGACCTCCACGCCGGTGAGACCGGTCTTGGGCTCGATATCCACCGGGATTCCACGGGCGCTGTCGCGCACCTCAACGCTCTCATCGGGGTGCAGGATGACGCTGATCTCGGAACCATGGCCCCCGAGCGCCTCGTCGACGGAGTTGTCGATGATCTCCCAGAGGCAGTGCATGAGCCCGCGAGAATCGGTGGAACCAATGTACATTCCGGGGCGCTTGCGCACCGCTTCGAGTCCCTCGAGTACCGAGAGGTGGCGGGCCGAGTAGTCAGCGCTCGACATGGGTGAACTCCTAAAAGGTTGATGTTCAAGACTACGTTCCGGCACACCACCGACCGGCGAATGACACCCGGCCGGGCATCCGACATCGCGCGTGTACGCGTTCAGCGAAATACCCGGTAAATGACGCGAATCCGTAACATCGGCGTGCTTGTATTGATTCAAGGCATTTCACCCGACAGCCCGAAGGAGCAGCTTATGTCTCAGATCGCCACCGAGAACAGCACCGTCGACGAGCTGGACTACACCCTCTCGGCACTCGATCGGTGCGACAGCTGCGGCGCCCAGGCCTACATCCGGGTGACTCTCAACAGTGGGGAACTGCTGTTCTGCGCTCACCACGGCAACCAGTTCAAAGAGAAGCTATTCCCCACGGCCCTCAACTGGCACGACGAATCGGCCCGCCTGCTCGAGACCTCCACCGCCGGATAAGGCAGACGATCCAGCGACCGTGAACGGTGGTTCGTCCGCGTCGGTGCGGCGCAC
>Ga0105046_10001908_pt1 | contig 32603 bp, 24 predicted proteins | sample MAT03_FD_78385 | JGI IMG/M metagenome (GOLD analysis project Ga0105046, IMG submission 78385) | Freshwater microbial communities from Lake Fryxell liftoff mats and glacier meltwater in Antarctica - MAT-03 (megahit assembly) | ecosystem: Environmental > Aquatic > Freshwater > Ice > Liftoff...
AAAAGGGGGCACTCATGCCAAGCGGCTCAAGGCAGGGTGGAATGATCACTACCTCACTAAGGTTTTGTCTCAGACCTCTGCACCTGCTCGCAAATTGTGAAGAAACGTATGCGTAAGCCCTGGTGATTCCCGGTATTGTTGGCGTGTGCTGTTCAGAATAGAGATAAAATCCATGATTAGATTGACGGAATTGAATTTACAGTAAGAGGCCTGGTTGACTGACAAATCTCTTGAACACCTGCTGCACCGCCAGGAAATCAATTTCCTGGCTCATCGCTAAAGTCCTCTAAAGAGGACTAGATCAGGGTCTGAGTCTATTTCAATAGACTTTCACGATTAGCCCAAAATTTACTTTAGGGCGGGTTGACAATGGAGCAATGAGACTTTCAGGGCTTTTGTCAGTCAACCAGGTAAGAGGCTTATTAAAGTTTCCTTCAATAAATACCTATAGCGGTTACCGATCTGGTGCGGTACGAATAACAAGCTGAAACCCTTGCCCTGTCTGTCCAACGTGTACCTCATGTTAAGAGGAACCGCTATAACGCTAAACTTTTATAGAAGGAAACTCAGTCGCCCTAATGCTCGGCTGAGGTCTATTTAGACTAACAAGTATTGCTGAAGCAGGGCTGAGGATTGACTGAGGATTTTAGAGGATGTTTGGAAATACGGAGAAGGTCTAAAAAGAGTCAAGCAAGCCTCCGTAGCATCAGTCGAATCATCGCAATATAGATGAATGCTTCAGAGGACTCCGGTAAGCGCTCATAATCGACATTCAGCCGACGGCACCAATGTAACCAACCGTAGATACGCTCCACAACCTAGCGCTTGGGTAAAAGGACAAATCCTTTGGCTGTTTGTGGACGCAGAACGGTTTCGAGGATCAAACAGAAGGTGTCCATGATCCAACGGAGGAAGTCCTCACCGGAGAACCCACCATCGACCCAAATGCGAACGAGCTGAGGCAACCTCTGGCGCTCTTGATGCACTTGTTGGAGCAATTGCTTGGCCCCTTCGCGCTCTGGAGTGCTGGCCGCCACGACTTTAACCGTAATCAGCAGGCCGAAGGTATCGACCAGAGTGAAGCGTTTGCGGCCTTTGGTCTTTTTAGCTGCGTCATAGCCGACCGCTTGGTTCACCATGACAGCAGTCAGCACACTTTGAGAATCGAGGCTGCCCGCACTAGGGCTAGGGTCACGCCCCTCTGCCACTCTCACCCACTGCATCAGGTGGTCATGGATATGCTTCCACCTGCCGTCGTTGCGCCATTTACGGAAGTAGTAATAGACCGTTGAGGGCGGCGGGTACTGACTGGGCAGCAGTCGCCTTTCTTGGATGCCCATAGGGCCATAGCACAACCTGTGACCAGCACGTAGAGGATGGCTTACACCACCGACATCAGGCTGACGCTGCGAGGTCTGCCCGTGTTGGCAGCGGGGGACAATAGGGATTCAAACAACTCAAATTGTTCAAGCGTGAGTTCGCTGGCATAGGCTAGAGTCATGGCTTCCTGGAGGGCTTGTTTGTTCTTCATATTCAGCCTAATCCTCAGGAAGCCTTCCTATCTACTGGTGCTATTTGCTACTTTCCAAACATCCTCTAAGGTGTAACTCTGCTCTTGCGCTAAAAGGACTTGAATACCCTTATCACGGCAGATACTAGAAAGAATTTGGCTCAGTGCTACTTTCCTTGCCACCTCTTCCATTGCCTCTTGCTGATTGGCCGTTAAAGGTAAAGACTGAGATTTCAGCTCTTTTAAAATCTGTTCAAAAGATCCTTTGTAATCATTAAAAACAGGTTCCTCCACTAACTCAACCAAAAACTTTTCAAATCCTACACAAGCCAAACCATAAATTGCCAACTTGGTAAAAGCTGCCTCTGGCTTCACTCCTCTCTTTCGATCTGATTGGCCATTACTAAAATATCCTCCGTGAGTATCAATTTTGCCGCTGAAATAGTCGATTGTTAGAGATACATAATCTCCAAAAGTCAACGCCTGCTTTCGTTGTGCATGACTGACCAATCCTACGGTCTTTTCCTGCCCCTTGTGGTTCAAATATTTTTCGGTATAGTCGGTGCAATCAAAGAAAGTAAAAAATTCGCCAATTGGTTTTTGAAAAGGTGCTAAAGCAATGTCCCCCTGTCGTTTAGACATAGGAACTTGAGCTTGAATATACAAATAATCTAATGGATATGTTTTATCAGGAAGAGGAATCTCTCGTCCATCTTGGAGATTAACCAATCTTCCATTATTGCGTTGTCGTGCCATGATGCCATAGCTTTCCGACAGCAGAGTAGCCCCCTCTGGCAAGCTGTCTTGGGTAGCTGTTACACCAGTCCTCTTTTGTTTTACTGAGTTTCTGAGCGTTACGTTACCCAGTCGATATCCCCCAGCTTGCGTACCCGAAGGGTAGCTAAAGTAATTTGCCGCCGTAGAAGCCAGCCTTAACGCCATATCTCCTTCATTACTAAATAGATAGGCTTCTTCAAATCGACGCAAAGACGATTGCAGAAAATTGGCTCGGCCAGAAATGATAGTTTCTGATGGGATATCAGGTGAAACCAGAACCAATCGCCCCAGCGAAAACACGTGGCCAATGGAACGCGATGGGTTCTTTTCTGGATGATCTGCATCTATCGAGCCAACCGAATTAGAATCAAAGACGTCGGATAGAATCCGCACGGTATTGGTAACCACAAAGCCACCCATGCTATGCCCAATGAATGACAGCTTAATACGTTTGTTGTTCCAAGAGTCTTCTTTGGCAGAGCGAGTTTCACCAGAGCTGATGTTAAGCAGAGTGTTATCAATCTGTCGAATTAATTCGACCAGATCTGCAACGCCAAAATTAGTAGCGCGATAAGCATCTCGAAAATAAGCTATCAATCTAAATATGAGAATTGTAAGGATAGGAGCAAGCGCCATCAAAGACAGAAGAGTTAGGGTTAAAAAAATAATTAGAAAAATGACTGAATTTGAAGCTTGCAACGTAACCATTACAATGCTTGCTACTGAACAGACCATGCCTCCAATGAATCCAATAGTTCCCCAACGAGATACTTTACCTAAAATAACGGGCAAAGCTTTCTTAGCCGATTGACGCTTATTTCGAAATGAACTCCCTGCTTCTTCTACTTCTGAGGAATCAGGAACAATTTGCTCAGAAGGCCAGCGATAGCCAATTAAAAGCAACCCCTTAGAGCGACTTTTGCTGTAATGAGTAGCAAGATGGTGATAAATACTTTCAAACCATTTTTTGACCCCTGTCTTGCTGGTGTTGTAACCATGAATCACAATTAGAATTTCTGCATCACCTTTGTGCTGGTTCAAATATTGAGAGATTTCATCAATTAATTCTTGCGGGTCAGAGATATCAGTAGCTTGTTGATCTTCAACGTTAATTGGGGCAGTACTGGCAACAAAATACGCCAGGAACGGCGAATCATCTTGGCTGAGTTTTTGAGTTTCGTCTAGGCTAAGCTTTTGAATCGATAGGATGGGGGCAGTCATGGCAAGGTATCCTTTGTTACAGATAAAATAGACCTCTTGCGCGAATCGTTTCCCAGCTTCGCCGGGAAACGATTCGCGCCCTCAAAAAAGCATTCATGCAGGAGGTGTAATGAATATAAAGTAGATATGCGCTTCAATACTTTAAATTCAAAACTTGTACTATTGAGTGACGTTTTATTTCATATTTCCAGCCTAGTTTATTATTGGGTGGTGGTATTGAGATGGTGCGTCATACCTCTCACCCACACAACTTCGTCTCTAAAATCAGCAAGGTCATTAATTAATTTTATATTTAGGTACTGTTAAGCCAGTTCTTAGAACCTGTTCAACTTGCTGTGACGTAATGATAGAGACGATTTGTTTATCGAGTTTGACGCTCAGCAAAAAGACCTATGAATAAGAAACTAGCGCTAGCGATCGCCTTTCTACTCACTTTGGTGATAGCGATCGTATCAACCACTGCCGTCGCAGTACCTGAAGGAATAGCAGAGGCAAGAGCTTTACTGACAACAGCAGCACAAGAATCCGGTCGGCCAATCTATTCTGAAAGCACAGCGGTTAAGTTCAAGCCAAGTGACAATGTGTATGTCAAGAGTACCCTGGCGGTCAATTTCACTCCAGGCAGCGCAACGGCTACTCTACCGCTTTATCGAGGGCTTTCGCCGAGAGGTGAGTCGGTCTATTACATCCTTACAGAGGCATCTGACTTCAACGTTGCTAAAGAACTGGGTATTAACTTCTCGCCCAAAATGAAGAAGGCGATCGGGTCATCTGGAGTGCAAACTGTCACCTTGAACAGAGGAGTAATTCAGTTTGCTGGCGACGTGGACTTCTCACCCCAGTACCAGGTCGAGCCGGGTTCTCCCAATCCGTTTCCTCCTAGCGTAGCTGTACCAGGGGCGATCGCAGACGCACAATGGTCGTCCATCATTGTTATGCCTAGCAATGTTGTGCTTAATGCCCAACTTGTACAAAACGCATCGGGTAGCCATGATCGTCTGACAGCCGTAGATCTCCAGAATCGGACTGCAACTCTATCCATCCTAGATGGATTTCAGGGAGGGAGGCAGTATTTCTACCATCTTGTAACCGATGTATCAGCAGAGGTGCCATCGGTGCTGGAAAAGGGAGTGTTTGCCCCTCGGCTTGCGAATATTCCTGAATTTGGCAAGTCAACGCCCTCCGAATCTTCGGCGTTGTTGGGGTTCTCGCCTGTTTTAAACGGGATTAGTGATACCCAAACGGGTCAGCACCAGGGCTTTATTGCCTCACTCGTCAACAACGGAATTGACCCAATCAACGTCTTTCCCTACCCACCCTCAAATGATGATCCCTCGGATTCAAATAACTACAGTCCGTTTTGGGATGCTCACGTCAGTATGTGGACAGATGCCGCAATAGAATCGAACAAGGTGCGGAGAATCACCTCCTTTGAAGACCTGAAGGGGCTTGTGGAGGCAGGACTGGTTACCAGTGCGGTGATCAATCCTGAAGGAGCTGGCAACCCGTGGCTGTTTGGGTTGCGACCCACACAGGCCATCATCAACTGCCCTGTCATTGCACATCCAATTCTGCCAAATTAGGATATGTCGGGCTGGCTGATTGTAGCTACAAACTTTATTTGAGAGGCGCTGAGTGTGCCTCTCAAATAAAGGGTAGTGGTATTGAGGTAAGGATTTCTAGATGGGCAGGCAAAGCCTGCCCATCTAGAAATCCTTACTTGTTTAGGACTATCAAATAAAGTTCTATAGTCAGAAATTTGGTGTGCCTACAGCCGTGGAGCTACGCGCTCAGAGGGTGTTTTCAGTGCTTATTTGAGTGCATCGGGTGTACCAAGAGGAACAATCTGATTGGGGTTAATTTCGGGAATACCCATGTAGTAAAGTCGCTTGACATGATCGGTGCTACACATCTCCTTCACTCCGGCCATCTCATAGAGCTTGAGCAAATATTTCCACAAATTTGGATAGTCTTGCAAATGCTTCAGATTGCATTTGAACAATCCATAATACGCTAGCTCAAATCGAAACAAGGTAGGGAAGAGACACCAATCTGCTAATGTCAACATATCGCCGCAAAGATAAGGCTGATTGCTCAGCACATCTTCCCAATAGTCTAGTGCTATGAACAATTCTGTGACTGCTGATTCATAGGCTGATTGAGTCGTTGCGAATCCCGCTCGATAAACGCCGTTATTAATCGGTTGATAAATTCGATCAATTGTTTCTTCAATGGTGTTTTGCAAATCGGCAGGATAAAAGTCGATTTGGGGATATCTGGCAACATCGTTAAATTCAGAGTTCAACATCCGAATAATTTGGCGCGATTCGTTGTTCACAATCGTATTTGTGTGCTTATCCCACAAGACTGGAACCGTTACACGTCCGGTATAGGTGGGCAAAGCTTTGGTATAAATTTCATGGAGGTAATCCGCTCCAAAGACACTGTCAGGAATACAACCCTGGTAGTCAGAAAACTGCCAGCCGCGATCGCTAATCACTGGATCAACAATAGATAGTCCAATCGACTCTTCTAAGCCCTTGAGTTTCCATAGAATCGCTGTACGGTTAGCCCAGGGACATCCCAACGATACGTAAAGATGATAGCGATCGCGCTCTGCTTTGAATCCACTAGAACCATCGGCTGTAATCCAGTCGCGAAACTGGGTAGACATGCGCTGAAACTCACCGTTTTCATTATGCTCAGTCCAATCTGTTTGCCATTGTCCATTGACTAATAACCCTAATGCCACGGTTCCTCCTACTTTTATAGTTACAGCGCTTTGCGCTTAGATGATTAATCCAACAGCCCTTTGGGTTTTATATTAAACGAGGGCTGGGAATGAAAATGCAGCCATACTCAGTACATCATAGGTATAACTTGCGTGAAGTTGGCTACCCTTCGTTCCAACTCCGCTGGCACCTAGTGCGACAAACATGGGTAACAGATGCTCTGGAGAGGGATGATTGCGTTCGGCAGCAGGCGCAAGCTGACGGTAATTGACCAGTGCGTCTGTATCTCCAGCGAGCACCTTTGCAGTTAACCACTCTACAAAATCAGAGACCCATGCAGGTGGAGCCAGTTCATCAGCTTGTCGGCCTAGTTCCCAGAGGTTGTGGGTTGTGCTTCCACTGGCAAGAATGAGTACCCCTTCATCTCGCAAGGGTGCGATCGCCTGACCTAACCGCAAATGGTAAGCCGCATCTTGATGCGGCTGAATTGAGAGCTGAGTTACCGGAATATCGGCATCTGGATAAATCAGCAGCAGCGGGTTCCAAGCACCGTGGTCTAGCCCCCGATTCGGCACCACTTCACTGTCAAACCCTGCTGCTGTGAGCAGACTGTTGACCCGTTGTGCCAACTGAGGCGCACCCGGAGCCGGGTAGGTTAGTCGATAAAGTTCTGCTGGAAAACCCGTAAAGTCATAAATAGTAGGCGGTGAGGTGGCGGCACTGATCAGCGGAGCAGCCGTATTCCAATGAGCTGAAACGACAAGAATCGCCGTTGGCTTTTCGAGCTGTTGACCCAGACCCAGCAAGAACTCACGAGCAAGACTAGGCCGCAGAGGGAGATCGGGTGCACCGTGTGAAACAAAAATAGTAGGAAGTGACATACATCCCCGTTAGGTCAAACGTGTGTGGAGATTACCTTAAACATACAGCACCTTAAACAGTGCTTTAAATAGAAAATAGTGGAGGACGCGATCGCCATCCCATGTTAAATCAGGCGGGACAAATAGCTATCTTTCCGCTGTAAGAACTCCTGCAAAAGTACAGGATAATCCTCTGAAACGGCTTGTTGCACTGAAGGGCGTTGCAACAACACGTCTCGCCAAGCCCTAACCTGGGGAGTGTGCGAAAAGAATCCAAAGTCTTTATAGTTCTCAAACATTACAAAATAGCGAAAGATTGGCGCATAAACAGCATCAATCATAGAGAAAGATTCCCCTGCGAAATAAGGCGATCGCGTAAGATTCTTTTCCAACAGTTGAAAGCTGTCTATTAGCTCTTGCTGTTTTGTAGTAAAGCTAACGATATCCGGCGCGCTGTAAAACCCCGCAATTTTAGCCAAAATACTTGAACCAAACTCAATCCAGGAGCGATGTTTTGCTTTCGTCAGTGCATCCTCAGGATGTAAAGAACCGGGTGTAATTTCATCTAAATATTCGCAGATCACAGCCGATTCAAACAGCACCTCTCCTTCAACTAACAAAAGTGGCACTTTACCCAGTGGAGAGAGCTGCAAGAACCACGCTGGCTTATTCGCCAGATCAATATATTCGCGCTCATGGGGGATCTGCTTTTCTAAAAGTACGATAATCGAACGCTGCACATAGGGGCACAGTTTGTGGCTAATCAATTTGAGTTGGGGAATCTTTGCCATAGGAAGAAAACTTATCAAAAGTATTGCTGAGTACGAATGGAAGACCTCAAGGTGCGGAGTTACTGAATCGTTGCTCCACACCTTGATCTCACGGCCTGTGCCGTGAGTTGCACATGATTAAGCAGCGTAATAAAACCGCTCGTGGATTACCTTGCCGTCTTTCCAGCGCTGCACGGAGACTTGATCGTGAGTTACCTTGCCCCATTCTGCATGGGTGTAGTCCAAGAACCATTCAGAAATAATCACATCGTCACCATAGGCAACCGCTTTCATCTCGGCTCCACGAAATTCGGTGAGCTTAGAAAAGAAGTCTAGTTCGCGATCGCGATTGGCGGCTTTTCCTACTGTGGCGGGGGTTTCGTTTTCCTGCATCACGACATCATCGCCGTAGAACTTCTCGAACGCGTCCATCGCCTTACCCTGAAGCACCAAGGCTTTAATTTCCTCAAAGTTTGCTTTCAAGTCTGTTGTAGTCAAATCTGCTGTAGTCATCTTGCCTTTTCTCCTGTTGATGATGAGAGCTTATTGTGGAACGAGTGAGTACATTCAGACACTTGATTTGGCTCACTGAATTCATCATGCTTTATTCCCTTTGTTTTAAGAAGATGGCAAAGTAGAATACTACATATTCTTATTTGGAATGAATTGGAATGCTAGATCGCATTACCTGCATGAAAAGTTTTGTACGAACGGTAGAAACAGGCAGTTTCTCTGCTGTTGCCAGAGAGCTGAACACCACCCAACCCACCATCAGCAAACAAATTGCGGCTTTAGAAGAGTATTTAGACGTACAGCTACTGGTGCGATCAACCCGTAAGGTGAGCCTAACCGATGAAGGGGAGCGGTTCTACGAGCATTGTCAGCATGTGTTGGCGGCATTATCTGAGGCAGAGTCCAGTGTAGGGAGTCGTCATCAGCCTTCTGGAGTTTTACGAGTTAACTGCTCAGTTGCATTTGGACAAATACAGCTTGTTCCACGGCTCAAACGATTTCTCGATCGCTACCCCGACATTAAAGTAGATCTCACCATGTCTGATTACTTTATCGATTTAGTCGGCGAAGGGATCGATCTGGCGATTAGGATTGGTAATTTTCAGGATCAAACTCTGCTCTCACAAGCCATTGGCACTGCCCGATTTGTCGCAGTTGGAGCCGTACAGTATTTAGAGAAATTCACTGAACCCCAGGTGCCCGCAGACCTTGTGCAGCACAACTGCATTGTCTACACTCGCCAATCCACCGGAAATGAGTGGCATTTTCGGGGCACAACAGTTACCGTCAGGGGAAATTTGCAGGTCAACAATTCGACTGGTTTACGGGAAGCGGTGCTGGCAGGCATTGGGATTGGCACGTCGCCCATTTGGGCGTTTAGCAATGGTATTGAGAATAAATCGCTAAAAGTTATTCTTGAAGCATACGAACCTGAGCCTTTACCTATTCAGGTCGTCTATCGTCGAGGCCGATTTCAGCCTGCTAAAGTTAAATGTTTCATCGATTTTTTGATGGACGAATTTAAACATGATTTACCTTAATAAGTAGATAGGCTTAACTAAATATAAAACCTTAAAAGTCTGCGCTGCCCGCTGCGCGGGCGGCGCAGACTTTGAGAATCTTGTTTTTATTTAGGTTGAACTACTTAAGACATTAGATCTTTTGCGTAAAAAGATATTACATCAGGCGGTTTTTTACGACCTTAAACCCTGGTTGACTGACAAATCTCTTGAACATCTGCTGCACCGCCAGGAAATTAATTTCCTGGCTCATCGCTAAAGTCCTCTAAAGATGACTAGATTAGGGTCTGAGTCTATTTCAATAGACTTTCACGATTAGCCCAAAATTTATTTTAGGGCGGGTTGACAACGGAGCAATGAGACTTTCAGGGCTTTTGTCAGTCAATCAGCCTTAAACCTCCTAAGGCGTTAACAAAGCTTCTCTAAAACAGCTTTTAAGCAGCTCTCAGCAAGAACTTAGGCAAATCTAACTTTCCTTTAAGTGAATTCAATCAACATGAATTTGTTCATTCCTACGCTCATTGCAATATGGACTCGGATATAGTCAAAATAGGAGTAACCCATGCTAAAGAGTTTAGGCAGAATTCAAAATCCATTCATTAGAAGCCTCACTGCCGCCACCACTGTAGGTTCAATGGTTACGATGATTGCCGCGATCGCACTGGGGATAACAACTGCTAAAGACAACGCAGCGCATCGGCTAGCAGTGTATTCTGCATTGGCAGGAACAGGCTGTGGTGCAGTCTTTGGCCTACTCTGTAGAGACAAAGGAAATCGCCAACCTATAGAAGCTAAACCCGTCAAACAGCCTCAATTGGGCGATCGCGACACGTGGAAAAACTGGCGTAACTTTATTGTGATTCGTAAGGTCAAGGAGAGTGAGGAAATAACCTCATTTTATTTGAAGCCTGAAGATCAAGGAGCTATTCCAAATTTTCAGCCAGGTCAGTTTCTCACTATTAAACTAGATATTCCTGGTCAATCAAAATCTATTATTCGCACCTATTCACTCTCAGATTACACTGAGCCTTGTGAATATTATCGACTGTCAATTAAACGCGAGTCTACACCTGCTGGTTCAGATTTCATGCCAGGAATTGTCTCTAATTTCATGCATGATCACGTTCATGAAGGATTTGTCATTGCAGCAAAACCGCCCAGTGGCAAATTTGTTTTAGATGTACATAAATCATTGCCCGCAGTGTTGATCAGTAATGGTGTTGGCATTACACCAATGATCAGCATGGTAAAAGCGGCGACTCGATTAAATCCGGATCGGCCTATTTGGTTTGTACATGGTGCTAAAAATGGTCGCTTTCATGCATTTCGAGATGAAGTAAAAACACTTGCTCAACAGCACTCTAATGTGTCTATTCATTTTGCCTACAGTCGCCCTGAACATGAAGACATGGAGCACTATCACCGTATAGGCTACGTAGATTCAGAACTCATCCAATCTCTAGTTCCGCTAGAGGCTGAGTATTTTCTGTGCGGATCTTCCGCATTTATGCAGTCTTTAAGAGAAGGGCTGGAAACAGCAGGAGTTCCAAAAAGCCAAATCTTTTTCGAGGCATTCACTAATAGTTTCTCTAAAGCATCTGAAGCTCTGGCTACTAGTCTAGATGAGGGACTCGACTTGGCTGAAATTGTATTTATTGAATCAGATAAAATTGCAACTTGGCGATCGAGCGATGGTACTCTGTTGGAGCTTGCTGAGGCTAATCAGTTAGAACCTTCTTATAGCTGTCGTCAAGGCATTTGTGGTACCTGCATGTGCCAAATTCTAGAAGGCGAAGTTGAGTATCAACAAACACCAATTGCCGCAATCGATGACGGCTCTGTGCTAATTTGTATCTCTCGACCTAAAACTTCACGAGTCGTTCTAGACCTGTAGCTTCTGCTAAGAGGATGTTTTAAAAGTCTGATTGTTAGTAGCAAAACGTTTTAGATCCCCCTAAATCCCCGCGCTGGCGCGCCGCTGCGCTAGAAAAAAGGGGGACTTTGAATTCAGTTCCCCCCTTTTTATAGACGCGAAGCGGCTTCCCGAAGGGTAGGGGGCTAGGGGAATCAACAGATGCCCAAAATCACAGCAGACCACTTTTCAAACATCCTCTAAAGGTTGTAGATAAATTAAAGTCTAATGAGCCTTTAAAGATTAGCTCGCCCTCGTTCCTATTGCATACATTTCTGAAGCAGAGTTAATCTTTTAGAAGTTTAGCTCATTCTTAGTTTTCTCTCAGATTTTTCTCACTAGGACTGAGTGTCCTAGTGATACTATTGTCTCACCTCTGGATAAAGGGATGTGTCACAGGAATTTAACAGAGTTTTCTGGGCAAGAATAAATGCTTGTTTTTATACAAATTCTATTCAATCTTTACTGTAGGTTGAAGGCACAAAGGCGGGAACCCAGAGTAGTTGTCAAGACAATTTTTTGGAGGCAATTTACAGCTCACCAGATCGTTCTCTCAAACATGTCGTTTTATTGGTTCATAACAGTTGAGTTAACACTATTGCTGGAGCATATATGCAGTTAGACGGAAAGGTTGCACTCGTTACAGGTAGTAGTCAGGGAATTGGACAAGCGATCGCCATTGGTCTGGCCGAAAAGGGAGCAAATATCGTCATTAACTACCGCTCCCATCCCGAAGGAGCGGAAGAAACCTTATCAAAGGTAAAAGCAGCAGGGGGTCACTGCTACATGACCGATGGTTTTACAGTTCAAGCTGATACAGGCATGGTTGCTGATGTGCAACGGATGATTGCAGACAGCATTGCTCACTTTGGCAAGCTAGATATTTTGGTCAACAACGCCGGAATTGAAAAGAACGCCGACTTCTGGGATGTGACTGAAGCAGATTACGACGCAGTCATGAATGTAAATTTGAAGGGCGTATTTTTTGCCACTCAAGCCTTTGTTAAGCATCTATTAGAGACAAAGCAGCCTGGCAAAGTGATCAACATCAGTTCGGTTCACGAAGAATTACCTTTTCCTCACTTTGCGGCCTACTGCGCTAGTAAGGGAGGATTAAAAATGCTCACCCGAAATTTATCGGTTGAGCTGGCTCCACTAGGAATCACAATCAACAATGTCGCTCCAGGAGCGATTGAAACACCTATCAACACTAAGCTATTAAACGATCCAGAAAAACTAGATTCGTTACTGAAAAATATTCCTTTGGGACGCTTAGGGAAGCCAAGGGATGTCGCGTCGATCGTGGCATTTTTGGCCTCTGCTGAGTCAGATTATGTGACAGGTACAACCTTCTTTGTTGATGGTGGTTTGCTCTGGAACTATCAGGAGCAATAGTCAACAGCATCACTGCTTAAACATGCATCGATCGCCTATTGATGATCATCCCCCAATTTACACAGACTGCTGACTTATCAAGCGGCTATTCATAGCCCTATTTAAACATCATGACTGTGACTCCAGAAGAACTTCGATTGCAGGAAGACCGGGAACGTACTGCCTACTGGAAACGTTGGGGCCCATACCTGAGCGAGCGCCAGTGGGGAACGGTACGAGAAGATTACAGCCCCTATGGCTCAGCCTGGGATTATTTTTCTCATGACCAGTCCCGATCGCGCACGTATCGTTGGGGCGAAGATGGCATTGCTGGAATCTCGGATAGTCGTCAGCGGCTGTGCTTTGCGATCGCCCTTTGGAATGGTAACGATCCGATTCTAAAAGAGCGACTGTTTGGTTTAACGGGAACGGAAGGAAATCATGGGGAAGATGTCAAGGAATATTATTTTTATCTCGACAATACTCCTACCCATTCCTATATGAAATGCTTGTACAAATATCCGCAACAAGCCTTCCCTTACGCACAGCTAGTCGAAGAAAATCGCCGCAGAAGCAGATCTGAACCAGAATTTGAACTACTCGATACGGGAGTCTTTAATGAAAATCGCTATTTTGATGTATTTGTAGAATACGCTAAAGCATCGCCTGAAGATATTTTGATTCAGGTAACCATCGTCAATCGGGCAGCAGAAGCTCACACTCTCCACCTATTGCCAACGCTTTGGTTTCGCAATACTTGGGATTGGAATTCTGATGTTGAAGAACCGTTAATTAAAGTTGTCAGCGACACAGACTTCAGTGTGATTGAAGCGGTGCATCCCACGTTGGGAGCGCGGTGGTTGTATTGTGAAGAAGGTTCAGAGCTTCTCTTCACTAACAATGAAACCAACTACAAACAGTTATTTGGAACCAGTAATGAGTCTCCTTATGTCAAAGATGGCATCAACGATTATGTAGTGCAGGGGCAGCAGAATAGTGTCAATTCTAACCGTATTGGTACAAAATTTGCGGCTCATTATCAACTATCGTTTGCCCCTGGAGAAACGAAAACCGTTCGCCTGCGACTGAGCGATATTCCAACTGCTGCTGAACCATTTGGTGCAGAATTTGATCACCTTTTTCAAACTCGCCAACAGGAAACCGAGGAGTTTTATCGGCGGATCTGTCCCTTTGCAATGTCAGACGATGAACAGAACATTCAGCGGCAGGCGTTTGCAGGTTTGTTGTGGAGTAAGCAGTACTATCACTACGTCATTCAGGATTGGTTGAATGGCGATCCTGGACAGCCGCTACCGCCACCCGAACGCAAGACAGGACGTAACCATGAGTGGGTGAATTTGTTTAGTGAAGATATCCTATCGATGCCCGATAAATGGGAGTATCCCTGGTTTGCTGCATGGGATCTGGCATTTCATTTGATCCCGTTGGTGATGGTTGATCCAGATTTTGCTAAACTGCAACTCGATCGCCTCACCCGCGAATGGTACATGCAGCCCAACGGACAACTGCCTGCCTACGAATGGGCGTTTGGTGATGTGAATCCTCCAGTGCAGGCGTGGGCGGCGCTACGGGTTTATCAGATCGAGCAAAAGTTTTATGGACGCAGCGATCGCCAATTCCTGCAAAAGGTGTTTCACAAGCTGCTGCTTAACTTTACCTGGTGGGTGAACCGCAAAGATATGGAGGGCAAAAATGTCTTCCAGGGTGGCTTTTTGGGGCTGGATAATATTGGCGTGTTCGATCGCAGCAAAGAACTACCCACAGGTGGCTATTTGAACCAGGCAGACGGCACAAGCTGGATGGGGATGTATTGCTTGAACATGCTGGCGATCGCCCTAGAACTGGCAAAAGAAGATAACTCTTACGAAGATATTGCCAGCAAGTTTTTTGAACATTTTCTCTACATTGCCGATGCGATCGATGGTATTGGCGACTCTGAAATTGCGCTGTGGGATGAAGAGGACGGTTTCTATTACGATGCGCTGCGAATGCCGGAGGGTCAGCAGTTACCGCTGAGGGTGCGGTCGATGGTTGGGTTAATTCCCCTCTTTGCCGTCACAGTCTTAGAGCTAGACACACTAGATCGCTTTCCGGGTTTCAAGCGGCGACTGGAATGGTTCATTCGTAACCGTCCTGAGCTAAAGAAAAATGTAGCTTGCATGGAAACGCCCGGTATGGGAGCTAGACGATTGCTAGCGATCGTGTATGGCGCAAAGTTAAAACGCATCCTACAGCGAATGCTGGATGAAGACGAGTTTTTGAGTCCTCATGGCATCCGAGCCATTTCTAAATATCACCAAGAGCATCCTTATGTTTTGCAATGCAAGGGAGGCGACTATTACGTTCACTATGAACCCGCTGAATCAACAACAGGCTTATTTGGGGGCAATTCTAACTGGCGCGGCCCCATCTGGTTCCCAGTAAATTATCTGATTATTGAAGCGCTTGAGCAGTTTCATCGATACTTTGGTGACGAATTTACAGTGGAGTGCCCAACAGGTTCTGGACAAGAAATGACACTACAAGAGGTAGCGATCGCCCTATCTCATCGTTTAGTTGCTGTATTTGAGCAAGATTCTAGAGGACATCGTCCAGTCTATGGCGAGCTAGACCTGTTCCAGTCCGACCCCCACTGGCGCAATCACATTCTGTTTCATGAATACTTTCATGGTGATAACGGGGCAGGCTTGGGAGCTAGCCATCAAACCGGATGGACGGGATTAGTCGCCGCTATGATTCTTCAAAATGCTGAACATCGCACACAACAAGATCATGATGGAAACCCTTAAACAGCATTGGCCTGAATACCTAATGGAAGCCGCAGAGCTAGGACTATTCATGATCTCGGCTGGTGTGTTTACCTGTCTATTTGAGTATCCCAATTCACCTGTTCATCAAGCTATTTCTAATGCAGATCTGCGCCGATTATTCATTGGCATTGCCATGGGCTTGACGGCGATCGCCCTCATCTATTCCCCTTGGGGCAAGCAATCTGGTGCACACATCAATCCAGCAATCACCCTGACGTTCTACCGTCTTGGCAAAGTCAAGCGGCAAGATGCCTTCTTTTACGTTCTGTTTCAATGCTTGGGCGGATTAGCAGGCGTTTATTTAGTCGTATTTTTATTACGCAATATATTCACTCAACCACCAATTCACTACATCGTTACCGTGCCAGGAACGTTTGGCTGGATTGCTGCTTTATTGGGTGAGTTGAGTATTGCATTCATTATGATGACGATGGTTTTATTGACCAGCAACGATCAACAACTCAGTCGCTACACAGGGTTGTTTGCCGGATGCTTAGTTATGCTCTATGTCTTTATAGAAGCGCCCCTTTCTGGATTTGGGATGAATCCAGCTCGCAGTTTTGCCTCCGCTTTTCCCGCTCAAACCTGGACGGCATTTCCACTGTATGTGATTGCTCCTGTAGTGGGAATGGTTGTGGCCGCCGAATTGTATCAGTTACGAGTTGGGCGGCGAGCTGTCAAGTGCGCCAAGCTCAACCACGACCCTGATAAACGCTGTATTTTTCGCTGCAACTATAAACAAACAGGCGAACAGAGTAGCAGATTTGATTTGAGCGATCGCTTGTTGTAAGTAGATGGGCGTAATTAAATATAAAACCTTAAAAGTCTGCGCCGCCCGCTGCGCGGGCGGCGCAGACTTTTAGAATCTTGTTTTTATTTAGGTTGAACTACTTAATAGAGTCTATTTCTAAGGAATTTATCTATGACTGCACACCACTACGACATCATTATCATTGGTACAGGTGCAGGAGGAGGCACACTAGCCCATAGGCTTGCCCCTACTGGTAAGACAATTCTGATTTTGGAGCGCGGTAGTTTTTTGCCGCGTGAAAAAGAGAATTGGAATGCTAGAGAAGTCTATCAACAAGAGCGCTACCACACAGATGAGATGTGGTACAACATTGAAGGAAAATCATTTCGTCCAAGTACGGGGTATTGGGTAGGGGGTAACACCAAAGTCTACGGCGCGGCACTCTTACGAATGCGGGAGCGAGACTTTAATACCGTCGCGCATCGGGAGGGTACATCTCCTGCGTGGTCGCTAAAATATCAGGATTTCGAGCCATTTTACACAGAAGCGGAAAAGCTCTATAACGTACATGGTTTACAAGGTGAAGACCCAATCGAACCACCGATGAGTCAGGGTTATCCCAATCCTCCGGTTAGTCACGAACCACGGATGCAGGATATTTGTAACGGCATTCAACATCATGGGCTACATCCATTTCACTTACCTTTGGGAATTAAACTGGATGAGGCAAACCCAGACTTCAGTCCTTGCATTCGGTGTAATACCTGTGATGGATATCCTTGCCTAGTTCATGCCAAAGCCGATGCAGATGTGAACGCGGTGCGCCCAGCTCAACAGCACGCCAATGTCACATTAGTTACAAACGCCAAGGTTGTACGTTTACACACCAGTCCATCAGGAAAGGAAGTCACCGGAGTAGAGGCAGAAATTGAGGGAAAACTATCCCTGGGGGAACCTGCGACACAAGCACACCTTTTTACCAGTGACATTGTAGTAGTTGCCTGTGGCGCAATTAATTCTGCACTACTGCTGCTGCGCTCTGCCAACGAGCAACATCCTAACGGATTAGCCAATGGCTCCGACCAAGTGGGGCGTAACTTTATGAAGCATTTGGCTACAGCAATCCTGGCGATTAGTCCTCAACCTAATCCAGCCGTCTATCAAAAGACAATTGCCGTCAACGATTTTTATTGGGGCGAGCCAGGGTTCCCCTATCCAATGGGGCAAGTTCAAAACACTGGCAATGTTTTAGGAGAAATGATTCCGGCATCAACTCCGGCAGCACTAGCCCCTTTAGCCAAACTGGCTCCTGGGTTTGGACTCGATCAGATTGCTCATCACTCAACGGGTTGGTGGCTACAATCGGAGGATTTACCGCATCCCGATAATCGCGTTCGCGTCATGGGCGAGAAGGTGTGTCTGGAGTATAAACCGAACAATACAAAAGCCCACGAACGTCTAGTTCAGCGGTGGTTGGAGATGTTGGCAGCAATCGACCATGGTATGCGGCCTTATATCATTCCGATGGGCATTTATCCGCGCAATAGCATTCCCTTACAAGCCGTAGGTCATCAGTGCGGTACTTGCCGCTTTGGTGAAGACTCAACAACTTCAGTACTGGATCTGAATTGTCGCACTCACGATATAGACAATCTCTATGTCGTAGATGGCAGTTTCTTTCCCTCCAATTCTGGAGTGAATCCAACACTGACCATTATTGCAACTGCGCTGCGAGTTGGCGATCACTTAAAAGACCGGATGAAATAAAATCCTAAACAATTGTGTTCCTTCAAAAATTAGAATAATGTCAGGATTAGGCAAGGTACTCAAGCAAACTTTTCTCTCTTTTGGGGTGGCAGTGGCGATCGCCATATCCACTTCTGGCCGCGTCATCTCCCAGAATCAGCCACGCCAAACTTCGTCAGTACCAATTGTCCTCACTCAAGTTCCTGCCGCAGAGTCAACGGTTCAAGCGGTAGCCAGTGTAGGAATGACTGTATCAGACATGGATCGCATCCTGGACTTTTACACCGAGGTTTTACCTTTTCGCAAAATTTCAGATGTGGAAGTGTGGGGCAGTGAATATGAGCATCTGCAAGGTGTATTTGGGGTACGAATGCGAGTGGTGCAGTTACAGTTGGGCAATGAAGTCATTGAACTCACGGACTATCTCACCCCTGAAGGACGACCCATTCCAACCGACTCACGCAGCAATGATCATTGGTTTCAACACATTGCGATCGTCGTGAGTGATATGGATGAGGCATATCAATATCTGCGACAACACAACATTCAACACGTTTCTACCGCTCCACAGCGGCTACCGGATTACATTCCAGCCGCCGCAGGGATTGAGGCGTTCTATTTTCGTGATCCAGAAGGACACAATTTAGAAATCATTTATTACCCAGAGGGTAAGGGTGATCCTCGCTGGCAAGAATCTAGCAGTGAGTTGTTTCTAGGCATTGATCATACCGCGATCGCCATCTCTAACACGCCAGCCAGTCTCACTTTCTATCGTGATATGTTGGGGCTAACAGTTGCAGGCGAAAGTGAGAACTACGGTACAGAACAAGCTCATCTCAATCAGGTCTTTGGAGCACATTTGCAAATTACTGGACTGCGGGCACCTGTGGGCATGGGCGTTGAATTTTTGGAATATCTCACGCCATCAAATGGGCGATCGCTGCCGAATGATGCTCAGGCAAATGACCTCGTAGGCTGGCAAACTACACTAGTGGTTGAGGATGTAGATGCAGCGGCGCAACGAGTGCGATCGGGCGGCTATGATTTTGTCTCATCAGGTGTAATCCAACTGCCAGATGATCAGCTAGGGTTTCGCAAAGGGTTTTTAGTGCGCGACCCCGACGGTCACTTGATCCGAATTGTGGAGCAATAAGACTTTTTACACATGGATATTGAATTTGGGCGAGAAATCTGCGGTACGCTGCAAACAGCCGAATCACGAGAATGGCTAGTCAGCAACGGTATTGGTGGATATGCTTCTGGTACAGTTGCAGGACTGTTAACCCGTCGCTATCACGGCTTACTCATTGCGGCATTGAATCCACCATTAGGACGCACTTTACTGGTTACTAAACTGGATGAGACTGTTCACTACAATAGACAGTCCTATTCGCTTTCTACAAATCGTTGGACGGATGGCACGGTGAGTCCAGGGGGATATTATCATATTGAGCAATTTTTTCTAGATGGAACGACTCCTGTTTGGCAGTTTGGCTTTAGTGATGTGCAACTTGAAAAGCGTATCTGGATGCAGCCCGGAAGCAACACCACCTATGTGCAATACACGCTGAACCGCGCCACGCAATCGCTGCAACTCACGCTTCAGGCATTTGTTAACTATCGAGATTATCATGGCAGCACGCAGTCTAATGGCTGGCAAATGGACGTAGAGCCGATCGACCAAGGAATTCAAATTGCTGCTTTTCCGGGTGCAACTCCAGTTTATTTACTCAGCAATTCTGCCAGCGTCACTCCTGCTCATGAGTGGTATTACAGCTTTGATTTAGCGGCAGAGCGCGATCGCGGCCTCAGCGATCGCGAAGATCATCTCCATGCTGCCACTTTTGACATTACCCTCAACCCCGGTCAATCCTTCACAATTGTCGCCAGCACAGAAAAGCAGCCTAATTTGAATGGCGCAGTTGCCTTTAAGTCGAGATCTGCTCACGAACAAAAGCTCATCAGGCTGTTTGAAGCCAATCGTCCCATTCATGCCAAAAAGACACCCGATTGGATTAACCAATTAGTCTTAGCTGCCGATCAGTTTGTGGTGGTGCGTGAAACAGAGGGCGTTGATTCTCGCTTAGGTGATCCAGAACGTTTCTTACTCAACGAATCCGTTGGAAAAACGGTGATTGCCGGATATCACTGGTTTGGCGATTGGGGACGCGACACCATGATTAGCTTACCCGGTCTTACTCTATCAACTGGGCGTTCTGAAGTAGCACGATCGATTCTTCGCACCTTTTCCAAATATGTAGATCAAGGCATGTTGCCCAATCGGTTTCCAGATGCAGGAGACGTGCCGGAATACAACACAGTTGATGCAACCCTCTGGTATGTTGAGTCAATTCGTCAGTATTACGACGCAACTGGGGATGATGATTTATTGATAGAGTTATTTCCAGTCCTATCAGACATGATCAATTGGCACTGTTGCGGCACTCGCTACAACATTCATCTAGATCCATCAGATGGCTTGCTGTATGCCGGAGAAGCTGGAGTACAGTTGACCTGGATGGATGCTAAAGTTGGCGACCAGGTAATTACACCTCGGATTGGCAAACCAATAGAGATTAACGCTCTCTGGTATAACGCGCTGCGAACAATGGCAAAGTTTGCTCGTCAAATTGGCAAACCTCACCAAGAATATGAAGCGATCGCCGATCGCACTTTAGCAAGATTCTCGCGCTTTTGGAATGAAGCAGATGGCTATTGTTATGATGTGATTGACAGTCCAAGCGGCGATGATGCGTCCCTCAGACCAAACCAGATCTTTGCAGTTTCTTTGCCTCACAGTCCGTTATCTTTCAACCAACAGCGACAGGTTGTAGACATTTGCGGACGGATGTTGCTAACGTCTCACGGGCTGCGATCGCTATCTCCAAACCATCCTCAGTATTCAGGGCACTATCGCGGCAACCCCTCCGAACGCGATCGAGTTTATCATCAAGGTACCGTTTGGGGCTGGCTACTCGGCACTTTTGCCCTGGCACACCTGCGGGTCTATAGCAATGCAGCACAGGCTCATCAATTTCTAGAGCCAATGGCAAATCACCTCGCCGCTCATGGACTAGGAAACCTCAGTGAAATCTTTGACGGCGATGCCCCTATGATCCCGGCAGGCTGTATTGCTCAAGCCTGGACGGTTGCAGAAGTGCTGCGTGCCTGGTTAGCGATTGAGGATGCATGAACGGGGCAATACGCAGAGTGGTGAGCAGAAAATCACGATAAACCAACCAATCTCAGAAATTTCACCAAAAACCTTGAAAATGACTGGGACTTCATGCGCTATGGCTAAATATGGCGTTGCTGAATTCTAGGATGAAGCCATCCGAGCTGCCCACCCATCGGGAAGAAGCCACACCCTGACGACCACAGTCTCGGCATTTTTAATTCTGCTTACCCCGTCGAGGCGTTCCATTTCTCATGATGTCATCCGACCCACAACTTGGACAGATTTAAGTAGGGTTTCATCGTTGATTGTGGCTAACTTGAGATTACTTTTTCTCTATTTTCTTTTATCCTTTACGAAAAAGCATTACCCTGGAGGCTTCCGCTCCTGGGAAGAGAGTCGTGTCTTTTGGCGCATTCGTGGCTATCTGTCCACAAACTCTCCTTTTGCGACCTCTTTTGCGATCTACTGAAGATATTCATGCAGGATTGGATCTGCTGTATTTATCTCAAAAGGAGGTTTGTGTCGGTAAGGATTGACGATTTTCTTCAGGGAGTGATAGCCTGTATGCAACCCATAAGTCAGCCTAATCTATTGTTTGGTCAGTCCTGATGACGAAACAAAGAGCGGAGGAACCAAATCTTGGGGCGAATCTTTCGGAAAGCCGCATCTCTGTCTTTCCCTAGAGGGGCACCTCTCAGCCCTAGCCCGTCAGCTAACTCCGTCGGCATTGAGGGGAGACTGAACAGTCAGCATTTTTCATTGCTCGATCGCCTTCAGTTTCCTCTGAATCTGTTTAAATAACGCTTTTAAGCCCCATTGAGCTACTCTATTTTGGGTTCTCATGGTTCTTGCAGAGCGTTGGATCGTCGTCTGGCAAGCACTCAGACAGATGTGCCTGCCTTGTACAATCAGGAGAAACTGATGCTGCTGCAATTTAATATTTTGGCGATCGCCGTAGTGACTCAGGCTGCATGGCGAAAGTCTATCCGCCCGACGCTCATTCAGGACGTTGTTTTGCTGCCGCTGCTGGGAATTTGTAGCGTGATTGCGCTGTGGTGGTTTGTTGCTACCTTTATGTCTGAGTTGCTGCCTACCCCCCTTGAAGCGCTGCTGGCAAACCTGGATTACGTCACCCATCCTTTTTATCGGCGCGGCCCTGGAGATTTGGGCATCGGCTGGCTGCTGTTGGCTAGTCTGCGGCGCGTGTTTCTGGGGTTTTTACTGGGTTCTATTGTAGCAATTCCAGTGGGGTTTTTGATCGGCATGTCGCGCAAAGCCATGCTAGCAATTAATCCGCTGATTCAGATTTTTCGCCCTGTCTCTCCAGTTGCCTGGTTGCCGATCGCGCTCGCCATTTTCAACCTGGCCAACCCTTCCGCTATTTTCGTTATCTTTATTACCTCCCTCTGGCCCACCATTATCAATACGGCGTTAGGGGTTTCTAGCGTTCCCAAAGATTATCTTGATGTGGCGCGCGTGCTGGAAATGTCGCGCTGGCGGAAGATTACCAAAATTATTCTGCCTGCCAGCCTGCCCTATATTTTTACGGGGCTACGTATTAGTCTGGGCATTGCTTGGCTGGTGATTGTTGCCGTAGAAATGCTGACAGGTGGGATTGGTATCGGCTTCTTTGTATGGGATGAGTGGAGCCGCCTGAACCTAAATTCTGTCTTCCTAGCGATTTTGGTCATTGGCAGCACGGGCTTGGTGTTGGATTATCTCCTGGGTCGGCTGCAAGTCCTGGTGACGCATCGATCGCCCACTTCTGCCTAATTTTTGTCTTGCCGAATTTGTAGCCACTTCTATCTAAACTCTTCAGTCGAGGTTTCTATGCGTAACCTGAGCCGACGATCACTTCTCTATGGCTTGGGCGGATTTGCCGCAACTAGTGCTCTGGCAGCTTGCAGTCTGTCATCCGGAACAGCCACCAATTCTAGCGCTAGCATTGCCCAAGCCGAGGTCGAACCTGTAGTCGATCCCCAAAGCTTGGAAAAGCCCAATTTAGCCATTGGTTTTGTGCCAGTTAACGATTGTGCACCATTCGCGATCGCCTACGAAAAAGGCTTATTCCGCAAATATGGGCTAAACGTCACCCTCAGCCGAGAGGCAAGTTGGGCAACGTCACGGGATGGCGTGATTTTTGGACGGCTGGATGCGTCTCCAGTCGTGTCGGGAGCAGTAACCAACGCCCGCATTGGGGCAGAGGGCGCTCGTCATGCTGATCTTTGTGCAGGCATGACCATCCACCGTCACGGCAACGCCATGACCATGAGCAAAGACATGTGGGATGCTGGCCTGCGCCCTTTGCGAGAGTACAATGGCGATCTCGATACGTTTGGGCGCGATTTCCGTCGCTACTTCGAGGGTCTGCCGCCGGAGCGGCGCGTCTGGGCTGTGGTGCTCAGCTCCTCAATCTATGAGTATTTCGTGCGTTACCTATCTGCGGCAGTAGGGATCAATCCGCTGAAAGAGTTTCGCATCATCATTGTGCCGCCACCGCAAATGTTGGTCAACATGCGTATCGGCAATATGCAAGGCTACATGGTGGCCGAACCCTGGAACACCCGAGCGATTCAGGGCAATGAAGGAGTGGGCTTTACTTTTGCGCAGGGGCGAGAAATCTGGCGCGGCCATCCCGATCGCGTTCTAGCCGTGCAGGAATCGTTTATTAACCAGAACCCCAAGACCTATCGATCGCTGATTAAAGCGATGATCGAAGCCTGCCAATATTGCAGCCAGCCAGAAAACCGGGAGGAGGTTGCCAAACTGATCACAGCGCGATCGTTTACAGGCGCAAAACCGCGCAAATGTGTAGCTCCGACAGTGATTAACCCGGGAGATGTGGGCAAACTGCCTGAGTGCGTCAGCCAGTTCACGGCACCAGGCATTGTCGGCAACTATAACTACGGCGGATTTGACGGCAAAAAGCGGATCGTTCAATCTGCTGAAACTACGATGTTCTACGATTTGCCCCCTGATCTCGCTGCGATTTCTGGCAACCATTCCACCTTTTTGTGGCAGTCTCAGGCTATTTGGTTGATGACTCAAGCGGCACGCTGGGGACAAATTTTAGAATTTCCTAAAGATGCTGAGGAAAAAGCTCGGAAGTCTTGGAGAACAGATTTATACCGCGAGATTGCCACCGAAATGGGCATCCTATGTCCGGCTGAGGACTACAAAGTAGAACCTGCGGAGATGTTTATCGATCGCAAAGCCTTTGACCCTAGCGACCCGGTGCGTTACCTCAACAGCTTCGAGATTCGTGCCAACGGAGCAACCCCCATTTACATGGCCTAGTTGACATGACCTGATTTATTTGGTTGGGCAGTAACAAACCTGACACAACGCCTGACAAGAGACACACGCTATCGGAAGGAGTCCATTATGGTAAAACCTAATCTGAGCTACGCCACAGACGATCGCTTTTCTCCGACAACTGAAGAATTCTTGGCGATCGAGAATCTGACAAAAACCTATAAAACAGGAGATGGCGGTCAAGCCACTGTCCTGGATGGGATTAATTTAACGATTCGAGAAAATGAATTTGTTGCCGTCATTGGGCATTCTGGCTGCGGCAAATCGACCCTGCTCAAGATTGTGGCAGGTCTAGAGAAAGCCTCTTCTGGGTCAGTGCGGCTGCAAGGCAAAGAAATCCGCAAGCCCGGTGCCGATCGCATGATGGTGTTTCAGCAATATTCGCTGCTGCCTTGGCTAACAGTGCGTGAGAATATCCGGCTGGCCGTGGATGAAGTCCTAGAACATTTGCTGCCTGCTGAGAAGAAGCAGTTGGTCAACGAACATTTGGCGATGGTCAACCTAACGGCAGCAGCCAACAAATACCCTGATGAGTTGTCTGGCGGTATGAAGCAGCGGGTGGGCATTGCTAGAGCGATCGCCATTCGTCCGATTATGCTGCTGATGGATGAACCGTTTGGGGCATTGGATGCGCTGACGCGGGGCAAACTGCAACGGCAGGTGCTTGATATCTGGGAGAACCAGCGTCAAGCCGTGATGATGGTGACCCATGACGTAGATGAGGCGTTCTACATGGCCGATCGGATTGTGCTGATGACCAATGGCCCCGCTGCCAGCATTGGCGAAATATTGGACGTACCGTTTGACCACCCGCGCAATATTCAAGAAATCCGTGAACTGCCAGCATACTACGAGCTACGTAACCATGCCCTGAACTTTCTCGATCGCCATTTCTCTCAAGACAACTAAGGATCGCAAATTAATTAACCTGTAATAGTTTTTTGGAAGTGCCGCGCTTCGTGCGGCACTTCCAAAAAACTATCGGGTTTTATTGAATCCATGATCCTAAAGGCGTGTCAAAGCCATCCTGTCCTTTCAAGGAATCAATTCGCAAAGCAATCCATTGGCAACCCGAATCGCTAAGATCCAAAGTAAGGATCACGCATGGGTAGATCTTTTTCATCTATAGCCGTGGCCATTCTTCTTTACTCGTTATTTCTTGCACATTTTTGTAGGTCTGCAACGTCCCCATCCAACACCTGTGACTAAGGCTATAGATCTCTCCCATCATTTACGGCGTAGGCAACATGACGCAAACATTACGAGATCTTCAGGCAGCAGCGATCGCTACGTTTACTTCAATAGCCGGAGGAGATGCGCCGCTGAGCTTTGTCAATGATGGGGCAGCGCTTCTGGCTAGCCAGAAGGGAATGGCTATCTGCGATCGCTATCTCCAAATCATCGGTAGTGTTCTAGACCTGTGTGTGTCACCAAGCCAGATTAAGAAACGGCAACCATTCTGGGACAGCCATCCACAGGTCTAGCGCACTACCCATTCTGCCTGACGTTGATCAAGATTGGCTTAAGAACGATTAGTATCCAATTCACGCTGTAACTCAGCAACAGCGTCCAAAATTGTCGCAAATTGTTGCCCAAAGATGGTTAGCTTGTATTCCACCCGGGGCGGGACTTCGGGATAAGCAACCCTCTCCAAGATACCAAAACCAACCATTTTGCTCAGGCAATCATTCTGTACTTTGGTTGTTAGCCCATTGATAGATCGTGTAATTGCTCCAGGGCGATCGACTCCTTGCCGAATCAGCGTCAAAATCCGTATTGACCACTTACAGCCAACAATGTACTCCAACATCGCAGCCGCTGACCTTGGTTTTCCAAATTGATCTGTATCCATGTCGCCTGTGTAGAAAAGTTCTTCAAGCCCTGTCTCAATTTGTACCAAAAAGTGCGTACCTAACCGAAAAGTACAGACTTTCACAGATGGATTGAGTTGCTTACTATTTGGTTATTGGTTGCCATCAACTCACGGCCTCGAACAAGGAAAGTCTATGTATTCAGATTTTAAGCATAAACAAGCGTTGATTATCGGTGGAAGCAGTGGTATTGGGCGAGCCGTTGCCAAGATTCTCCTAACCTACGGCGCATCTGTCACCCTCGTAGGGCGCAACCTCGATAAACTGCAAACGACTGTAGCCGATTTAGAGCAATTAGGGAACGTCCAGGCTTGGCAATTTGACATTAGCGATCGCCAAAGTGCCCTCCAGCTTGTAGACCAGATCGCTTCTAAGCTAACGGATGTGCATTACCTGGTCAATGCTGCAGGTGTGTTTCTGCCCACGGCATTTCTCGATCATACTGAAGCCGACTACGATCGCTATCTCAACATTAATCGCGGCACTTTTTTTGCCACCCAGCAAGTCGTTCGCAATATGGTGCAACAGAGACAAGGTGATGCAAATGACTCTCGACGCGCTTGCGCTATCGTCAATATTGGTTCCATGTGGGCACATCAAGCAATACTGGCAACTCCCTCATCTGCTTATTCAATGGCAAAGGCTGGCTTACACGCCCTTGCCCAACATTTGGCGATGGAGCTGGCTCAATACCAAATTCGTGTCAATGCGGTTGCACCTGCTGTCGTTGAAACGCCAATCTATGAGGCCTTCATCCCGCCAGCCGACATTCACACGACGCTACAAGGTTTCAATGACTTTCATCCAATCGGGCGAGTTGGGCAACCCACTGATGTTGCCCAAGTTGTGGCGTTTTTACTGTCTGAGCAAGCCGCCTGGGTTACGGGTGCAACATGGAATGTAGACGGTGGAGTCATGGCAGGGCGTAACGCCTAGCGATCGCGATTTTGCACCATGATTTAGATCAAATCTTGATTGACAATCAAAGCAGCAATTGCGCCTCAGCCTGAATCATGGGTTTGTTGTAGAATTTTCCATCTGGTTCTTGATGAATGACCTGGCTTAATTCACCAATATCAATGCCTGCAAAGCCGCTGTCCGTAATCAGTTGAGCCGCGATCGCCTTTGCGTCAGCATCATCCCCGCAGTAAAATAGCACATAGGGATCAGCGCGATGATGCTCATTGGCAAGGGTTGCCGTTGGCAGCGTGTTGTAGGCTTTCACTACCTTGGCTTGCGGCACTTTTTGAGCCAGCTCCAGGGCGGAACTCACGTTCAGAACGCGCTGAATTTGACCTGAATCGGTGCGGCTGTAGGGATTAGTAGCATCAATGATGATTTTGCCATGCAGTGAGCCAGCCGCCGCCAGCGCATCGTCGGTTGTCCAGTAATAGACTGCTAAGAAAATAACGTCGGCAAAGCTAGCAGCGTCTGCGATCGTGCCTGCTCTGGCAGTATCTCCTGCGGCTGCTACTAACGAAGACAGTTTCTCAGGATTACGAGAACTGAATAGAACGTCGTGTCCTGCCTTTGCCCACAGAGTTCCCACCGTTCCACCAATGCCACCCGACCCAATCACGCCAATTTTCATCTGTCTTCTCCATCTAATTACAACGAGAAAATCCTTAGGCAGTCCTAAATTGGTGAGGATTGTTTGATGGGCGAAGCTCGCCCATCAAACAATCCTTACATCAATACCACTACCGTTTTATTTAGACGAAATAACTCGTTATCGGTAACATTCCGCTGCTCTTATGGGCAAGGGGAATAGTGGTATTAGTCAAATTAATCACCATGTCGCGGTTACTGTTAAAGCCGCCAGCAGTATCGTTGACGGCCAGATAGGTGCGGTTTTTCCAAGTGAGGAAAATGGCCTCGTTTGCAGCAAGTGCTTGTTTGCCCGCCTTTTTTCGGTTTTTGTCGGCATACGCTGTGGCGATCGCCGCACCCAAGGTAGAACCAACTACCGCCCCGGCATAAAATAGGCCAGTCGGACGATTTACAGTCGCCAAGTTAAGGTCATAGTCAAGCTGGATGCGATCGCCCTCTCCAGTACTAAAATCCGTAATTTGATCGGGTGCGCTCAGGCGAGATGCCGCAAACGCCGCCCGTTTAGAATTGCCTTGGTAGACAAAGCGATCCGCTCCGCCACCGCCAGTCAGTACGTCTGCGCCCAATCCGCCAGTCAGCCAATCATTGCCCGCTTCAGCAGAAATGCGATCGCGGTTCGTCGTCCCCGACAGCAGATCATTCCCCGCTGTTCCCAAAATTACATTAGCGGTGGGTGGTGAACTGATAGTCCCGTCAAACTCAAATGCGCCTACATCCACTCCGTTAACCCGCTGCATTCCAAGCTGATCGGTGGTGGGTGCGCCTGCACTAACGCCTGTGTTGATTGCCGGACTGGTTGCCAACAGCGGGTGAAAGGGTAGGAAGCTAGAGCCGCTAGTTTGCAAAGCCCCAAGACGCGGATCGGCAATGCGAATGCCACCCGTTGCCAGATTGTCGTTAAATCGATTGGACTGATTGCTCAAAAAACTGGGGAACTGAATGTTACCGCCGCCATTGGTCAATTCACGGCTGGTCTGCTGGCGAATCTTCCAATCGTTGCCGCCGTTTGCAGCAGTGTTGTTAAAGAAAATGCTGTTGCGAACCGTCACCGGATCAGTTCCGGCGTGGATGCCGCCGCCAACCCACCCCGCAGAGTTGAAGGCGATCGTGCTGTTGGTAATGGTAGCTGGCCCTAACAGCACCATGCCGCCCCCTAATTTATCGTAACTGGTACCTGTGGCGCGGTTTGCCGAGAAGGTGGTGTTGACGATAGTGGTAGGTGCTTTCATCATCCACAGACCACCACCCTGGTTGGTTGCAGAGTTATTCACGAAAGCAGAGTTTTGAATGGTTAGCCCCCGGTTTAGTTCGTTGCTGAGCACCACCAAACCGCCCCCATTGCCAGCGTTGCCATTCGGCAGAGGGTTCACCTGGTTGTCTTTGAACAAACTGCCGCTGATTACCACATTGTCTTGCTTGCCAGTGTAGAGATAGGCGGCTCCACCTTCTGCCAGCCCTTTATTGCCCTCAAACCGACTGCCCGTAATCCGAATAGTGCCAGAAGGTTCATTAGTGGAACTGGCGCGATCGGCATAAATAGCGCCGCCATAGCCACGCAGGGATTCATTGGGCTGCCCTTGATCAACCCTGGCGCTGGTGGTGTCGTTGTTGAGAAACTGGCTGTTCTCAATGGTGAGCTTGCCGTTGAGACTATTGATGGCTCCGCCGTTAATACCGCGATTGGCGGTAAAGGTGCTGTTGCGAACCGTGAGGCTGCGTGGCCCCCAAAAAGCGATCGCCCCTGCCCCGCGCTCGTCGTTGCCGGCTGTCGCTCGGTTGCTGCCAAAAAAGCTGCGATCGACTGTAACAGTACCTTCAAACGCGCTAAAAATTGCGCCGCCGCCCTTGTCTGCCACGTTGTTGCGAAAGCTCACACCGTCGATGTTTAGAACAGCACGATGAGTAGTGGAAATGGCTCCGCCGCGATCGCTTGTATAGCCATTCACCATCGCCAGATTCTTCACGGTGACGGTTGTTGGGCGGTCTTGATTGGAGTTGACTAACAGAATTCGACTGCGATTGTTGCCGCTAATGGTGAGATTAGACACACCCGTCCCGTCAATGATGATGTTTTTACCAGCATCAACAGTTAGGCCGCTATTGAGGGTAATTGTTTGGTCAGCCAAATTAGAGGCAAAGCGAATCGTGCTGCCAGCAGTTGCAGTGGCGATCGCCCAGCGCAACGAACCCGTGCCGCTATCGGCCACGGTTGTAACCGTTAGTGAGTTGAGCGTCCCGCTATAGGCAGTCATCGCCTGTGCACTGAGCGCCGCTGCTGCCTCAATGCGACCCGTTGCCACTTCCAAATTCCAATCGCCACCATTGCCAGTGAGGTTGGTAGAGGCGGCGATGTCGGCTCCGGTCAACTGGCTCATCCGGTTCAAGAAGTCATTCCCCTTGGTGGCGCTGCTGCCGACGTTGCAGCCATACAGTAAGATATCGGCGCGATCGGTAAGGGCAGTAGACCACTGATTCAGTTGAGTAGCATAGCGAGTCAACGTGTCAGCGTTAAGTTGGCTAGACCCTAGCTGCAAGCTTCCAGCAGCGCCGTGAGAAAAAATTTGCAGACTTTCTAGCCCTGTCAGCCCTTGCAGAGCATTGGTAATTTGTGAAATGCCGTCTTGGGTTGAATCCAATACCAGAACCTGCGTATCGGGTGACAGCCCATCGATCAAGCTTTGAGGATTCGCGATCGCCCCGTCAATAATGGCGATCGTCGTTGCATGGGTTGCTATGTGAGACATACTGCTCCTAGATAATGCCGTCAATGGAGGGAATATCTGGCGTTGCTTAATCCGGATATGAAATTTTTTTGAGAGGGGGCGCTCTGCGCCCCCTCTCAAAAAAATTTCATACTTCAAATCAGCAATGCCGAATACTTATCCATGCGGCTGAACCATTTCGTAGGCAATTAGCAGGCAAGACTCAGACTCCGGGGCAGAAGCATCGTCGATGTGAAACTTCACCGAGATCAGTAATGTTTCTTAATTCAAGTAATAATTGCGACAGTCCGGAATATATTTTGTACTGATACAAGTGAGACAATTAGGGGCGTAGCTCAACTTGCTCATCCGGTGGAATGTTCTAGGGTCAACACACCGCATTAGAATACCCAATACGTGGCCAATGGAACCAACCCAAATCCTTACCAATTTGGGACTACCCTAAATTGGTAAGGATTTTTTGATGGGCGGGCTTCGCCCGCCCATCAAAAAATCCTTACATCAATACCACTACCCATATTTGTATGGTTCACTCAAGACATGCTGGAGAATCTATGAGGCCGAGAGTTTTTGAGACATTCATTTCGCTTTCTCTTCTAACAAGCTGTGTCTCAGAACAACTGCTTCAGAGTCAACCTGAAGAACTAAAAGCGTGTTCAGCAAAACTCGCTGAACAGAATCAAATAGGAATTCGACAGATTGCACCCACTGATTTAGAAATTGGCGCTGATTCTAGTACGCCCGTAATATCCAATGCACAAAAATTTATTGTTCTAGTTCCGGCATTGGGTCAAAACGGAGAGCCTCTTATTTACCCACAAAGTTACGAAAAGGCAGGGCAACCGATCTTAGATTACACAGGAAACCCAGTGGGCGATCGCGGGCTAGTTTTTTTCAACGGTAAAGATAAGTCCTGGCAAGCCGTTAAAGGCGACGGTGAAGGAATCATTATCATCAATGAAGTCACGCCTGAACAAGCTAAGAAGCTTTATCAAAAAGTCCAAGAGTTCAATCCAGATCCAAACAATTTGACCTTGAATGAATTGAAGCAGGTTCTTGATTTTGCTCAGAATGAACTGGGATTAGTAGATATGTACAACTCCTCTCGGACGTTTGTTCGAGAGAAAATGACTCCGGCGATCGCAGGTGAAGTCCCCACCCTTAACGGAAAGGAAATTGAAGCGTACGGGTTCCAAAAGAGAGACGATCGCGATGTGAATCAGTCTATCTACATTCCTGGAGCATTTGTATTTGAAGGCCCCGCTGCCAGTCCGCAGGAGTTTAAAAACGGTGGAGTGATTGTTGAACAAGGTGGAAAGATGCGAGGAGTTCAACCAGATATCTTTGTTAGAACCTATAAGCTAAGCGACGGTCGCCCTATTTCCTCTGTCACCAGTGATCTTAAAACACAGTGCGAATAACACCAGTTTTCATAATATAGCCATAGACGGATTGGTTAGGACGGGGTGCAGGGGTGGAACCCCTGGCTGGGGGCAAAGCCCCCACACCCCCTTTGATCCCAGTGTCCTAACCTTTGTGGCGACAGCTATAAATAGGCGGGCGTAATTAAGCATAAAACCCTAAAAGTCTGTACTGCCCGCTGCGCGGGCGGTACAGACTTTTAGAATCTTGTTTTTATTTAGGTGGAACTACTTACTGCATCGCAGAACTCTGCATTCCGTAGCGATCGCCATGTGCTCTTCTTGTAGAAAGTTAAGTTATAGCAGCCGCCAGTTAGGTTAGGATGCCAAACGGAGAACATGCTCCATGGCTTCTCGTAACGTATCGAAGTTGTCTAGCTGCTTTGGGATCTGACTTTTCAGCCAAGACCAGCCGCGTTCAATCTTGTTCAAGTCTGGAGAATACGGCGGCAGGTACCAGATTTCACA
>Ga0105046_10001911_pt1 | contig 32572 bp, 20 predicted proteins | sample MAT03_FD_78385 | JGI IMG/M metagenome (GOLD analysis project Ga0105046, IMG submission 78385) | Freshwater microbial communities from Lake Fryxell liftoff mats and glacier meltwater in Antarctica - MAT-03 (megahit assembly) | ecosystem: Environmental > Aquatic > Freshwater > Ice > Liftoff...
GTGTACGAGCGGCCACGGCATCAGCGGAAGTCTGCAACTGGCGGTGTCGAGTTGGGTATTCACCGCCGTCTTCTTCGCCGCCGCCACCGTCACCGCACTCGCCCTCTACGGGCGGAAGGGGCCGAGCCATGTTTGATTCACCCGAACGTCTCCTCCTCGGCCTACTGATCGGCGTCCTCTTCGGCGTCCTGTTACAGAAGGGGCGGGTGGCGAAATTCCCGGTCATCGTCGGCCAGTTTATCCTGAAGGACTGGACCGTGGTGAAGATCATGGGGACCGCCGTCGTGGTTGGCTCCGTGGGTGTCTACGCCTTGGTGGCCTCCGGTCATGCGAACTTGCACGTCAAGCCGTTCCTGCTGGGGGGCGTGCTGTTGGGCGGCGTCTGCTTCGGGGTCGGCATGGCCGTGTTCGGCTACTGCCCCGTACGCTGTACGGCGTGGACGGCCCCACGCCGGCGGCCTTGCACGCGCGCTGAATCGCGATGTCGTACGATCGCATCGGCACGGCGTTCGGGTCGACCGCCCAGAGTGCGAGGAGGCGTCCGTACTCGGCCTTAGCCGCGGGCGATCCGCTCGGGCCAAGATGGTGCCATTTGCTGCCCCAGCAGACGCGATCGGCTCCCTGATTTTGATGAACCTTTGGCGAGAAAACTCGAGGGCGACCCATGAGCAACTCTCCTCGGTGAAAGAATTGGAACACCGAGTTTAAGGAGTGTCCTCCGTAAACTCAATGTTAGTAGCCGAGAAGGATCAGATTCGAGAAATGGAGTTTTAGACTGGAATTCCAAGCAACTTAGCAAGGGTGAGTGACGGGGTTCGAACCCGCGACGTCCAGATCCACAATCTGGTGCTCTAACCAGCTGAGCTACACCCACCATTCACAGAGCCTATTCTAACTATCCCGGACCTGGCGGCAAGACGACCTGCGACACCAGCCACACCCTTTTACCCCTGACAACCCTCAAAACAGTGCCTTGCGATTCCTTGCCGAACTCGTTAGGTTGATCATCTGTCTTCAAGAAACGGAAGGATCATCGTGGCTGAATCTCTCTGCCCCTTTGGGCCAAAACTCTTGGAGCTTCGCGAGAAAGCGGGCCTGACCAAGGCCGGGCTTGCCAAGGCGGCGGGTATGAATCGCGGTGCTATCACACGCCTCGAACGTGGCTTGCACGGCCCGGATCTCGAGACCGTTCGGCGTCTCGCCACGATTCTAAAAATTCCCATGACCGCCTTCCTTTGCCCCGGCTGGGTGATCCCGCCGCCGGATCCGCGTCGCCGTCGATAGTGCCCTGGCCACGCAAATAGTCGCACCCTCGGCCATGGCGGCACACCTTTCGTCTCGGCGACGGTGTTGCTTCGTATTCCCTCGCCATACCGCCACTCCGATCACAAACACTGCGACCTGTTTCCCCGAGTTCGAGCACGCTCTATTGGAGCTCGTGACGGGGGACATTTTCCAATGCGGGGGATCGGATACTGGTGCCTTGGCCATTCGAGCGGCCTAGAATCGCTTGATGAACCTAAGCTCCAACCTCGCAGGTCAAGTCGATCACGGTATTCGCAATCGCGGATACCAATATTTTCACACTGGCTGTGTGAAGATCCGAACGATGTCGCAGGCCAGCGTTAATGCCGTGGTCTCCGGATCAAAACACTACGAAGTCAAGCTCACGATCCTGGATTGTGAGCTTCTCGCCAGTTGCACTTGCCCGTACTTCGGATCTGAGGGCAATCTCTGCAAGCATATCTGGGCCACAATTCTCGCGGCCGACATGAGACAGTTCGCCTGCAACGCCAAGGTGAAGCATCTCGTGTCTAGAGTTGTTGATGACGACTCTGAAGACGATCACGATCACGATGACCATCACAATCGACGTGGTTCAACGTATCAACCACCTGTTAACACGCCGAAGGCACCTGCTCCGATACGAGAGGCGTGGAAGGAGCAGATCTCGCAAGTCTTGAAGTTCGTTCAGCCGAGCGCCCCGATAAACCCACTTGTTCTGGCGACCGAACAACAGCTAATCTTCGTGCTCGATCTCCCTGCGAGCGTGGCTGCGAATCACCTGGTCCTGGAGATTCACGCTCAAGTACGAAAGCTCAACGGCGAGTGGGGAAAACCAACCGCCAAGACGCTCAACTCTACGATTCTCGCTCAGATGAATGATCCCCTCGGGAAGCAGATTTTCGACCTGATGAATGGGGCCGGTCGCACAGATCCTTACGGATACGGGACGTCGCACTTCAGCTATGGGGTTCAGCGTTATCGTCTCTCTGGGCCACTGGCGTCTGTCGTGCTGCCATTGCTGCTGGAGCCGGGTCGATTCCTGCTTCGCCGCGAGGCCAAGTCTCGCGAATTGGAGCCGCTCGTGGGGGATCTTGAACCGCCGTGGGAGATCGAGGTCTCACTGGCCGAGAATCGGGAGGCCGGGAAACTGGTGCTCTCCGGAAGTTTGCGCCGTGGAGAGCAGACGATGCTTCTGACGCTGCCGCAGCTGATCAACGACAGCACGATTCTGTGCGATGGCCGGATCTCGCGTCTTGTGCGTTCGGAGGCGTTCGCGTGGGTCGATGCGTTTCGCCGCAAAGGACCGATCGAGGTTCCCATCGAGAAAGCGGAGGAATTCCTCTCGCAGTTGATGCAGGCTCCCTCCCTGCCCGGCCTGACGTTGCCCGAGAATCTACGTTACGCGGAAGTGGCGGTGGCACCCCAACCGCAGGTCGCGGTGAAGCCGCCGAAACAGACGCACTATCGCGGGCGGGGTTTGCTGGTCGATCTTTCCTTCAATTATGAGGGCCATGTCGTTCCTCCCCTGCCATGGAATCGGGGAATCTTCGATCGTGAGAACCGACGCTTCCTGTTGAGAAACGCCGAGGTGGAACAGGCCGCAATGAACGAACTGCGGCGCCGGGGCGTGCAGTTGGGCTGGTCAGGAGGCGAACAGTCTCTCGTCCTGGAGTCGTCGCGGCTACCGAAGTTCGTTCGCGAACTGGTGGCGGCCGGCTGGCAGGTGAAGGCCGAGGGCAAGCTTTACCGCCAGGCCAGCACCTTCAGCATGGCCGTGCGTTCCACGCGCGACTGGTTTGATCTCGATGCCCAAGCCGACTTCGAGGGCACCTCCGTGGCCCTGCCGCGGCTTCTCGAAGCGCTGAAACGAGGCGATTCCAGCGTCGTGCTGGACGACGGCACCCATGGAATGCTGCCCGAGGAATGGCTGCAAAAATGGGGCTTGCTCGCCCGGATGGGCTTGATCGAGGGCGACGCGGTTCGCTTCAGTCGCGCTCAGGTCGGCGTGCTCGACGCCCTGCTCGCCTCACGCCCGGAAGTCACCTTCGACAAACAGTTCGAGAAAGCTCGCGGCGAACTTCGCAAGTTCACCGGAGTCACCCCCTCTGATCCACCGGCCGCGTTCAAGGGCGAGCTACGCGAATACCAGCGCGAAGGGCTGGGCTGGTTGCAATTCCTCCGCAAGTTCGGCTTCGGAGGCTGCCTTGCGGACGACATGGGCCTTGGCAAAACCGTCCAGGTGCTCGCGTTCCTTGCCGGCCGACGCAAAGGGACCACGCTTGTCGTCGTCCCCAAATCGCTCGTCTTCAACTGGAAGCAGGAAGCCACTCGCTTCGCTCCCAAGCTCAAGGTTCTCGATCACACCGGCCTGACACGCGATCGCAGTGGCGGCACCTTCAAAGACCACGACATCGTCATCACCACTTACGGCACTCTGCGAAACGATATCTCCGCCTTCACCACCCTTCGCTTCGATACCTGCGTGCTCGACGAATCTCAAGCCGCCAAGAACTCCGAGACCGAAACCGCCAAGGCCGTCAGGCTCATTCAGGCCGATCATCGGCTCGCCCTCAGCGGCACACCCGTCGAGAATCACCTCGGCGAACTCTGGACCCTCTTCGAGTTCCTCAACCCCGGCATGCTTGGCCACTCGGGGCTGTTCGGCACCGGCATCGGCAACGCTCGCAATGCTGACCTCGAAACACGGCAACTCCTCGCGCAGGCCCTTCGCCCCTTCATCCTGAGGCGAACCAAGGATCAGGTGGCCAAGGATCTCCCCGCGAAAACCGAGCAGACGCTCTACTGCGATCTCGAATCCGAGCAGCGACAACTTTACGACGAACTCCGCGAACACTACCGCCAATCCCTCCTCGCCCGCGTGAACAAGCTGGGTCTGAAACGAAGCAAGATCCAGGTCCTCGAAGCCCTGCTTCGTCTACGACAGGCCGCGTGCCATCCCGGACTGATCGACAAGTCCCGCTCGGCTCAGTCGAGTGCGAAGCTCGATGTCCTGCTGCCGCAACTCCAGGAACTTGCCGAGGAGGGCCACAAGGCGCTCGTCTTCTCTCAGTTCACCTCGTTCCTCGCGATCCTGAGATCGCGACTCGACAAGCTCGGCATCACTTACGAATACCTGGATGGGCGAACTCGCGACCGTGCCGAGCGCGTCGAGCGATTTCAGACCGACGCCAACTGCAAGCTGTTCCTCGTCAGTCTGAAGGCCGGCGGAGTGGGGTTAAACCTGACCGCGGCCGAGTACGTGTTCCTGCTGGACCCCTGGTGGAATCCGGCCGTGGAAGCCCAGGCCATTGACCGCAGCCACCGCATCGGGCAGACCCGGCCGGTCTTCGCTTACCGCCTGATCGCTCGAAACACTGTCGAAGAGAAAGTCCTGGCCCTCCAGGAGACCAAACGAGAACTGGCCAATGCCATCCTCAGCGGCGAAGGCCGGTTGATCACCGACCTCAACCGCGAGGATCTGGAACTGCTGCTGTCGTGAATCGGCCTCACACGAATGACCACCATCACGAAGGCTCGCATCCTTCAATCGCGAGCCGTGAATCACTCCCTGTTCCTATCACCCCGTATAAACGTTGAAGATGTCCGAGAATTCTAACGGCGATTGCAGGAGGCTGCTGGAATTCAGATCGACGTAATTGAGCTTGCCCGAGGCACTCTGCTTGTCGCGATTCAGCGACCACATCGAGAGCAAACCGATGTTGTGCGTCTGGGCCCAGGCGACGACTTCACGGGCTTCCTGCTGGTCGAAGATCTCCGTCTGCACGTCGTTCATGCCAATCATCGGCGTGAGGCCCACCATCGCCCAGCGCTGCGATTCGCTGGTGACGGCTCCGAAGACCTGCGTCAGTTGCGTGAACAGACTGTTGCCGGCCTGGATGGCGTAGTCACCCATTTTTCCGTTCGGGCTCGGTGCGGCGGAGTCGCCGTAATCCATGGCCATCACATTGACGAGGTCCGGGCGGAAGCCTGCATTCTTCGCGGATTGCAGCACGTAAAGTCCATCCGCCGTCAGGCCGGTGGGAAGCACAGGCAGCGTGAAGCGAACGTTCAGTTCCTTCCCCGCGGCCGAGGCCTCGGCCTTCAGAATGGCAATGGCCTGCGAACGGCGATCAATCGAGGCCTTGTCGTTCACCGCGGCCCCTTCGATATCGAAGTCGATGTGCGTCAGCCCGTGAGCGTTGATCACTGAGCGATACGCGGCCACCAGTTGGTTCACGTCCGTGATCATCTCGGCAAGTTCGCGACCCGAGGCGCCACCGAAGGAGACGGCCACGTCCCCGCCAAGGGCACGGAGGGCGGTGATGTTCGTCTTCATTTGGCTGTCGAAGTCACTGCCAAGGCCGTAGCTGGCATAGCCACCCCAGGCGGGCTTGTTCTGTGGATCCACGGTGATGAACGCGAGCGTGAAGAACTTCGTCCCCTGCGTACGAGCCGTGGCCACGAAGTCGTATGTGGGCCAAAGCGTCGCGTCGACGTACGGCGCGAAGACACGCCCCGGCCAAGAGGACTGGACCGGCGCGATGGCCGCAATCGTGACGGACACGGTCCCCGTCGCCGTGCCGCCACGGCCGTCGGCGAGGGCGTACGTGAAGCTGTCCGTCCCCGTGTAGCCCTTGGTTGGCGTGTACGTGACGGTGCCGTTGGGGTTGAGCGTCGCGGTGCCGTGGGCGGCTGAGCCGACGGCGGTCACGGTGAGCGCGTCGCGATCCGGGTCGCTATCGTTGGCGAGCACGGAGACCACGGCCGCCTGCCCGGGATCGGTGCGAACCGCATCATTGACGGCGACGGGGGATCGATTCGCCGCTGGCGGAGGCGGGGGCGACACGGAGCCGCCCGGCGCGTTCAGCACCAGGTTCGTCGCAACGATCCCACCAGGGCTGGCGTTGAAGCCGAAGGCGACGCTGCCACCCGCGGGGATGGTTCCGTTCCACGACTCCGGCCCAACGGTGTAACGGTTCCCGACCCGGCTCAGGATCTTGCCGCTCCAGATCGAGGTGATGTTGCCGGGCAGGTCAAACGACACGCTCCAGTTCGAGATCGCGGTGCTGCCGGGGTTGCGGACGGTGATCTGCCCGGTGAGACCGGTGCCCCAGTCGTTAACGGACTGGTAGGTGATATTGCTCGTGGCGGGAGCGGTGTCGTCGTTGGTGATGGTGGCCAGCGCGGAGGTGCGGGCAATCGTGGCCCCCACTGGCGCGGAGAGCGCCATGCTGAACGTCTCCGTGGGCTCAACGACCGTATCACCCACGACGGCGACGTTCACCGTCTGCCTCGTTTGCCCGGGGGCGAACGTCAGCGTTCCGATCGCCGCGGTGAAGTCCGAGCCTGCCTTCGCGGTGCCGTCAACAGTGGCATACTTGACCGTGACGGGCGTCGTCGCAGCAGTGGAGAGCGTGATCGTGAACGCCGCCGTGGTGGTGCCGACGTTGCCCTCGTTGATGGTGACATCCGCGATGGAGGTCGCAGGCAGGACGGGCGGAGGTGGAGTCGAGCCACCGAGAGGGGTGCCGTTGAGCACGAAGGACGATGCCGTGGAAGGTCCGTTCGCCACGAATCCGAAGGTGATCGAGCCACCCGCAGGAATCGCTGTGTTCCACCCTGCGTTCGTCACGCTGTAATTCGAGCCCGCCTGGCTCACGAGCTTCGCATCCCACATCGAACTGATCGACGCCGGCAGCGAGAAACTGAGTGCGCTAAATGGCACCGAGTTCGTTCCATCGTTGCTGAGGCGAACCTGGGCCTGGAAGCCAGAGCCCCAGTCCTGAGTGACGGCATAGGCCGCGAGGATCGCGGGAACATCACGGCCTTCGAGCGTGTCCACGGAGAGTCGAGCACGGGCCCCGACAGGGCCGCGGCGAGAATGAGACATGGAAAAACTCCCTCGGAAAAGACGTGCGGCCATGCTGGCGAGTCTCCAGCAAGGCACTCCATTGATGAGGTAGTTTCAACGGGACGGGAGAACTACCGACATCCCCAACGGTACGCGAGAAGCTCGAAGAATGTGCGAGGCTCTTCGAGTTTTTTGAGATCTTCAGGCACCAGAGGGAAGACTCATCCTGCACGGGAAGAATTGAGGAGCGAAGTTCACGCAAGATCCGACCATCCCGCGGCTCATACGATCGCGAGGTCGTCCACCGGGAGCCATTTCCGCTGCTCCCAGCTTTGCAGACCGAGTTCCGCGAGTTGCACGCCCTTGGCCCCTTCCCGCAGCGTCCACGGGAATGGCGTGTCTATCGCGACGTGCTTCAGGAAGTGCTCCCACTGGATCTTGAACGCGTTGTCGTAGGTCGTGCTGTCCGGCACTTCCTGCCAGCCCTGGAAGAAGGGAATCGGCTGATCGATGTCCGGGTTCCAGGTCGGCCGCGGCGTGGTGCCCAGGCTCTGCACCCAGCATTTTCTCAGGCCGACGATGGCACTGCCGTGAGTGCCATCCACCTGCATCGTGAGCAGGTCATCGCGTCGCACTCGCACTGTCCAGGAACTGTTGAACTGGCAGACAACACCATTCTCGCATTCGAAGGTCGCGTAGCACGAATCGTCGCTGGTGCAGGGGTAGGTCGTTCCCCGTTCGTCCACTCGGCTTGGGATGTGCGTCGCCCCCAGGCAACTCACGCCGGTCACCTTGCCGAAGAGGTTGTCGATGACATAACGCCAGTGGCAGAGCATGTCCACGATGATGCCGCCGCCGTCTTCCTTGCGATAGTTCCATGAGGGCCGCTGCGTGGGCTGGTCGCCCTCCTCGCCGCTGAAGACCCAGTAGCCGAACTCGCCGCGGACGCTAAGAATTCGGCCAAAGAAACCCTGATCTCGCAGCATCCGAAACTTGCGGATTCCCGAGAGCCAAAGCTTGTCCTGCACGACGCCGTTCTTCAACCCGGCGTCCTCGCACAGCCTTGCAAGTCGCAAAGCTTCCGAGGTCTCGACCGCTGTCGGCTTCTCGCAATAGATGGCCTTTCTCGCCTTCACCGCCTTCTCGACGAACCCCGCACGTTGCAGCGTCCCGGAGGCATCGAAGAAGATCTCATCCTCCGGGTTCGCGAGAGCTTCGTGGAGATTGGTGGTGAATCGCGAAACTCCAGTTCGCTCGGCCAAGGCCTTGAGTTTGTCGTGATTGCGACCGGTGAGAATCGGATCCGGCATCAGCACGAGGTCATCGTTCACGCGCAGGCCGCCCTGATCGCGGATCGCCTTGATCGAACGAATCAGGTGCTGGTTGGTGCCCATGCGTCCGGTGACGCCGTTCATGATGATGCCGAGTCTTCGCGTTTGCATGGTGCCCCCACGGGATCGAAGGTTGGTGAAAGAGCCGTTTTGAATCGTACCGTTCACGGATAAAGTCGAGCGTAAGACGCTGCGATCTGGTCGAGAAAATGCTGCTGATCCTCCGCCCACCATCGATGGGAGAAGATCTCCGCTTCTCGGTGGCCGGCGAAGCCGGTGGCATCCACCCAGTCGCTGATCTCGCGGATGTTGATGCACCCCTCGCCCATCAGGCCGCGATCGTTGAGCAAGTCGACCGTCGGCGTTCGCCAGTCGCAGATGTGGAAGGCGTGCAAGCGACCGGTCCGACCAGCAAGTTCGATCTGAGCCTTCAATTCCGGGTCCCACCACACGTGATAGACATCCACCGCGATGCCGAGCGATCGGGGTGAGCCGAGCGTGTCGCAGATCTCGTGAGCCTGCCGCATCGTGTTCACCGCACTGCGGTCATCGGCGTACATTGGGTGCAACGGCTCGATCGCGAGCTTCACGCCTGCCGCTTCCGCCGTGGGCAGGATCGCAGCGATTCCCTCCGCGATCTGCTTTCGTGATTCCGCAAGGCTCTGCCCTGGCAAGGCTCCGGACACGAGCACGACGAGCGGAGCCCCGATCGCATTCGCCTGCTCGATCGCCAGCAAGTTATCGTCGATCGCTTTCTGCCGACCGGCGGGCGTCGTCGCAGGAAAGAAGCCGCCGCGGCACAGGCTGACCAGCGTCATTCCCGAGTCCGCCACCTGTCGCCGGACCGCCGTTAACGTGCGGCCTTCCAGGGCCTGCCGCCAGATCGTGATGCCGCTGACTCCACGCTTCGGGAACTCCGCCAGACACTGCTCGAGCGTGAGCGGCTTGGTGGTGATGGTGTGCACACAAAGGCGGTTCATCATCATCGGCCCATGGGGTCCAGATTGCGAAGTGCTATGTTACGGGAAGGTTGACATGGCCGCCCACGGGCCCATGCCTGGCCCGTCTCTCGTTGCGGCACAGCCCCTGGCGTTGACGCTGTCGACCGGTTATCACTTTAACTGCCCGCTTTCCCCATGGAGACTCTCCCATGCGGCTTCGCTCTGCGATGCTCCTCATTCTCACCGGTTCCATCCTGGCCCTCGCGGTCTTTGCCCTGCAACGATCGACGACGCCCGACTTGCTCCTGCTCACCTGGGCGAACAAGGGGGCGAACACCGCACCCCCGGTGGCCGTGCTCATCGAGATGGGCCGCAAGGATGCACAATCGACCCGCTGGGACGGCAAGGCCGATGTCACTGGGGCGACCGTCGTCGCTCGTGAGGGCTATCACTTCCGCGAAAAGGACGAACTCGTCGCTCCGGATCGCTGGATCGCTTCGTCGCGACGGCCCGCGGGGCTGAAGAAAGCCAACCCGGCCCTCGCTGCGATGGAAGGCATGGCGTCCGTCGGCGTGGTGCTGCACCTGGCGGACGTGAAAGCTGACGCCTCGATCGTGATCACCGCTGGCGAGACCGCACAACCGGTGACGCTGCCGCTCGCGGAGATTCTCGCAGGTAAACCCGCCTCGATCTGGAACGGTGCCGGCGTTGTGCGCCTTGTAACGACCGCCCAACCGGTGGCGAAGTCGAAAACAGAAGACGACTTCCCCGCTGCGGCGTACGGACCCGATGGCACGCTCTGGGTCGCGTACATCGGCTATACGCTCAAGGAGGAGGATCGACGCATCGAGAGCAAGAACCTGAAGCAGGCCCCGGCGAATTTCCAGGCGTACGACACGCCCGAGTTCGGCGACCAGCTTTGGGTGAAGCCGCTCCGCAACGGCCAGTGGGGTACGCCGATCGCCGTCACCGATTCCCGTCAGGATCTCGTCGGCTGTGCCATCGCGGTGGAAGCCAACGGCACCGTCTGGCCCGTTTATAGCACCTTCCGTGAGGGAAGGCACGAGTTGATCACGCGGCCGATCACCGGCGACAAGCTCGCCGCCGAGGAGAAACTCGCCAGCGACAACAACCGCCACATCTTCCCCACGGCCTGCACCAGCAACGATGGCCGAATCCGCGTCGCGTGTCAGACTCGTCGACCGGACGGATCGTCCGTGATTTCCACCTGGAATCGAGCCGACAACCAGTGGTTGAAAGGACCGGCAACGGATGCCCCCGGCCGAAGCTGGTATCCCGCAATCGCAGCGGGTCCGGACGGCCGTGTCGCCACGGCTTACGATCAGTACCACGAAGGCGACTACGACGTCTTTCTTCATTCCACCGGCGGCACACTACCCGTCAAAAATGTTCCGCTCGTCTCATCCTCGAAATATGAAGCCCGCCCTGCCCTCGCTTACGATCCGCAGGGCCGGCTCTGGGTGGCTTACGAAGAGGGCCCCGAACTATGGGGCAAGGACTTTGGCGCTCTCGACGAAACCGACGGCAATCCGCTTTACTTCGCGAGGACGGTCCGTGTGCTCTGCGTCGAGGATGGCAAGGTGATGCAGCCCGTCGCGGACCTTCCGCCACTGGCCGACCGAGAGAAATCTCCCTCGACGGGGAACTCAGTCGAGAAGATGCCCCGCTATTCCCACCCGCAGATCGGCATTGATGGCAAGGGCCGTGTGTGGCTGACGTACCTCCAGAAGTTCGGCACCCGCACCACCTCGAAGCTGGGCTCGCACTGGCTGGCGTTTGCGCGCCGGCTCGATGGCGACAGGTGGACGGAACCTGTCGAGGTGCATCACTCCGACGGCATGATGGACCCGCACCGCGTGCTGCTGCCCCACCCCGCCGGTGGCCTGCGAATCCTGTGCAGCAGCGACGGCCGCTTCACCACGCCGGACAACATTGGCACGCAGGTGTATCTCAGCGACATCACGCTGCCGGGCGAACCGGTGGAGCCGAAACTGGTGCCGTTCACGAACCCGGCGAAGGACGAACGACTGCTCGCAAAGGCGAAGGCCGAGCAAGACGCGATCGCCCGCATCCGCAACTACCGCGTCGAAGCGGGGGGCCAGGCGTATCGCCCGCTGCGTGGCGAGTTCCACCGCCACACCGAGATCAGCTGGGACGGCGGGCCGGACGGCTCGATCAACGATATGTTCCGTTACGGCATCGATGCGGCCGACATGGACTGGATCGCCAACGCGGATCACGACAACGGCGGCGGCCGAGAGTACTCGTGGTGGATCACGCAGAAGCTCACGGATGCGTACTTTGCCCGCGACCAGTTCTTTTCGATGCAAGGCTACGAACGCAGCGTGTCGTACCCACATGGGCATCGCAACTGCCTCTTCCCCCGCCGCGGCATCCGCACCCTGCCCCGCCTCGCGGCCCCGAACATGGCCGAGGCCGTCGCGGGTGTCCACGCGGACGACGCCAAGATGTTCTACCGTTACCTCCACGAACTTGGCGGCGTCTGTGCCTCTCACACCAGCGCCACCGGCATGGGCACCGACTGGCGCGACAACGACCCCGTCGTCGAACCGCTGGTCGAGATCTATCAGGGGGACCGCAATTCCTACGAATTCCAGGGCGCCCCGCGTGCCGGCTACGATCCCAAAGGCATGACGCTGCCGCACTCCATCGGCGGCTGGCAACCCCTCGGTTTCCTCGATCTCGCCCTCGGCAAGAAGGGCTATCGCCTCGGATTCCAGGCCTCCAGCGACCACTTCTCCACGCACATCTCGTACTGCATCGTGCTCGCCGATGTGGCCAGCCGACAGGGCATCATTGACGCCATGAAGAAGCGCCACGCCTACGGAGCCACGGACAACATCATCCTGAACGTCCGCAGCGGCGATCACCTCATGGGCGACGAATTCAAGAGCGCCGGCCCGCCGAAGCTGGACATCCATGTCATCGGCACCAGCAAGCTCAAGCAGGTGGATGTGCTGAAGGACTCGAAGGTGGTAGCGACTTTCACGTCCCCAGGCCCGGAGTACAAGGGGACGTGGACCGACCCACAACCGACCGCGGGCACGCATTACTATTACGTCCGCGTGCTGCAAGAGGACGGTGAGATCGCCTGGGGTTCGCCCATGTGGATCGAAGTGGGCAAATAAAGGAACGGCTATGCGTTCTTGATCTGGATTCCCAGGCCAGGCTCGCTGGGCGGCAAGATCTTGCCGCCCTCCATACGAGGCCCTTGTAGCACCTCGCTGAACCAACTGACGTAATCCACACTCGCGATACTGCTGAGACCACACGCGAGGTGTACGCCCACCTCCGGCATTCGCACGGGGCTCACTCCGACGTGGAAAGCCTCGGCCACCGTCGCCACCTTTAACAAGGGCGTCAGTCCACCGAGTCGGCAGACATCCGGCCGGACGGTTCGCACCGCTCCATTCCGGATCACGCGATAGAAATCCTCGACCGAGTCGAACGACGAACCCACCGCCAGTGGCAGGGCCTTAAGAGCGGCCATGCGTGCGTAGCCCGCTTCGTCCGTCGTCGGGATGGGGTCTTCAAAGAGATCGACACCGATGTCCTCGAAGAAATGCGACAGGGCCTGCGCCGAGCCCAGATCGTAACGTTCACTCGCGGCCACGCTGACCCAGCCCTGGTCGCCGAGGCCTTCCTGAATGTCACGCACGCGGTCGGCGTCCGCCTGCACGTCGCCGAAGCCGACGGCCACACGCAGGCCAGTCGCCCCTTGCTTCAGCAAAGGTTTCGCGAGCCGAATCGCTTCGCTGGCCTCCCGGCCCGTCACTGCCAGATCGGAGATAAAGAACGAAGCCGACGCCTTGTGGTGGCCCAGCAACTGATAGAGCGGAGCACCAGCCGCCTTGGCCTTCAAATCCCAGCAGGCGAGATCGAGGGCACAGTAAGCTCGCGCCGCCAGCCCCGCGAAGCCGACAGATCGCAAACTCGTCGACGCCTTCGCGAAGAGGCGGTCGGTGTCGCGAGGATCTTCGCCGATGAGCAGTGGAGCAAGTTCCACGTCAATCAGCGATCGAACCGCCTTCGCCCCCGGCCCCGCGATCGCGGTGAAGCCGAGTCCAGTCTGCCCGTCGGCCTCGATCGTCGCCATGATGAGGTCGATAAGAGTCGGCGGCGCGGCGGTGCCGCTCTCGTTCAAGGAGATTCGCCCGCGAGGCGGAAGCGTGACTTGTTGACACTGGGTGGTGATGTTGGTGATTCGCATGAGAAGTAGTGTATCGGCCCATGCTGGTGAGAGCCCGCGAACCTTCGTAAACTACTACCCATGCGTGCGGTGCTCCAGCGCGTTCTCCGGGCCAAGGTCTCGATCGCAGGCGAAGTCGTCAGCGAAATCGGCCCCGGCTGGCTCGTGCTCCTGGGCGTCGGCCCGCAGGACACCGACAAGCAATCGGCCTGGCTCGCGGACAAGATCGCGAACCTGCGAGCCTTCCCGGACGATACAGGAAAGATGAATCTCTCCGTGCAGGACGTGAACGGTTCGGTTCTGGTGGTCAGCCAGTTCACGCTGTTCGGCGATTGCACGAAGGGCCGTCGTCCGAGTTTCGTTGGCGCCGCCTCGCCAGAGATCGCGATTCCCCTGTACGAATCTTTCCTCATCGCCCTGCGAGCGCTGGGTCTTTTGGTGGCGGCGGGTCGTTTCGGTGCGGACATGCAGGTGGAGCTTGTGAACGATGGCCCGGTGACGCTGGTGGTGGAGTCGAACTGAAACCGTTCGTTGACGCCGTCCGTCGCCGAAGTTACTATCCTTGAAACATCCTACCTCCGGGGGTTCACCGTGGATCGTCGTCGCTTTCTTTCCACCTCCGCTGCGATCGCGGCAGGCGGCTCGTTGCTCTCCCTCGGCGGCTGCTCGAAGGCGAGCGCGAATACCGTCAAGATCGTCTCCAGCATGCCTCGCACTGGCTCGGCCCAGGGGCAGACGGATACCATCGTCAACGGCGCGAGGATGGCGATCGACGAGTACGGCGGCGAGGTCGCAGGCTTCAAAATCAAGTTCGAGGACAAGGACGACGCCACCGCCGCCCAGGGTTCCTGGGACGCTGGCCGTGAGGCGGATAACGCTCGTGAAGCCGCCGCCGATCCGGACGTCATGGTCTTTATCGGCCCGTACAATTCTGGCGCTTCCAAGATCTCGCAACCGATCCTCAACGAGGCGGGCTTGCTCCAGATTTCGCCCGCGTGCACCTCTGTCGAACTGACGAAGAAAGTGCCGGGCGACACCAGCGGCCAGCCGGACATTTATCGCAGAAGCGGCAAGCTGACATACTGCCGGGTGTGCCCGAACGACACAGTGCAGGGGCCTCTGAGCGCCGTCTTCGCGAAGGAGTACGTGAAGGCGAAGAGTGTCTTCATCCTCGACGACAAGGAGCTTTACGGCCGTGGACTCTCGAACCTCTTCGGCAGGAAGTGCCAGGAGCTCGGCATCCAGGTTCTTGGCCAGGAAAGCATCATTCCGACGCAGCAGAACTTCAAGTCGATCATCACCTCGATCGCCGAGAAAAAGCCAGACCTGCTTTACTTCGGCGGCACCAGCCAGAGCGGCGGACCGCAGATCGCCCTGGATATGAAGGGGATTCTTAACTGCCCGCTCCTCGTGCCAGACGGCTGCTACGAGATCGCGTTTATCAAGGCCGCCGGGCCGGAACTCTTCAAGTCCGTCAAGTGCTACGCCACCATTGGCGGCACGGATGTGAGCGAGTTGAAGGGCGCCGGCGCCGAGTTCGTGAAGAACTACAAAGCGAAGTACCACAAAGATCCGGAGGCGTACGCCATCTATGGCTACGAGGCTGCGAAGGTGTTCCTGGAGGCGTTGAAGTCCGTCGGCAAAAAGGACCGCGAGGAGATTCGCAAGGCGGTGCTCGCCACGAAAGATTTCGACAAGGGCGCTCTGGGCAAGTGGAGCTTCGACGCCGACGGCGACACGACTTTGATGGCGTTGACGGTCAGCGAGGTCGTGGGCGATAACTTCAAGCCCGTGCGGTCCATCACCGGATGATCGTTCCGCGTGACCGACATCGAGTGATCAGGAGCCAGGATGCTTGAAGTGTTCGCCACATCGGATGTGGGAGGCGGGTTCGGCCAGTACCTTCTCCTGGGTCTGGTGGCCGGCAGCCTCTATGCCCTCATCGCCCTTGGCTACACGATGGTCTACGGGATCATCGAACTCATCAACTTCGCCCATGGCGATCTCTTCATGCTCGGGGCGTTCCTCGCCCTTCAGCTTGCCGTGGAACTTGGAGCCAAAACGGCCGATGATGGCACGGCAACGATCAGCGTCGCCCTCTTTGTCATCATTCTCCTGACCCCGATGGCCTGTGCGGCTCTGAATGTGACGGTCGAGCGGCTCGTGTACCGCCCCTTGCGGAACGCCCCCAAGCTTGCACCGCTCGTTTCCGCCATCGGCGTCAGCTTCGTCTTCATGAACCTGGGGCTCTTCTGGATGGGGGCCACGCCCGTCAAGTTCCCCGACCTGATTCCGGATGACAACCTTCTCACGGGCAGTGGGTATCGCGTCACCTGGAAAGACGTGATGGTGATCGGCGTGACGGTGCCGACCATGATCGCATTGACACTGTTCGTGCGATGCACTCCGCTGGGGACGGCAATGCGAGCGACGGCCCAGAATCCCGTCGCTGCCCGGCTCATGGGCATCAATGTCGATCGCGTCATCGCCGCCACCTTTGCCATCGGCGGCGCTCTCGCCGGGATCGCTGCGGTCATTTATGGGCTGTATATCAAGGGCGTCGGCTATCAGATGGGCTTTCAAAACGGCCTGTACGCCTTCACCGCGGCCGTGCTCGGCGGCATCGGGAACATTCCGGGGGCTGTGATTGGCGGGCTCGTCATCGGCATCGTCGGTGAACTCGCGAAAGCGTACGTCGACCCGAAGTGGAGCGAAGCGATCGTCTTCGGGATCCTCATCATCATTCTGATCTTCCGGCCCAACGGTTTGCTCGGTGCTCGCACCCGGGAGAAGGTATGAGGGTTCGCGTGCTCCATCACTGGGTGCCGATCCTCTTTATCTTCCTGGCGGCTTACCCGTTTCTCCCGTTCGCCACTGCCACACGCGGCGAGCAGTTCACGCTGCTGCTCATCTACGCGATGCTTGCTCTCGCCCTCAATGTTGTCGTCGGTTACACCGGCTTGCTCCACATGGGCATCGCGGCGTTCTTCGGCATCGGGGCGTACACCGTCGGCATCCTCACCGTTCCTTACTTCCCCTTCCAGCAGAGCTTCCTGATAGCGGTCATCGCGGCCGTCTGCACCGCGAGCTTCATCAGCGTCGCAGCCACCGCTCCCACCTTGCGCCTTCGCGGCGACTATCTCGCGCTGGTCACGCTCGGCTTTGGGCTCATCACGCTGTATGCCATTCGCAACCTGCAATCGATCACCGAGGGCACCGATGGCATGAACCCGATCGAGCCCGGCCCGCTGCCAGGAATCGTCGGCGACGACATGAGCGCTTTCCGTTTCGCGGAGACCTGGGGCCGGCAATGGTACAAGTTCCCGTACATGTACTTCCTGGTGCTCGTCACGCTCGGGGCTGTGTTCCGAATTCTGCGAAACCTGGAACGTTCGAGTCTTGGCCGGGCCTGGGTCGCGATGCGCGAAGATGAACTCGCAGCCTCGTGCATGGGGCTGAACCCCGCTCGACTCAAGCTGGCCGCCGCCGCGATCTCCGCGGGCCTGGCCGGGCTCGCCGGTGCGTTTTATGTCGTGGCTCAGCGAACCACAGGCAACCCTCAGGCCTTTGACTTCACACTCTCGATGATCATGGTTTGCTGCCTGATTCTCGGTGGCCTGGGCAACCGTGCTGGCGTGCTCCTCGGCGTGATTCTGCTGCTGGGCTTCGACCGCATCCTTACCCCAATTCTCGACAACTGGATTCAGGAGTTCATCACCACCGGCGGCAAGAGCTACCTCAAACTCAGCGGCTGGCGGCTCATCATCTTCGGCATGGCCCTGATCCTCATGATGCGATTCCGCCCCGCGGGGCTGCTACCGGCGGCGAGAGTGCAACACGAGCTCGAAAACAACGAACGGAGAGACTCATGACTCTCCTCGAAGTCGAGAAGCTCACGCTGCGCTTCGGCGGGATCACTGCGGTGAACGCGGTCGACCTTCGCGTGAACGAGGGGGAAATCTTCTCCATCATCGGCCCCAACGGCGCGGGCAAGACCACCGTCTTCAATGCCATCACCGGCATCTACGAACCCACCTCTGGACAAGTGCTCTTCCAGGGGCAGCCACTTGCCCGGCGATACACCTGGAAGACGACCGCGGCGGCAATTCTGATCGGACTGCTGACAGCGCTGGGGGCCGTGCTCCTGGCCGTGAATGTGGATCTTCTGTGGAAGACCGTGATTCGCGATAACTACGTCAATCCGAAAGAACCGTTCCCCCTGTCGAAAGCCATCAGCGACGGATTCGCCTACCTCGCGAAGCGACAGACGACCGCGGCGATTGCGGGGCTCGTGGGTTTCTTGACCGGAGCCGCGGCAACGCTCGTGACGTGGCGCCGCTCCCGTCATTCGCCCGACGTGATCTCACGGCGAGGGATCGCACGCACGTTTCAGAACATCCGGCTTTTCCAGGCGATGACCGTTCTTGAGAACGTGCTGATCGGCCTGGATCGCTCGCTTTCCTCGCGACCGTTGCGGATGCTGCTTCACACGCCCAGCCATCGCCGCGAGGAAGCCGAGGCGAGGCGGAAAGCCGCCGACGGGCTCGCGTTTGTCGGCCTCACCGGTCGGCATAACGAGCTCGCCAGCAACCTCCCGTACGGCGATCAGCGGCGACTCGAGATCGCTCGCGCCCTGGCCACGAATCCGAAACTCCTGCTGCTCGACGAGCCGGCCGCGGGCATGAACGCCACCGAGACCGCGGACCTCATGCAACTGATTCGCAAGATTCGCGACCGGGGTATCACGGTGCTGCTGATCGAGCATCACATGAGCCTGGTGATGGGCATCTCGGACCGCGTGGCGGTCCTCGACTACGGCGTGAAGATCGCCGAGGGCAGCCCAGGTGAAGTGAGCCGCGATCCCAGGGTGATCGAAGCGTATCTCGGCAAGGATGAGGATTGAGTCAAGCATCGAGATTGGCTTCGAGACGTGGCACCGGCGTCTCGCCAGTACCGCAGTCCGCAGTTCAGTCGCGTGGCAACGGATTTAGACGCCGCTTATCCCACGAGCAAACCCGCCTCGGCGAATCGTTCGAGCGTCTTCGTGATCTTGGCCGCGAGAGCTTCCGGCGAAGGACGGCGATCCGCTGGAATCTGGGCCAGGATCTCCGCAACGATATCGTCGCGGGAGCGGCTGCCATCCAGCATCGTGACCAGTCTTTGGCTGGCTTCGTCCTCGAGAATGAACGTGGCGTGAAGCATCGTGGTGACGTTCGGGCCTGTGCGTGCCTGGATGCGAGCGAGTGGGCTGGCGATCGGGCGATAGTAAACCGACGGAGCAAAGGTGGGGATGTGGCCATGAAGTTCGATCATTCCCGAGAACCAGACGAGTGTCATCATGTGGGCGAGTGTGCCGTTCTCGTCGGGTGAGGTGGCCCTACCAATCATGTTGACCGAGCGTGCGAGGAGATCCGTGAAAAGGATCCGCTTCGGCCAGAGTTGGGCGAGCAGCGTGAGGGCCGCCTTTGCCAAAGGTTGATCCGTGCGAGCGGCGGAGCCGAACGGGCCGGTGAAAGTGACATGGACTCCCGGCGTCAAATCCAGCGACTTCTCCTGCAAAACCGGCTTGCCACTGAGAGCCATGCGGATGATGCCCCGCGGATCAGGTTCGGCTTGCGGCTTCTTCTGATCGTGAGCCAGGAGCGTCTGTCGGAAGCGTCGAAGCCGCAGGAAATCCAGGTATTGCTCCTTCATGATCACGTCTTGCTCTGCCAGTGAGATCAGCATCTGTGCGACCTCGGGGCGGAACGCGATCGGGGCCATCGAGTTCGGCTCAGCCTCCGCGACGAAACGAAGCCCGTACATGGCCGCATGGGCCGTGAACTGGTGAACGTAGACCGGATCGTTCACTTCGCTCAGGTCATCGTGGTACAGCACGCGGGGATCATGATTGTTCTGGAGGTCGTCGATTTCCTGTTCGAACATCCGGGTCATCGGTTGTTTCTTCTCGGGCAGTCCCGCTTTCAGGAACTTGAGCATCTCGAGAGACTGTGCGATCTTCGCATCGGGATCGGTGATTGTGTCCGTGTGGAACTGGAGCATTTCACGCATCATGCGGCGAACATAGCAACCGGGGTAAGTGTTGTAGCTCACGTAACCCACGCCATTTTCAGGCGACAGACTGCGAGCGACGAGGGAAAGCAGCAAGTCGCGAATGGGGGCGGGCACCCAGGAATAGACGCCATGGACGACGACGTAATCAAACTTGCCGGGCGGTTCCCATTGCGTGAGGTCCGCGACGGCGAGGTCCACGTTGGTGAGTCCGATCTCGGCGATCATCCGCTGGCCGCGCTCGATGGCGGCTCGGGAAAGATCGATGCCCACGAAACGCGCCTCGGGCAGAGCGAGAGCACACGCCATGAGGTGCGAGCCGTCGCCACAGCCGATTTCGAGATAGCGGCATTGCTGCGGCGGAGTTGGGTCCATGCCGAAGACGCGAGCGATCGGGTAAAGATGGCTCGGGTGAGCCTGAGGCAGGGCCTGTGTCGGATAGGCGACGACGTCGTAAGCGAAGGGACTATTCATGGCGATAGACTCCCGAGGTGCCCGATCAAGGACGTGCCGCATTCCGTTAGATCTGAATCGAGGGCATCAGTTCGGCGTGGATGAGGCCGTTCGTGGCGAGCATGTCGGCTCGGAAGGGGTCGAACGTGGCGCCATCCGCGGTGGTGACCTGGCCGCCGGCCTCGGCCACGAGAACGGCCCCCGCAGCCACGTCCCACGCGTAGTTGTCGTAGCCCCAGTAGCCATCGAAGCGGCCACAGGCCACGTACGCCAGGTTCAGCGCCGTCGAGCCTGTGCGGCGAATCGATTGCGATTCACCCGCGAGCCGCTTCCACACTTCGAGATTCCGCATGTGCCGTTCGAGGTTGGCGGGAAAGCCCGTCGCCAGCATCGCACCGCTCACACTCTTCACATGGCTCACTGTCATGGGCTTGTCGTTGAGGAACGCCCCGCAACCCTTGGCCGCCTTGAAGGTCTCCACGATCCGCGGATCGAACACGACGCCTACAACCGGTTGCCCATCAGTCACCAGGCCGATCGAGACGCAATACGCCGGGATGTCGTGAACATAGTTGGAAGTGCCGTCCAGTGGATCGACCACCCACGTCGGCGGCGAACCCGCGGGAGGCCGGACGGCATCCACCGTTTTGCCGACCGATTCTTCCTCGCCCAGGAAGTGATGCTTCGGGTAACGGGCGAGGAGATAGTCTCGAATCACCTTCTGCGAGGCTTCATCCGCCTCGGAGACGAGATCGGCTCGAGCCTTCTCGCGAGCGACGAATCGGCCGCGCCAGGATTCGAGAACCTCCGCACCAAGGCGAGCTGCCTCGACCGCGGCGGAGGTGAAGTCCGAAAGTTGTGCAGGTGTGGCGTTCATGCAGAAAGGATAGGAGTTCGAGCGACGGAGTGAACGCTTTCATGGTCCCCAAGCTCACGGCCTCAGTTCATCACTGGCCTTGCGTGCGGCGTCCACGATCTTCGTTTCCCACGCGGGGTCGTCCGGCTTGAAGGGGAAGCTGATGCCTCGCGAACTGTTGACGACCGCGCCGAGCCCATCGGCGCGATACGCGACTTTCACGTCCTCGGCGGTTCCACCCTGGGCGCCATAGCCAGGTACGAGCAACCAGACGTCCGGCATCGCCAAGCGAAGCTCCTCCAACTCACGCGGATGAGTGGCGCCGGCCACCGCACCCACGTCGCCCAGCCCGCAGGCTCCGAGAGTCGAGGCGTTCCACCCTGCCACGGCTTCCGCCACATGCCGATACAGCGGCCGCCCGTCGCACACGAGATCCTGGAAAAGACCCGCGCCAGGGTTGCTCGTGCGAACGAGGACGAATGCGCCTCGACCCGCCGCTCGCGCCGCGGTGAGAAACGGCTCGACCGCGTCGCGGCCCAGGTAAGGATTGATCGTGAGCGAATCCGCGTCCCAGACGGGCAGCGATCGCTCGCCGATCGTGAGCCCCGCGAAGGCCGCATCCGCATAAGCGGTGGCTGTGGAAGCGATGTCGCCACGTTTCGCATCGAGGATGGTGACGAAGCCCATCTCCTTCGCGCGAATCAGCAACCGTTGCAACGCCTCCATTCCGGGCGGCCCGATCAGTTCAAAGAACGCGGACTGCGGCTTCACCACGCCTGCGAAGGGTCGCACAAGTTCCAACACTCGCAGACCGAACTGTTCAAAGGCGGCGGCGACATTGGCGAGGTTCGTGGAACCATGGGGTTCGCGGATCGACTTCGGCAGCGATTCCCAGCGTGGATCGATTCCCACGCAAAGGGGGCTCGTGCGACGGACAGCTTCCGCAAGGCGATCGGAGAAGCTTGGCATCATTTGTCGTCTCACGTTGAGTTGGCTGGTGAGAGATGTCCTCCACCAAAAAAGCCCACCCGTAGCAACGGGTGGGCCGTGACTTCCTAAACGCTACCGATCGCGGTCGTCCCATCACTTCTTCTTGACCGCGGGCGGGGCCGGCGGGATCAGACTGTTCATCGTCGCCTCGCTGAGTTCGACCTTCGCACCCTGCGCGGGGACTTCAACGCCCGCGGCCCAGAGCAGGCCGTTGGTTAACAGGCGGCGATAACCCTCCTCGCCGAAGCTCGCGTAAAGGTGAGTCCCCGTGAACACGAACGAGCGGCCGCCCGTAGGCCGTTCATAAGCCCACGAGACGACCGTGCCACTTTCGCCGCTCGCTTCCTTCTTTGTCGGCTTCTTCGGATCGGAAGCTCTGACGAGCGGAGTAATGCCCTTCATGCCATCGACGAAGCGAAGCTGAAACAACCAGCCATCATCGATCTTGAAAGACTTCACGCCACGAGCGATCGGATGATCGGATGTGACATTGTAAGTATCGACCCAGTGGGCTCGCTTCGAGAAGCCCGGCTCAAAGGCGCCGCCGATCCACAAGCGGGCACGGTCGCCGAAATCCTTGGGATAGTCCGCCATCTGATGCAGGGCCACGACTCCCACACCGGCATCGACGAGCTTCTGAACCTCGGCCGCGTGCTGGGTGACGAGTGCATTTGTGGCTCCACCGTTGGCGAGGAAGAGCACCGCCTTCGCACCTTCGAACGTGCTCGGTTTCGTGGGCCAGTCCTTCGCGATTACCGGGAAGACACCAGGGTTCTGCAAGAGTAGATGGCGAAGCGCCGCACACGTCGCGAGATACTCATGCTCGCCCGGTTTGTAGTACGTGCTGCCGCCGACGAGGACGATTTTCGCCAGTTTCGGATCGGGCGATTCTTCTTCAATCGGGAACGGCGAGGCCGGCTGCGCCGTTGGGGCATCGGCTGCCCGGATCACAGAACTGAACACCAGCATGGCTGCGAGGGGAAAGAGTCGTCGACGCATGAGGGTCTCCAGAGGAGGGCAGGATTGTGCCAGCGTATCAGGCGGGCAAGGGAAAGCCAGTCAGATCCGCGTTCTCTCAGGCCTGCTCGGCTGCGAGATCGTGCATCGCTGCCTGGGCGGCCCTGAAACCCGAAGTCATCGCGCCATCGATGGAGCCGTTGTCGCGGTGATCGCCACAGACATAAAGACCCGGGCGAATCCTCACCGATCGCTGCCAGGGTTCGAGCTTGCCCGCGGTCTGGTTCGGAAGGCTGTGGGGGATGCGATAGACCTTCAACAATCGCCAGTGCGGCACGTCCGGGCCGAACCAGGCCTGAAGTTGCTCGCGAGCCTGCAAATCCAGCGTGAGATCGTCAACATTGGGGATACCCACAATCGAAGCGGAGATCAGCGACTGGCCTGGTGGTGCGTACGCAGGGTTCACGTTCGACATCACGGCGACGCTATTGACGGGGCCAGTCCCGTCGCCATTGAGCATGATGATGGCTTCAGCCGTTGGAGCCTTCGCCGTGGCATAATAGAGCGTCGTGCTGCCGTTGGAGCCAGGATCGGGCACGTCGTCTCCGAGCAGCCGCGCCGCGGCGGGGCCTTCGGTGGCAATCACGACGGCTCGCGCCCGGATCGTCTCCCCGTTTGCGAGTCGACACTCGCGATGACCCAGCTGAGCCACCGGCGTGTGGAAGGTGATCGATCCTGCAGGCAGCTTCGACGCGATCTGCTCGGGGATGGCCTGCATTCCCAGGGCGGGCACGGCGGCGGGGCCTTCGCTGAAGACTCGCATCACGAAGCGGAAGAAACGGCTCGAGGTCGAGAGTTCGCGTTCCAGGCAGATGCCGCCAAAGAGCGGGCGGAAGAGGCGGTCGATCATGGGTTCGGAGAAGCGATTCGGCCAGCGGAGGAAGTCGAGTGTGAGACGCTCCTCCTTCGCGGCCTGATCGTCGAGCGTTCCCTCGCGGAGTCGCATCGCGAGCCGCAGCAGGCGAGCCTGATCGCGTAAGGTTCCGATGGGACGGATCGCCGAAGCGAGAGCCGCAATCGGTGCCTCGCGCGGGTCAGCGAGGCGATAAAAGCGGCCACCGTGGCGAACCAGCAGGCCTCGCGTGAAGGGCTTGAAATTCAGGGCTTCCAGATCGAGAACGCGGCGACCTTCGGGGTAGGCCGTGAGATAAACCTGGAAGCCGCGATCCAGCCGGAAGCCATCGACAACGTCCGTACGCGCCCGGCCGCCAACAGCATCCGAGGCTTCAAGGATGCGGAAGCTCACGCCACACTGAGCCAGCCGACGGGCACAGCAGAGCCCCGCAAGGCCGGCACCAATGATCAGGACCTGAGGATATTTTGCAATCGGCTCCAGTGGAATGCTCTCACTCGGAGGGGGACTGGCTACTCTTATGACGACCCAGACCATAACCGCCCGCGCAGCCAGCCACAAAACCCGTAACGCCGGTAACGACAGGAAGAATGAGTTCCCACTTCGCGTAATACAAGGCGAGCCAGGAAAACGCAAGAATGAAGAGCAATAACGTTGCTATCGAAAGAACCAAAATCGCTGGTTGGTTGCGAAATCGTTCCGTTACTTCCTTGTGCCGATTTTCCTCTCGTAGTTTGGAAATCTCGAGTAACTGACCGATGTGCTCAGACTTCATCTCGCGGCTAATCGCCTGATCCACTCCTGTTTGAGCGGGTTCACTCCTGTGGCTAAAAACTCGCAGGATTTCTTCGACCACTTCAGTCGTCCCAGACTCACCTGGCAGGTCGGAAAGGGAGAGTGAACCTTCGACTTGTGGCTGATTCGAGGATGGAACAGGCGAATTACCTGACTCGGCGGCGATAGGCATCTGCACCTCCTCGAACGGTCATCATGGGCGTTTGGCCTGTTCCTCGCACGATCGCAAGGGTTTCGGTCAGGATCGGAGAAACCTCCTTCCGGAGCATTCCCGCAATCACTGGAGTCGCGAATGAACTGGCCAAAGTTCGATACAGGGCTCGGATAATCGCAGGGCGCAAAGTCCCCGCTCTCTTCATTGCCACCATACCGTTGACCGTCTCCGGAGGCAATTTCCGGACGAGATCCTCAACGACAGCTCGGAGATTGATTTCATTCGGCATCGTTCACCCATGCGTCTGACGTTCTTGAGCCTTCTGTCCATCCTACTCCAGAAGGGTCAAGATCGGTCCCTATGCATTAAACAACAAAGATTGGACCTTGTCATGTGATGAGATCCATTTTTCGCTCGAAGGTTCGGTTTGAATCGGAATCTCTTCTTTTGGGAAATCCGGCTACCCCACCGGCACTGCCTCGGAGGGGAAATTGTCCGTGGGCTTGAGGCGGTCGCGAATCTGGCGAGAGGCGACGCGGTTCACCACTTCGAGGTAGGCCAGAGCACTTGCTTCCACCACGTCCACACTGACGGCACGGGCCCGGGAACGCTTGCCCTGGTAGTCGATTTCGACCTGGGCTTCACCGAGCGCGTCCATGTCCTGCGTGATCGAGCGAACGTGGTAGTCCACCACCTTCACCTCGACTCCGGTGACGCGATTGATCGCCTTGAAGAGGGCGTCGATGGGGCCGTTCCCCGCCGCGGCGTCGCGGTGGAGGGTGCCATCCTTGTGCTTCAGGGCCACCGCCGCGGAGGTCTGCGAACCGGTGCCGGCCGTGCTGGTGAAGCCGACAAGCGACCAGAGATTGCCTCCCTCGGATTGCAACTGGTTCTCAGCCAGGGCTTCGATGTCCGCGTCGTAGATCTCCTTTTTCAAGTCGGCGAGCTTCTTGAACTCATCAAAGAGCCGATTGAGTTGCTCGTCCGTCAGGTGGTAACCCAGGTCGTTGACGCGGCTGCGCAGGGCGGCCCGGCCGCTGTGCTTGCCGAGGACGAGTTCCGTGCGGGGGATGCCGACGTCCTCGGGCTTGATGATCTCGTAGGTGCTGCGTTCTTTGAGCATGCCGTCCTGGTGAATGCCAGCCTCGTGGGCGAAGGCGTTCTGGCCCACGATGGCCTTGTTCCGCTGCACCGCCATGCCGGTGATGTGGGCGAGTTTTCGGCTCACGGGGTAAAGCAGCTTCGTGTTGATGCCAGTCTGCAGGTTGTAAAAGTCCTGGCGAGTCCGCAGGGCCATCACCACTTCTTCAAGGGCGGTGTTTCCCGCTCGTTCACCGATGCCGTTGATGGTGCATTCCACCTGGCGGGCGCCTTCCTGCAACGCCGCCAGGCTGTTGGCGACGGCGAGGCCGAGGTCGTCGTGGCAGTGTACGCTGAGCACGATCTTGTCGATGCCGCGAACGTGCTTCTTGAGGTGCTTCATGATCGAGGCGTAATGCGAAGGCACGGAGTAACCCACCGTGTCCGGAATGTTGAGCGTCGTGGCACCGGCCTCGATGGCTTTTTCGACAACTTCGGTGAGGAAGTCCAGTTCCGTGCGGGCGGCGTCCTCGGGCGAGAACTCGATGTCTTCGATCTTGTCGCGGGCTCGCTTGATCCCTTCCACGGCGCGGCGGATCACTTCGTCCGGCGTCATGCGAAGCTTGAATTCCCGGTGGATGGCGCTCGTGGCGAGGAAGACGTGAACGCGAGGGCGGACGGCGTCCTTCACCGCTTCCGCGGCGCGGTCGATGTCCGCGGGGTTGCAGCGTGCAAGGCCACAGATGATCGGCCCGGAGACGGCACGCGCGATCGCCCGCACCGATTCAAAGTCGCCAGGGGAGGCGATGGGGAAGCCGGCCTCGATGACATCCACGCCGAGGTCCGCCAGGGCGCGAGCCATCTCGAGCTTTTCGCTGAGGTTCATGCTGCAACCGGGGCTTTGCTCGCCGTCACGCAGCGTGGTGTCGAAGATGTAGACGCGATTCGGGTCGAAAACGGCCATTACTAACCCCCTAACGAAAACGGCCCCGGAACTTTTGTCCCGGGGCCGCGTTTACCTCGTGGTTTGGTTCAACCGACGTGGACGAATGCGGGCCCCCGGGGATTCCGGAGCGGAAGAAGAGCCTGGAGTAGTCGCAGGTTTGCAGTCATTGTCGTTCCGCAAGAGGACATCGTCGATAAATAGTCTAACATCCGAAATGGAAAGATCAATTCGGACTTCGCATTTTCCCCGCTTCACTGAGGCAGGATCAGGCTCTGCCGATCGTTCACATCCCGGCCGGAGGCGGCGAGCATGCGGTCAAGCCAGCTGATCAAGCAATCGAGTGATCGGGCCACCACTGGAGCCTGGATTTCGGGCGCGAACCATTCAAGGTGAAGGGACTTCGGTGATCGACGAACCGTCCCGAACGCCGGCGGCATGGCGACGATCGCATGGAGCATTTCCTCGAATGCCTTCGCTTCCTGCTTCAGGAGCTCTGGTTGGAGAGGCTGGTTCGAGGGAACTTGATGCCTGAAGTTGCGGATGCCGCCACGGACCGGAAGTTCCTCACCCACGATGCGGGGGCCTTCCTGGGCGCTGTCGATTTTTGAGGTCTGCAGAGCCAGTTGCAGCAGGCGGCCCGGGAAGAAGCAACCCATCGCGGCGGCTTTGGTTTCAAGGCCGGGCGGCAAGTTCGGAGCGGCGCTCTGACCTTTGATGCAGGCGGCGATCACCTTGCGATCCAGCCCAACGGCGAAGAGGCTTTCCGTCCAGGCAAAATGCACCGGCGCTTTCCACGGCAGGTTCACCGCGGGGAGTGAGAACACCTTCACACCGTCCACAATTTCCGTCGAAGACTGCGGGAGTTCCGCAAGGCCGGCGAGATCCGCGACGACCGCGCGCACGCCGTCCGCCCACGCCGCCGACGCTTCCCCGTGGATCACGAACGTGGGCCAGGGCTGCGCGCCCTTCGGCAATTCCTGGCGCGAAGGCAGCACCAGCGTGATCGACCGCGTCTTCGCGAGGAGATCCTTGGCCAGGTCGATCTTGAACTTGGCCGCGATCTCCGCGGCGGCCTGGCTGGGTCGGCGGCCGAGGGCGCCATTGGCCCGGGCAATCGCATCCAGGAATCCGAGCACGGCCTCGGCGCGCTTCTCGGCAGGCAGCGTCAGCAAGATCGCCGAAGCGGCATCGGCGGGGAGGTGTTTCAGGGCGGTCGCGTCGTTTCCCTCCCCTTCCAGCATGGCAAGCAGCGGGCTCGTGGCACCGGCTTCAAAGGCCATGTCCGCGGTCAGTGACAGCCCCTTGTCACGGAACCTTAGGCCGCCCGAGGCGGTGCGGATCGCCTTGACATTAGCAACCAGTTTCAGCATGGCGTACCTATCGTCGTCGATGAGGTCGCCGGTCTGCTTGTTGATGGCATCGATCTTTTCGCAGTAATCGCCCGGCAAGGTGAACCAGAAGAGGCCCGGCTTGCGGTTCTTCGCCGCGGAGGCCTGAAAAAGAGGTTCATCAGCCAGGGATTTCTTTGTCGAATCCTGGAAGCGAGCGATCACGTCCGCGACATCCGCACGGTTGCTGCCGACGACGATAACGCCAGGGGTGTAAGCGAAGGTCGGCTGATGGAACCCCTCCGTGACGGGTTTCTCGTTCGCTGGCAGCGGTTGACCATTCGGGCCATTCTGGACCTCAGCCTCATGGATCTGGAAGATGGGCACGCCGGAGGCCACGCCGATCTTGCGAACGGCGGGGTCGACAGTGAGATACGCACGCATGGCGAGGCCGAGGCCCTGGCTTTCACCCGTGAGCAGCACGGCCACGATGTCCGGTTGCTGGCGTTCGTTGAACCCGGTGACGGCAACCGCAGCCCCGCGAAGCTTGCGAAACTCACCCACAATCTCCGGCGACGCGAATAAGGACAAGATCGCGAGATCGTCCGGCGCCAGCAGGTCGCGCATGTTCTTGGTCTTGTCGCGTCGCTCGTGGACAAGCCGAAGGCTATCCTCGAGCCCGGAGCCTTTCACGATCGCCGCGAGTTCAGGGCCGAGGGATGCAGGATCGTGCAGTTCGGCGTAGGCGAGTGTCCCCGGGGGGAAGAGCCGGGCAATATCGGCAACTTCCGCTTTCGCGAAGGATGTGATGAGAAGTAAGGCGATGAGCGAAGTGCGAGTCACGGCGATCCTCCGGGCTTCGCCGCGTACGGCTTAGCGGTATAACGAACCGTCACAAATGACTGGGAATGCAACAGCGTGACACCGATGCCATAGCCCTGTCACTTCGACCACTCACTCTTCGTGGCCCAGGCGATGGCGTTCGCGAGCATCTTGAGAAAGTGTTCATCCTTGAAGTCCACGGGGTGGCCGAACGAAGTGTAGAAGACACGCCGGCCATCTTTCTCACGAGTCCAGGCCACGGGATAAACCTCGGCACCCACAGTTCCCGTGAGCAGGATCGTGAGATCCTTCGCGACCTCCGGATTACGGTACAGCGAGCCATCGCTCTTGATGGTGCCGACACCCTTCAGAATCGGATGAGCCTTGCCGGCATCCGTCGGGGCGACCACGCACTTGAGTTCGTTCTTCAGGTGGTTCTTGTAGTCCCCGCCGAAGATGAGTTTATCCATCTCGAGCCAGTTCTGGAAACCATGGCTCGCCGTGCGGATGCCGATGATCGGCTTCCCGGATTCGACGAACTTCTTGACCTTCTCCAACTCAGGCGCATCGATCTTGAGACGACGGGTGAAGAAGATCGCAGCGTCCGAGGTCGCGAGGTTCTCGAGACCGGTGATCTCCGTCTCGCTCTTGGCGAAGGCACGGGTGCATTCCACCGGATAGTTCTTCTCCAGGAGTTCTTGCAAGATTGCCAGCGACTCATCGGACTTGTACTCGAAGGAACCCGAGACGAGGCAGATCTTGAGCTTCTTCGTGGGCGGAGCGGCCCGGCGTGCGGCGTTCGATTTCTTCTCACCCACAGGAAGCTTGGTGCCGGGGAGTTGGACTTTCGGAGCCGTTGGGGCCGGGTCCGATGCGAGATAGGCGAACAGATCGCGAATCTCCTGATACGAGATCGTGTCGAGCAGTTTCTCCGGCATGAGCGAGATCGCCGAGGGCAGAATCGTCTCGATATCCGCCTGGGCGACCACAGTCTGAACCGGTTTGTTCTCGACGACATTCACCAGCGTGAGGCTGCCTCCCGTACCGCCGGGAGCGACGATGCCGGAGAGCTTGCGTCCATCCGCGGTGAGGACATTCTGCACCACAAACTCGGGGCGAATGTAGCCGGAGGGATCAACGATCTGCGTGAGCATGTAGGGGCGGTTCTTGCGATCCGCGGTGGTGAGGTCAGGGCCGACCTTTCCCCCTTCGCCGAAGAAGGTGTGACAGGCGGCGCAGTGCTTGCCGAAGAGGAGTTTGCCGGCCACGGGGTCGCCGGTCCCACGCTGGGTGATCTCGCGGTTCAGCCAGGTAATGCGAGCCATCTTCTCACCTGCCGTTGCCGGGGCGAGCTTGCCGTAGTGCTTTTCGATCAGCTTGGTGACGGCGGTATCGTTGAGGCCGACCGCGGCGCGTGCCAGTTCCAATGGCACGGCCTCCTTGGGCAGCTTGTTGGTATCAATCGCGTCGAAGAGCGTCTTCGCCCACGCGGGCCGTGATGTCAGCACTTGAAGTGCGGACTTCTTCACAGCCGGGCTCGACTCGTGCATCGTCACCAGGACGACATTGCCAATCGCGGGATCATCGAAGCTGCTCAGTGCGGCGAGAAAGCCCGTCCGAAGCGAGTCGGTCTTCGCATCACGAAGGGCCGTGAGCAGCAAATCCTTGGTCGAGGCATCGCGAACCTGCGTCAGCCATTTCGCAGCCTTCAGGCGATTCGCCTCGGAGAGCTTCTCATCCGCGAGGCGAGCCCGAAGCGTGGCGAGGGCGGCCCTGTCGTTCATCCGTGTGAGAAGCTCCAGCATGCGATCATCCACGGGGAAGTCCTTCCGTAGCTTCGCCAGAGGCGCAGCCAGCGAAGCGGGAACCTGATCAAGCCGGCCCCCTTCCAGAGCCGCGACCATGCCATCGAGGACGGGCGAGCAGTCCGGCCCCCACTTCGTGAGCATCTGGGCGAGAAACTCCGGGCCGTCCTTCACGTCGGCGGCCATCAGTCGACGAGCGACGTTGGCCACGGTCTTCAGGTAAAGCGGGTTCTTCGACTGAGAATCGAGACCAAAGACGAGTCCGACGGCGGGTTGATCGGTGATTGCGTCTTCGACGGCCCACCAGATAAGCAGAGGCAACTGCGCATCCTTCGCACAGGCGGGGTTATTGACCAGCGACTTCGCGATGCCGACGGCGAACTGATGGTCAAGCCGCTTTGCGGAGCACGCGAGTTGTGCCAGCACCGTCGGGCTCGTCTCGGTGCCGGCGAGGCTCTCCCACGCTTCATAAGTCTCGGGCGACACCGCGCGGCGATCGCCCTGCAATCGCACCGCCCACTCGCGGACGCGCTCATTCGGGTGCGTCAGCAGTTCCCGTGCGTACGCTCCGTCGAATCCGCCGCTCACGTAGATCGCCCACAGCGACTCCAGTGCGAGCAGGCCCTTGTCCTCGGCCACCCACTTTTTGAGAGTGGTCACGACGCTCTTGTCCTGCCGCTCGCCGAGTTTCAGGCGGGCCTCGTTCCGCCACCACTTGTTGGGGTGCTTCAGTAGCTCGATCAGTTCCGCCGAGGTCTTCGTCCGCAGGTCGAACGCCGCGAGCTTCGGCGTGCCCTGGTACTCGATCTTGTAGATGCGGCCATTGGTCTTGTCCCAGTTGTCCACCGGGTCCAGGTGGGCGGCCCGGCGATCGGTCCAGTCCGCGACGTAAACGTTGCTGTCAGGTCCCTGGAAAACATCGACGGGGCGGAAGAACATGTCGTCCGTCGTCATCAGGTCCGCGCCATGGCGGGCGGTGTACGAGGAACCGACCGGCTCCATCGTGTGCATGTAGATCGCGTTCGACAGCAGGTTGCCAGCAATGTACTGATCGCGATACTCCGGCGGGAAGGCATCCGCCTGGTAAACGATGCCGCCACAGGTGACGTGGCCGCCCTTGAAATCCTTGTAAAGGACGTGTTCAAAGTAGCCGTAGGTATGGGCGTTGTGCAACGGGCCGTGCTTCGAGAAGCCCTTGACGTAGTAAGCCCCCTGGTACTGGTGCAGCATCGCCTTGCCGCCATAGTTGGTGCCGGCGATCACCTGGCCGTTCTTGTCGAAGTCGAGACCGTATGTGTTGCCGCCGCCCTCGGAGAAGAGTTCAAACTTCTTCGTCAGGGGATGGAAGCGCCAGATGCCCTGCTGGAATTCGACGACAGGCGCCTTGGGCTCCCTGGGGTTCTTGATTCGCGCCGTGCTGGTGCTTCCCGTCGCACCGTATAGCCAACCGTCCGGGCCCCACTGAAGCGAATTCGCGAGGGAGTGCGTGTCATCGAGGCCGAAGCCGCTGAGCAGCACCTCGGGGTCGCCGTCGGGAATGTCGTCGCCGTTCTTGTCCGCGTAGAAGAGCAGGTAAGGCGGCTGCACGACGTACACCCCGCCGTGGCCGAGGCAGAAGCCGCCGGCCATGTTGAGGTCGCTGAGGAAGTCCTTGCTCTTCGTGTAGACGCCGTTCGCGTCCGGCTCCGAGAGGATGGTGATGCGGTCAATCCCTTTCGGCCCATGCGGCGGCGGTTCGGGGACGATGTCCCACACCGTCCGCAGATACTGATCCTGCTTGA
>Ga0105046_10001913_pt1 | contig 32559 bp, 31 predicted proteins | sample MAT03_FD_78385 | JGI IMG/M metagenome (GOLD analysis project Ga0105046, IMG submission 78385) | Freshwater microbial communities from Lake Fryxell liftoff mats and glacier meltwater in Antarctica - MAT-03 (megahit assembly) | ecosystem: Environmental > Aquatic > Freshwater > Ice > Liftoff...
GACGAGCGGTCAGTACCGAGTCTGGGTTCGCGGAAGAGGTGCCGACGGAAGCCTTGGAGACTGGTCTTCTCCGACCGACTTTTTTGCGACCACCGCGCCGACTTTTCTGACCGCAGCGCAGGATGCAGTCGTAAATCACTCTTTGAAGATTCAGTGGCAGAAATTTGATGCGGCAGATCACTATGAGCTCTGGATCGACGATCCAGCACCCGGAATGTCCTCGGTCAATTCCATGTTGACAGTTGCTGAGAGTGAATTTCTCATCGATTCATTCCTCGTCCAGGGAAAGTACCGATACTGGGTGCGTGTTGTGACGCTTGACGGAGCGAAAAGCGGATGGTCGCCGGCATTGGAGATCATAGCGCGAAATCAGGTGAAAAATGTCAGTTTCCTTTCCGTAGATGTGCTGCGACCCGTGTTTCGCTGGGACGCCTTGCCCGATGCCGTGAAGTACGAGATCGAGATCAGCGGGATCCGAAGTCTGGTCGGAAATGTTAAGGTCTACAGGCCAACGGAAGACGTTCCGATCGGAACTCACACCGTGCGAGTCAGAGGTATCTCAGCGGATGGAACATCCGGGAACTGGTCCGACGAGGTCACCTACAACAGTGCGGCGGCTCCCGTGCTTCAACCCGTGATTTCAGTCGTGGATCCAGCTGTGACATTCCGTTGGGTCAGTGGTGATGCAGAAAGCATGCACTACTTCAGCGTAGGAAACATCACAACACAACGGGCGGTGTTCGGCGAATACATCGCAGCCGGTATTGACACGCTGGTTCGAGATCTCCCGGACGGCACTTATGAGTGGGAGATGTTTTCCTGGAATCAAAACATGTGGAGCCTGACTTCCACTTTTGTCATCGATCGCAGGATTGAGCTGACAAAACCTGTCAACTTCCGGGCCGACCAGTCGATCACTCTTACCTGGACATCAATCGCCGGCGCAGAACAATATGACATCTGGATCAGCACCGATCGCGGCGTCCTGATCTACCGAAATCAAGCCGTTCAGGGGCTTCAGTTGACGTTGCCATCTCTATTCGCCGTCGGAAAGTATCGAACCTGGGTCAGAGCCGTCAGCGCCTCAGGGTACGCTGGCGCATGGAGCACGCCGCGTGAACTGTCTGTGGATCCAGTCAGTTGACAGTATCGAGGGCTTTCAGCGTTCTCGCAGAGCCGTGATGATGTTCAATCGCACGGCGCGGATGGCCGGCAGGAGTCCGCCGAGCAGACCCATGACGAGGGCGAGCAACACGCCCTGCGCGAGGACGCGCGGGCCGAAGCGGAATGAGAATGTGATTTCGCTGAACTGATTGGCGGTGCCCGTCGAGAGTCCGTTGAATGGCAGGGTAGCCAGACATCCGATCAGGCCGCCCAGAGAACACAGCACGACGGATTCGAAGAGAAATGACAACAGGATGCTGCCTTGGGGGAAGCCAAGGGCGCGCAGGGTTCCGATTTCCCGGGCACGACTTGCCACTGCGGCGTACATCGTGTTGGCGGCCGCAAACATGGCACCAAAAATCAGGAAGCCGGCAATGATATAGCCGATCCACTGGATGGCGTTTGCCTGGTTCATCTGATCTTCAAAATACTTGGTCTCACGGATGGCATTCAGCTGAAATCGCTTGTCATCGGCCAAAAGCGCAGTCAGAGCATCCCGCTGTTCCGGCGATTCCGCACGCAGGCAAACGGCACTGACGGCGGCCGGTGTTTTTCGAGCGATCGTCAGGTCTCTGAGGTCTGTCCAGACTTCTGATTCCGCAGCACTTCCGGCCGCTTCGTAATACCCAACGATCTCAAAGTACTGGCGATTCACTTCAATTTTCTCGCCGATGGCCAGGTTTTCAAATCGGGCCGCCATGCTGCGGCTGGTCATGGCTTCGAACTTTCCGGGCTCAAGGTCACGTCCCTCGACAATCCGGAAGCCCGGTCTCAGAGTGCGGCCGACACTTTCCAGCCCGCGCACAATCAGATTGACGGTGCCGCCATTGTTGCGGCGCGGCTTTGTCAGGATTGTGACGAACTCCACGGAGCACTGCGGCTGCCCTTGTTCATCCTTCGCGATACCCGGCAGCGACGCAATTTCGCGCGCCACTTTCTGTTCGATGCCACTGCCGATCTCGTCGGTGGCACCTTTCCTCAGGACGATCAGATCGAGCTCATGCCCGGTGACTTTCAGCGCGTATTGCAGGCCGTCTGTCAGTCCAAAACACAGGACGGAGGCCCAGACGACGAGCCCTGTACTGACGACGGTCAGCAGCGTTGTCATCCAGCGGACGCGGAGATTGCGCAGATTGTATTTGGCAGGAATCATGACTCAGCGACTTTGGTCAAAGGAAAATCAGGCAATGCGTCGAAGACCATCAATGACCGACATCTGAGCGGCTCGAATCGCCGGCACGATTCCGCTGATCAGTCCCAGAACCGCCGCCGCAATCAAGCCGTAACTGATCCAGGGGCCCAGCATCTCCATGACCGTAAACGGAAAAAACTGCGGCATCAGTCTGTTCATGCCCTGCAGAAACAGGCATCCCATTCCAACACCCAGAAATCCTCCCAGCATCGAGATGGCGCAGGCTTCGCCGAGGACCATGAAGAGCACCCTCGATCGCGGAAAGCCAATCGCTTTGAGGACCGCAATCTCCGTCACGCGTTCCCGCATGGCCATGGCCATGGAGTTTGCCGTCACCAGCGAAAGTGAAAAGACCACTGCCATTCCAATGTTGCGAATCAGCACCTGGACGTTGCCCACCATATCCGCAAACATCTGGGCGAACGCGGCTTCCGTCTGACTTCGAGTTGGTGTGTCAGAGCTGCCGAACTTGTCGTCGATGGATTTGATGACTGCGGGGATCGAGTCTGAACTGGCGATGCGGGCGAAGATTGTTCCGGCGTTGTCGATGTTCGGGTAGCTTTGCTGTTTCAATCCCTCGTTCAGATAATCCCAGTGAAAATAGAGCGAATCTGTGTTCTTCGGTGAATCGAAGATTCCGCTGATCTCAAGATCCAGATCAAACGGATAGATCGCGCCCTTCAATGGAATTCGATCACCGACTTTCCAGCCACGCCGTTCGGCAATACGTCGGTCCAGCACACATCCCTGTCGACTTGTTTTGAATGCCTCAAGTTGCTCGGGCGGGATTGAGTACTCTGGCCAGACGTCAAATACATGTTCCGGATCCGTGGCAAATTGCGCAAACGGCATTTGCTCATCCTGATAGGAACCTCCAAACCACGCAAAGGGCACGGCCGCCGCTACGAATTTTGTCGATCGCACTTGATCGACAGAAGAAATGGGAAGTCTCCCACTGAATCCCTGAATATTCATGACCACGATTCGATTTGCCTGGGCAGCACCGTTCTTCCATGTTTCCTGTGCTGCCAGGAAACCATACAGCACAGTCATCAGCGCGAGACTGAAACCAACTGAAAGGATCGTCAGAAGACTGCGAATCGGGTTTCGGCGGATGTTTCGCCAGATGTATTTCAATGTTTTCATGGAACAGCTACCTTTGCTCGGTTATTGGCGATTTCGGAGACCAGCAAACCCTTTTCCAGATGCAGAATGCGCCTTGCGCGATCGGCTGCGTTCGGATCATGAGTGACCATGACGATGGTCTTGCGAAACTCAGTATTGAGTCGGTGCATCAATTCCAGAATTTCTGCCGCAGACTTTGCGTCGAGGTCGCCGGTGGGTTCGTCGGCGACAAGAAGTGTCGGGTCTGTCACGATGGCGCGGGCAATCGCCACGCGCTGTTCCTGACCGCCAGACAGTTGCCGCGGATAGTGATCCATGCGATCCTGAAGGGCGACAACCTCCAGGGCGGCTTTGACGTGGTCATCGCGTTGACGACGAGACATCGACGTCAGAGTCAGCGGCAGCTCGACATTTTCGTAGGCGGTCAGCACGGGGATCAGATTGTACATTTGAAAGATGAAGCCGACATGCCGCGAACGCCACCTGGCCAGTTCGCCTTCGGAAGACTGACCAAGGTTCTGACCGCAGACAATCACGTCACCCGAAGTCGGGCGATCGAGTCCTGCGATGAGATTCAGCAGAGTCGTCTTGCCTGAACCAGAAGGCCCCATCAACGCCAGATAGTCTCCTTCTGACAATTGCAGATTGATCCCGCTCAATACAGGAATCGTGAGTTGATCACGGTAGAATTCCTTGCAGACATCTCGCACGACAACAACCGTTTCACCGGCATTCGAATTGGACACTCAACAACTCCTGTTCTGACAATTTTCAGTGTGCAGCAAACGATGCGCGGACCAGACATCGACGACAACCGATTTTTTCCGGCTACTGTGCCGTCTTCACCAGCACACCTTCTTTGAATTCCTTCGGCACGCTGACAACAACGTTTTCACCGCCGCTCAGACCGTTGATGATTTCGGAGCGATCTTCTTTTTCTTCGCCAACTTCAACAATCACTTTTTTGAGGCGGTCGTCGGTGGTGACAATCCAGGCAAACCGCTCGGCGCCTTCAGTGTGCAAAGCATCGTTCGGGCAGAAAATTCGCGGATTCGTGTCCTGGTTCTGCTCTTCATTTGCGGCAGAAAGGAAGTAGACCGTGCTGCTCATGTCCGGAAACAGACGTTCGTCGGCATCCAAGATTTCCACCAGCACTTTTACAGTGGCTCGAGCCCGATCACCCATCGGAATGATCTTGCGAACCTTGCCTTGATAACGGCGGTCAGGCACAGCATCCACTGCCACTTCAGACTGCTGCCCGGCAGTGACGCGACTGATAAAGTCTTCTTTGACATCACATTCCACTTCCAGATGATCGAGGTCCGCAATCGTGACGACAGAGCCGCGTCCGGAAGCTTCTCCCATCCCGCCAGGCATGATCGATTCGCCCAGTTCCGCATCTTTGGAAATGACAGTCCCGGCAAACGGGGCACGTACAAACATATTTTCCACAACCTGCTCGGCCTCCTCAACACGCGCCTCGGCCAGTTGGAGAGCCGCTTCCAGGGAAATCTTGCGAGCCACGGCGGCGGCATGCGCAGACTCGGCTGCGTCAAATTCTGCAGCGGCGATCGTTTTTGCGGCAAGAGATTTTTGAGCCCGATCGAAAACTTTCTGAGTCCGCTGAATTTCCACGTCCTGCTCCAGCAACTCACTGCGGGATCGAGCGGCCATGGCTTTGACCGCTGCCAGAGATGCATTCAGATCTGCATGTTCAAGCACAGCCAGAACATCATTCGCTTTGACTCTGCTGCCTTCCTCCACATTGACCTTCTCAATCCGCCCTGTCGCACGCGCGCCAATGCGCGCCTGCTGTCGCGATTTGACATAACCGGTCGCGACCACCGTTGCATCTGCCGAGCGTCCTGTTTCAACGCTGACAATTGAAACTCGTACCTCAGGCTTCGGACGGACAGACTCCAGCATGCGATCCATGTTCGGAAGCCAACCTCTGCTTTCAGCAAGGAACCCTCCCCCTGCCAAAAGTGCGACCACCAGAATCAAAAGAAACAGGAATCGAATCAGTCGCCCAAAAAACGACCGACGAGGCACCCCCTCAACTCGCGGAATTCGGAGTCTTGTCAGCGCATCAGACGAAGCGTTTGGGCTGGCGACCGTCATAAATCTCTGCAAACAAGACAGGAAACCAATGGCAATTTCGTCATATCCTAGCGTGCGACTGGCCACAGGCAATCCGAACGGTCGGCAGGAAATCAAAGGTTTTTCCATAAGCCCTGAAAAAATTGTGAGAGGTTAGAGGCTATCCGAGAAGGGGTCGACCCCCTTGCGAGGCCTTGCGTGGAGACTTCTCGGACAGCCTCTTAATGCATGACACTGGCTGCTTACCGCCACGACCTGTGGGATACGATTGACAAGGTTTGGAGAAGGACTCCGCCTCGAAATCGCGCCAAACGTAGGCAAACGGGCTGAACGGCTTGTCAGTGAACTGGGGTGGCGATATGATCCGCGTTTCGATTTTTCCGGCTCCTTGTGCGCGGAGAGCCTACAGCCTCAATGCCTGCTCGCTGGCGAATTTCGTAAGTCCATGTGTAACATGGACTTGTGTTATTTCTTCGCACGGCATTTGCCGGAATCCATGATAGTTTTGCCGCCCTCTCTCCCGAAAAGCATTCGTTCGTCGTGTTTGAAACCATTTCACAAAGTCTGGGTAAAGCCTTTTCGGCTTTCCGGGGAACCGGAAAGATCACCGAAGGCAACATCCGCGACGGGATGCAGCAGGTCCGCAAGGCTCTGCTGGAGGCCGACGTTGCGTACGATGTCGTTACAGACTTTGTAAAAAACGTGACGGAACTGGCGATCGGCGAAAAAGTCCTGAAGTCGCTGCGTCCCGAAGAACAGATCGTCGGGATTGTGCATCAGCAGTTGATCGACCTGATGGGACCGGTCGATCATTCGCTGGCTTTAAAGCGTGACGGCGTCAGTATTATTATGATGTGTGGTCTGCAGGGGTCCGGCAAAACGACCACCTGCGGCAAGTTGGCCCGCCGTCTGAAGGAAGCCGGGCATGCTCCGTTTCTGGTTGCGGCCGACTTGCAGCGTCCAGCGGCCATTGAGCAATTGAAGGTCATCGGCAGCCAGGTGGGTTGTCCGGTCTACGCCGAAGACCCAAAGACCAGCAATCCTGTTCAGGTCTGTCGCAACGGCGTCAAAGAAGCCAAACGCGTCGGCGCAAAAGTCGTGATCCTCGACACTGCCGGTCGTTTGCACGTCGATGCGGCGTTGATGAAAGAGTTACAGCAAATCGACAGCAGCGTCGCGCCGGACCAGGCATTACTGGTCTGTGATGCGATGACCGGCCAGGACGCCGTCAACAGTGCGAAGGCCTTTAATGAAGCGCTGGAACTGGACGGGGTGATTCTCACCAAGCTGGACGGTGACACACGCGGCGGGGCCGCATTAAGTATCAAAGCAGTCACTGGCGTACCGATCAAATTCATCGGGGTCGGCGAACAGCTCGACCGACTGGAAGAATTCCATCCCGACCGCATGGCCGGACGAATTCTGGGCATGGGCGACATTGTGTCGCTGTTCGAGAAAGCTCAGAAGGAATTCGATGAAGAGGACATGCTGCGTCAACAGGAGAAGATGCAGCAGGGCAAGTTCACGCTGGATGACTTCCGCCTGCAGATGCGGCAGATCAAAAAGCTGGGTTCCATGCGGGACATCATGAAAATGATTCCCGGTATGGGGGCTGTCGTCGATCAGTTGGGTGACATGAACCCCGAAGACGATATGCGGCGGATTGAGGGGATCATCAATTCGATGACACTCAAGGAACGTCAGAACCCGGACGTGATCGATCGTGGTCGTCGCCATCGAATTGCGAAAGGCAGCGGAGTTCAGGCTGCCGATGTGAATAAGCTGCTCAAAGACTTTTCCGCGATGGGAAAGATGATGCAGGGCATGTCGAATATGGGGCTGCGTGACCGGATGAAGACCGTGAAAGGTCTTGCAGACGGCGGCTTCATGAATCCGGGTGCGGAGTTGATGGAAAAAAAGATGAGAAGCCAGCGTGGGCCGCTCGACAAGGATGAGGCTCGCGACAAGAAGAAGAAGCAGAAGAAAGAAGCACAAAAGGCCAAGAAGCGAAATCGTAAACAATAGAGCGTCTTTCAAAACCTCGATTTGTAGCCGGATTCGTTAAGATTCGGCTGTGTTCCTGAACTCTGACGAGTTCAGCCACGGACATTGGGTCATTAGTTTTTGTCGGTTCAGGAGTACCAATGGCAGTTCGAATTCGAATGAAAAAGATGGGACGCAAGCACCGCGCGTTCTTCCGTATTTGCGTGATGGACTCGCGCGTCCAGCGTGACGGCAAGGCAATTGAAGAAGTCGGGTCTTACGACCCGATGGTTCACGACAAAGCCGCGCGTGTCAAGTTGAACATGGAACGGGTCGATTACTGGATGTCGGTGGGTGCTCAGCCCAGCGAAAAGGTGAACGCTCTGATCCGCAAGGTGAAGATGAACAAGTTCGGGAAGGCCCAGGCACCTCCGCCGCAGCTCGCCCCGAAGATCAAGGAAGTGGCCCCTGCGGCAGAAGCTTCAGCGGAACCTGTGGAAGCTGCTGCTGCGGAATAGTGTAATGCGGTTTGATATCCTGACCCTGTTTCCGGAGATGTTCGAAAGCTATCTCGGACAAGGGCACCTGAAACTCGCGATTGAGCGCGGGCTGGTGGATATCCAGCGGCATAATTTCCGGGAGTTCGCTCCCGGAGTTCGAAGGCAGGTGGACGACAAGCCGTTTGGTGGTGGTCCTGGAATGTTGCTGATGTGTCAGCCGGTATTCGACTGTGTCGAAGCTGTGCAGTCACAGGGAAATGCTCCCGGTCGTTTACTGATGATGACCCCACAGGGTCGAAAACTGGATCAGAGATTGGTTGAGGAACTCGCTCAGGAGCCTCGACTGCTGTTACTCTGTGGCAGATACGAAGGTTTTGACGACCGGATACGCCAAGGGTTACAGCCGACTGAGATTTCGGTGGGCGACTTCATCTGCAATGGTGGAGAAGTGCCAGCCATGCTGATAATCGATACAGTGATCCGGCTCATCCCGGGTGTGCTGGGTGACGAAACCAGCAGTCGATATGATTCGTTCAGCCAGTCAGGTTTGCTGGAACATCCGCAATTCACGAGGCCTCGTGAGTTTCGGGGCATGACAGTGCCGGATGTACTGATCAGTGGTAATCACAGGAAAATTAACGAGTGGCAACAGGATCAGAGCCTGAGGAGAACAGCGGAACGCCGCCGGGATCTGCTGGAGAATTCTGATACAGAGGCCGCTCCGATTGAATAGTTCTGAAGTGTCTTGAAAAAAGGGACCCAGTCATGCGTAACAAGCTCTTGGACATCGTCGAAAAATCCAGCCTGCGCGAGCAGCAACTGAAGTTTGCTGTCGGTGATACCGTGGATGTACACACCCGAATTCTGGAAGGCACGAAAGAACGCATCCAGATTTTCAGTGGTGTCGTCATTGCTCGCAACGGTTCAGGAACTCGTGAATTATTCACAGTTCGCCGAATTGTGCAGGGCGAGGGCGTGGAGCGTAAGTTCCCCGTCAACTCCCCGAAAATCGCTCACATCGAAGTCAAGCGCCACGCCCGAGTTCGCCGCGCGAAACTGTTTTATCTGCGCGAACGCACAGGCAAGGCCACACGCCTGAAAGAACGCAAGGCAAAGCCATGGGAAGTCCAGGTCAGCGATTCAGGCAAATGAATCGTCCAGGGCTCGACAGCGTCAGAATTCACCCGCTTGATCCTGCACCCTGATTCACGATAGGCGACAGCCTGAACTTCGGGTTCCTCCGGCTGTCGCCTTTTCGCTGCGCGGTCAATCGATGAGATCGTTCATGCCGACAATTCGAATTCTATCAAACAACACGAAGAAACCCGAACGTCCGCCCCGTTGGGGCTCACCAATTGTGTGGGCTCCAATTCCTGGGGCGTTGCCCCAGGCTATTGGAATTGCTGGGCCTTTGGCCCGGAAACACAACAAGCACCGAAACAACCATGCGTGCGATTGCGGCCCAACGGGTCAAATGCCATTTCGGCCCACAACCGGCCGTCTGCGAATTCGGCCCAAAGTGCCGTCCGTTCCAATAGCCAGGACCATCGGCCCTGGTACACTTTGACACCGGCCAAGGGATCGTTAGCCTTTCCCTGCGGTCGTTTGGCTGGCTGGCCGTTTGATTTGTTAGACATGGGATTTGCATCTCAGGGCACAATAAATCACATCAGACACGCGAGATTCTCCGGAAGAATTCGAGAACTATGAAGAACCTGTTTCGCCTGCTGCTGGGAGATCGTGGTGAACGAGCGGCGGTCAGGTATTTGAAGAAACACGGGTTTCGTATCATTGCGAAGCGGTATCGCAACAGTTATGGCGAAGTGGATATTATCGCTCAGGACGGCAAGACGACTATTTTTGTGGAAGTGAAAACGCGCACATCAACCAATGATGGTCAACCGTTTGAGGCGGTCGATCTCCGCAAGCAGGAGAAGATCACCCGCATTGCGCTCGCATGGCTCAAGAAACATGGTCGACTGGAACAACCCGCGCGTTTCGACGTCGTTTCCATTCTGTGGCCGGACGAGCGGGGCGAGCCACAGATACAGCATTTTCGAAATGCGTTCGAAGCCACTGGCCGTGGCCAGTTTTTCAGCTGACCTTGAAAATCCAAGCCGATGATGATTTACAAAGTTTGTTCGAAGGTCGTCTGGGAAGAGATTCGGCGGCTCACGTTCTGGAACGGATCACCGGACGACCTGCGCGACGGATTCATTCATTTTTCAACGGCGTTGCAGCTGGAAGGCACCGTTCGCAAACACTACGCTGGCCAGACCGATCTCATACTACTGGCAATCGATGCCGATACTCTCGGCGACGCAGTGAAGTGGGAGCCATCGCGCGATGGGGACTTGTTTCCGCACCTGTACGGCCCGCTGCCGATCTCGACAGTCGCGAGAGTTCAGGATCTGGCTGTGGAGCCAGACGGCACGATTAACGATAATCGGCTGCTGCCTGACGAATAGACTTCACTCGGTTGAAAATGACAGTAACCCGAAGCGTCAATCTGTAACCGTAATCCCAATCGATTCGATCGCTGCATGGCCCGACTTACGGAATGGCCGTGGCATGGGCTGAGCGTGACCCTGTTCGTCAATCGTACGACAGCGAAACGTGTACTCACCGGCGGGCTGGCCTGGTATGACGGCAGCCCAATGAGCATTGGTGAGTCGCAGTGGCCAGGACTTCGGAACACCGGCAGGATCGAAGCCATGAGTCTGTTCCGGGATCTTGCCGTCGCTCAAGGCCGCCCAATTCTGAGGAGCCGGCAACAATTCCGCATCGACCCACGGTGCGGTTGTGAAATGAGAATCGTTCTCCGGTCGCTCGGTTGCGCTCGATTCCATCGACACCTGGACTGTCGACAGCCCTGAAATACCAACCTGAGCATATCCCGAAACCGTGATCGCTTCACCAGCCTTCACTTCATTCGGGATGGAGATTGTGGCGGCGAACGTCTTCAGGGGGCTATCGACGTCGTTGTTCTGTTCGGCATACGTATCATTCGCATGAGCCAGATTGGTCAGCACGACATGTGACAGCCATTTGATGGATTTGAAACCATAGGCTTCCGGCACAACGACGCGCACCGGACCGCCACGTTCGGAATCCAGCCATTCACCGTTCAGCTTGTAACACAGAATCACGGGAGGCAGATCGAACGGATCTTCCAGTATGCGTCCGATCGGCAGCGAACTGCGAAACATCTGTGTGGGATCATCATTGTGATAGCCGTAATAGAAAACGCGCCGCAGATCTTCGCGCGGTTTTGTCAGCCAGATGACTTCACGCAACGGCACTCCTTCCCACAATCCCATCCCGAGCGGGCAACCCAGATTCAGGCATGTCATGACCTTTGGAAATCGCACGGCATGAGTTTCACCGAGCTTCAGCAAGGCTTCGAAATCGAGCGCCGTGCCATCGAACTTCGTCAGCGGTTTGCCGATCTTCGCCGGATTGTCGGGATCGGAGATCACTTCCAGCCGCCACGTTTCGCGCGTCAGCCCCACTTCGGCTTTCTTTTCGTACGACAGTGAATGGGGCAGCGGCGTGCCTCGTGACACGTCGCGAAAATCAATGGCCGGAGTAAAATACGGATCTGGCCGTACACCACCTTTATCCGGTTTAACATGTTTCTTCGGCGCGGCCGTGGCCGACTCATCCGCCACGGCATTCACCGCGAGCTGCGATGCCGCGAGTCCCAACGCGCCGGCACGCAGGAAAAACCTGCGACTGAGTTCAAAATGCTCGGAGAGGAAAGGGGAGTGATCCATAACTGGCCCTCGATGCGGTTCGGGTCGAGCAAAAGCTGCAAGGTCGTCAGTCGTCGCGGGTGATTATGATTGAATCGGGATGCCGAAGACAGTGTGTTCATTGTCATGGCTGGCGGCTCCCCGGATTGCACGGTAACTTGTGTCGCACGCAGCTGAGGATGGCACATTCGTTTAACCGCGTGGGCAACGCCCCGTGCGTGGGAATCAAGCGAGCGGGACGCTGCGAGCGCGGCCCGTTGGGCACGCGGTTAAACGAGAGCGACGGTCGGGGAATGATTCACCTCATATCGAACAGGAGTCCGCAACTTGCTGAAGTCTGATCGATACTTTTCGGCCAGCGTATCTGAGCTGCTTCCGCGGCATGATGAGATTTATTGGCCTCGGCGACTGTTGGAGTTTATCTGGATTGTCACGGCGCTGACGCTGATCGTGGATCACTCTGCCAACTTTGTGTTGGTGATCGGTCGGTTTCCATGGGTGCTGCCAGCAATCCTGGCGGGTTTCGTCACGGCGGATTTCCTGTCCGGAATGATCCACTGGACGGCAGATACCTGGTTCAGCGACTCAATGCCGATCCTGGGCCAGCGACTGCTGAAGCCGTTTCGAGTCCACCACGTCAACCCCGATGATTTTCTGCGCCGTAACGTGCTTGACACTAACGGTGACGTTGCGGCCATTGTCATTCCGTTTCTGATCGCGGTCTTCTGGATCTCAACGGCCGCGCCGTGGTCTGCTGCTCTGGCGGTCTATGTGGTCTCGTTCTGCGCCGCGGGTCTGCCGACGAATCAGGTACACCAGTGGGCTCATATGAAAAATCCGCCGACCATCATTCGCTGGCTGCAGTCGAGCCGATTGATTCTCAACCGGAGAGCACATCTGCAGCACCACAGGGCTCCCCATATCGACAACTATTGTATAGCGCTGGGATGGTGCAATCCTCTGCTGACGGCGATCGATTTCTTTCCGCGGCTGGAAAGAACGGTCACACGAGTCACCGGACTGCAACCTCGAAATGATGATCAGAAGTATTATGCCGCGTTGGAAGCGGAACTTCTTCTGACTCCCGGCGATTCGAAATCAAACCTACACCAGGTCGGAAGCGTCGATGGCTGATTCCAATGAAGATAATGCCGCACCACCGATGCGGCCTCACGTGTCGCTTGAGACCACGCAGCCGACGGCATTTGGACATGGCTGGATCAGCGGTGTTCTTTCCGCGTTGCTGGGATTTATCGGACTCAGCGCCGTCGTTTGCTTCCACTTTCCAGAGTATCTGACCATGCCCGCGATCCGGGCGTATTACCCGATTCCGTACATTCGCGCGCTGCTGCACATGGTGCTTGTGGCCAGCTTTCTTCTGGGTACGATCAGTGTCTGCCTGCGTTACAACAAAGCACTGGGTCTTGCCGGCATCATTCAGACATTGCTGGCTGCACTACTTGGTGGCGCGTCAGTGAAGATTGACGGTGAGTTGACCGACGGGCCATTTCTGGGTCTGGACTGGTTCCTGCTGAACCTCATGGGATACTCAGCAATGTATATCCCGCTGGAACGGCTGTTCGCGAAGCATCCGGAGCAGATCGTGTTTCGCTACGGCTGGAGGACCGATCTGACGTACTTCTTTGTCACAACTTTTATGGTGCAGTTTACGACCCTGATGACGATGAAGCCTGCGATGGTGTTTTTCGACTGGGCTCGGATTTCGGCAATTCAACAAGTCGTCACAAGCCTGCCGTTTGTCGTCCAGTTTGCGTGCGTGCTGTTGATTTCTGACCTGACGCAGTATTGGGTTCATCGCGCGTTTCACACGATTCCATTTCTGTGGCGATTTCATGCAATCCATCATTCTGCCGAAGCGATGGACTGGATTGCAGGATCTCGACTGCACCTGGTCGATGCCATTACCACGCGTGCGACCACTTACATTCCCATTTACGTGATGGGTTTCTCCGGACCGGCGTTGTATGCCTATGTTGTCTGGGTGGTGATTCAGGCCACGTTTATTCATGCCAATGTGTCGTGGGAGTTTAGACCGATTCGATGGTTGATTGCGACTCCTGCTTTTCACCACTGGCATCACAGTTCCGCGCCGGAAGCGATCGATCGCAATTTCTCGGTTCACCTGTCACTGATCGACCGAGTCTTTGGCACTTACTACCTGCCCGACGCCTGGCCCAAAGCGTATGGCCTGGCGAGTGGTCGGCGGCTGCCACTCGGCTACCTTCGGCAGTTCATAATTCCCTTTGCTTCTCAGGCGAAGCCTTCGGCGTCTGCTGGCACGACCGACACAGCAGAAACAAAACTGGCCCGACGCGACTGATCATCGCGGCGTGCCAGCTTCTTTCGGCAGCAAACTGCATGCATAAGACGCTTGTCATCATTAATTCCACAGCAGCTCAAGGTCGCACCGGTCGCCTGCAGGCGGAGATTCGACAACGATTTTCCGGCGATACTGAGTTTGTCGAAACCAGAGAAGGCGGACATGCGGAACGACTTGCCTTGGACGCGGCACGCGCCGACTATGAGACGATTGTGGCGGCAGGCGGCGATGGCACGATTCATGAAATCGCCAACGGCATATTGCTGTCGGGAAATCAACACGTCCGCCTGGGCCTGTTGCCACTGGGATCCGGCAATGATTATGCTGCCGCATGCGGAATCCCTCGGCGCTGGCAGGACGCACTGGAGTTCCTGCAATCGGGGGAATCCAGCCGCGTGGATGTCGGAGAAGTCTGTGACGCAAATGGTCGCCGTCAATTTTTTGTGAACTCGCTGGGACTCGGCCTGAGCGGCGAAATTGCAATCGAGGCAAGCTCGATCCGTCGCTTGCGCGGCGTGATGAAATATGGCCTGGCAACACTGAAAGCAGTCTCCCGCCGCCGTCGCATCCTGAACACGACCATGATGCTCGATGACATCCGCGATTCTTCCAGGACAATGTGTCTGTTCGTGGCACTCGGACACCGTGAAGGTGGTGGCTTTGTGGTCGCTCCCCAGGCTAAAATCGATGACGGCTGGTTTGACTGTCTGCATGTGAGTGACCTGAGTGTCCTTTCCATTCTTCGATATCTGCCCGGCCTGATTCGGGGCGTGATCCCGGTCCATCCGGGCATCCGAAGTTTTCGCTGTCGTACGATGACTCTGGAGTCGGATGCGCCCTTGGTCGTACACCTCGACGGAGAGCCATTCAACCGGCCTGAAGACGAGCAGCAACGGATCACCGTCCGCCTCATTCCTCATGCCATGAACGTATGCTGTCGCCTTCCAGATTGTTTCGAAACCTGATACGTCTTTCCGAAAAGGATCCACATGCAGCGAATACCAGAACCGGAACTCATGACCGACGACGCACAATGCCAGGCCTATGCGTCGGCAGATTTTGGTGTCTCCAATCAGGCGTTTGTCGAAATCGTTCGGGAACTGATCCCTGCGAATGCAACGAACGTACTGGACCTCGGGTGTGGGCCAGGCGATGTGATGATCCGCCTGGCACGCGCATGTCCATCGCTGAAAATCACAGCCGTCGATGGTTCACCGGCCATGATTCAACTGGCACTTGCGGCCATCGAAGAAAGCGGTTTGTCGGTGACGGTTACCGCCTTGCAAGGCTATGTGCCTGGATTGCCGTTGTCGGTCGGCCAATTCGATGCCGTGCTGTCCAAAGACTTCCTGCATCACCTGCCCGACCCGATGGCGCTGTGGTACGAAGTTCGGCGACTCATCAAGCCCGGCGGCTTCATCTGTGTGATGGATCTGCGGCGTCGGGATTCACCCGAGACCGCCCGGGACATCGTTCAAGCCGTCGCTGCCAATGAAGCGGATGTCCTGAAGACCGACTTTTACAATTCGCTGCTCGCCGCATTTACGCCTGAGGAAATCCGCGAACAGTTGAGGGCTGCCGCGCTTCATCTGGATGCGACACTGTCCGGAGACCGGCACATGCTGATCGAGGGCTATGCTCCGTAGCGTGGACATTCTTGTCCGAGTCCTCACTGTGATTCTCGTACCTTGGACATTCTTGTCCGAGATCTCACCAAACACTGTCCCATTGGCAAAGCACTCCCCGCTACAATAACGCTTGTTTGGACGGCGATTCACGGCCAGGCGACGGACATGAATGTCCATCCTACAAATTTCGAAAAGTTTTCCGACGCTGGCGTGAGAAACCAGGAACCGGCGGTACTCAACAGCCAAAGGAATCGTCCATGTCGCCTCTTGAAACCCGACAAAGCCTGATCGTCAGGCTGAAAAGCGAGCAAAACGAACTCGCCTGGCGGGATTTCGTCTGTGCTTATGAGGGGTTTCTCAATCAACTGGTTCGTCGGCAGGGCGTTCCCGAGCGGCATGTGCCGGATATCACGCAGCAAATTCTGCTGACGATCGCACGGTCGATCGACGGCTGGAAGGATGACGGCAATAAGGCCTCGTTCCGACGCTGGTTGAGCACCGTGTCGCGGAACGTGGCGATTCGGTTTATGTCGCGCGAACGGAAGCAGGCGGGAGGAATCGGCGGTAGTGATCTCATGGATCAACTACAGAACGTGGAAGACAAACCAGACGAACAACACGTTCGTCGGTATCAGCATGAACTCATCGTCTGGGCCGCTGAGCAGGTGCGTCACGAATTCCTGGAGACCAGCTGGCGGGCCTTTTGGGCAACAGTGATCGACGAACGGTCTGTCGATGAAGTCGCTTCGGAACTCAATGTCACCCCTGGCAGCATCTATATGTCACGCAGCCGCATCATGGCCAGGATCAGAAAGAAAGTGGCCGAGGTGGAAAATGACCAGAATTGAAAATGACCAATGTCCAAATCCGAATGACCAATGAATGAAAAATCTCAAATCTCAAATCTCAAATCGCAAATCTGAAATCAAATGACTCCTCTGTCCTCACAATGTAACGCCGCGCTGCTACAGCGATCGCTTAACGATCAGTTGTCAGAGCCACAGGAAGAGCAGCTGGCTGACCATCTCAGCGAGTGCGAGGCCTGTCGGCAGCAGTTGGAGGCATTGGCCAGTGACGCTGCCAGCTGGAACCATGTCGGCAGAGTTCTGCGCAACGAAGCCAGCGGTGAGCATGCGGCCGTTCCACATGGCGGATCAACGCTCATCCCTCAGACACCGATCTCCGGGGCAGACGCTGACGATGAATTTCACGATGGCTCAAGGCTCAAACCCAGCGACTTCATTGTCGATTTTCTGCAGCCTTCACAGAACAAAGAATCACTTGGGCGGCTCGGCAATATCGAGATCCGTCAATTCATCGGCCAGGGAGCCCATGGGATTGTGCTCAAGGGATTTCAGGATGAACTGAACCGTCTGGTCGCCGTCAAAGTCATGGCCCCGCATCTGGCCTCGGTTGTTGCGGCCCGCAAGCGATTTGCTCGTGAAGCGCGAGCGACGGCCGCGATCGTGCATCCGAACGTCATGCCGATCCTGCACGTGGATTCCAGCGGGCAGTTGCCGTATCTGGTGATGCCGTATGTGGATTGCGAATCGTTGCAGGACCGGCTCGATCGCGAAGGCTCATTGCCGATTCTGGACGTGCTGCGAATCAGTCTGCAGGTCGCACGAGGACTCGCTGCCGCCCATGCACAGGGACTTGTTCACCGCGACGTAAAGCCCGCCAACATTCTCCTGGAACCCGGCGTTGAACGAGTCATGCTGACAGACTTCGGTCTGGCTCGAGCCGTCGATGACGCCACGCTGACTCGCAGCGGCCTGATCGCAGGCACACCACATTATATGTCGCCCGAACAAGCTCGCGGAGATGCCGTGGACACACGGAGCGACATGTTCAGCCTCGGCAGCGTGTTGTACGCGATGTCCACGGGACGACCGCCGTTTCGAGCAGAATCCACTTACGGCATTTTGCGCCGAGTCACCGATGATCAGCCGCGACCGATGCGGGAACTGAATCCTGAAGTACCTGTCTGGTTTGATGCCGTCGTGATGAAGTTATTAACCAAGTCAGCAGCCGACCGGTTCGAGTCTGTGGAACAGATTGCGCAGATCCTGGAAGAATGTCTCGCTCATGTGCAGCAACCGGATGTCTTTCCGCTGCCGCAGATTGTGAAAGGCCTGCGTCCGCAAATGCAGATGCGGCGATTCAGAAGTGTCTGGATCTTTCGGGCCATCGTGGTTCTTGGTGCTGCTGCTCTCGTCATCGTTGTCAGATGGCCCCAGCCACCGCCGAAAGAATCAACCGATTCCGATCCGCTGCCATCTGGATTCCCCGGATCGTTGAATCCTGAGAATACAATCCCCTGGGACGACAGCGTTGATCAGGACATTAAGAAACTCAACACTGAAGTTGAAGCGTTGCTTGAGGAAACAAAGTAGCCATCACGCTCCGCCGTGATGAGCCTTCAATCCGGCCCATGACTGAACAACCCCAACCTGCCCGGCAACCAACATCACCAAAGTCGTCCCGAAACCATGCTGAATCAACCGCCATGTTCAAGAACAAGGCTTCGTCTCGGCGGAGCGAGACGGCCACATTAATCAAATCCACCACACAGCAGGAGAACCCAATATGAACACTCATCTCATCAAACAGATTCTCGCCGTTACGCTGGTCATGGTGTCAGCAAGCTCGATTCTTGCCAGTCAGCTCGGCAATGGTGACAGCGGTGAGGCGGGCACGGCTCTCGCAGAGGACCCCACTTTCGTTCCCGAGGACTCCGTGCTCCCCGAATCGTCAAAGGCTCTGCCCTTTTTGGCAGAATTCCGTGACAGCGCATTTGTCTGGAACATCGCATTCGGGGCGTATCGACATCAGGGCGATGAACTAGGCAAACTTCAACTTTCAGAAACGCAGGCTTCGAATTTCGAAAGCCTGTGTCGTGATTACAGTAACTGGTTGATGGAACTGAAGCAGCAACGTGATCCTGACGATGGCATCTCCGATGCGGAAGAAAGCAGGCGAAAGATGCATGTGGAAGTCCATGCACTGATGGCGAGATTTCGAGAAAACTTCATGGCAATTCTGACGGACGCTCAGCGGGACTACGTCTTTCGACAAACCCTGAGAAACGGCGGTGCATTTGCAATGCTGCACCTGGAACTCCGGAAAAGATTCCATTTGACCGAAGAGCAAGTCAAAAGAATCTCCGAGATCCGTGACGCCAACTTTGAAACTCTGAATTCTTATTTCGCGACGCCGACCTACGCTGCCTACAGAACGAAGGCCGAGCCCTTCATCGCCGCTGCAAGGGAGCAGTTGACAGTTGACCAGAAAATACAGTTTGAGCAATTCACAGCAAAACAATTCCATTCCCCTGTGACGGTCCTTCCAGACATCGAAACTCGCATCGCCGACCTCCGGAAGGAACTGCAGTCGCTCGAGGCGGATGGCACCAGACGTTCCGACCAGAACGACGAAGCGCGAGATACACGCGAACAGGCACTGCGACGATTCGTTGCACAGGCATTTGATGTACGCCAACAGTTGCAGCGACTGGAAGCACACCGCATGCAACTGCAGCTGCAGACCATCGAGCGGAATATCGATGCACGAGAAAAGAACCGAGACAGCATCATCCAGCATCGAGTCGATGAGATGCTTGATTCGGATGGAATGCTGACCGGACGTAACGCTGGAGACAAGACAACATCAACAACGAATCCAGGAATGCCTGTAACAGGAACACCAATCGGTCTTTCTGGTCCGGTGGTAGTGCCCGACGGTGGTTCGGTCGGAGTGGGATCTCAGCAAGCGCCGAACAGCAATGCCAAAATTCAGTGGCCGCAACCGGCGGAAATCGTCAAAGATCTGCAAGAGCACAGAAACCAGGTGACGACGTGCCTGACGATTCTGAAAAAGTCGCAACAGAAAATCGAGCTCTGGTCGAAGCCGCTGGAAGAACTGAAGGCCGCAGGAATTGCTGATCCGAAAATGTCGGAGACGCTATGGTTAGCCGAGATTGCTTCTGCAAAGAGCTCAGCCGAGTCCGATCGAGAGACACTCAATCGCGCCCTGCGAGAATGGAACCAGGCATGGGCGTACTACCATACCCAACTGCGCCTCCTGCAGTTCGATGTGGAGGAAGCGCAACTCGCAGTGGAACCACTGCAGCAAAAACGCGATCGAATGAAACGACTGGATGAAGCTGGTTATGCACCTTTCAGTGAAGTCACTCAGGCCGCCTCCGATATCTCCATCGCAAAAATCAAAGTCCAGCGAGCCGAAGAAATGCTGAAACTCTATGCAGACATCGAAGCTCAGGAACCCCGACTCAACCCAGATTCGCTCAAGAGCGAAAAGTAAGTTCCGACAGTAGGTCCTTTCTGCCGGAAAGGACTTCACAGCCTCGCTGCGACCAGCGACCAATCGAGAGGGACGAAAGGCAACGCGGCGACGTGGAACTGACCGCCGCACCCGAGGCAGTTCGAGCCATGCGTTTTCTGTAGCTTGGACATTCATGTCCGGGATTGGACCATATGGCGTGTCCCTGGCAACCGACATCAGCCGCACCAAATCCCCTGTTTTGATTGTGTTACATGGCCATGCGACGGACATGAATGTCCATTCTACTGCTCGTCTTGCGGCGAAAATCGTGCCCTGCATGTTCGGCTAACCTCGTGTCGAATCATCGAACCCGGGAAGTTCCGGTCTCAGCACGCGGATGTCAATGCTGTCATCAGGCGTTGGTCGGAGCGACAGACGCAGGCCATCAACTTCAATCCCCTGGGAACGGATCAGGGGGCCATCGAAAGTATTTATCCGGAACTGCGGGATTGGACAGGCCGATCAGTCAACGGGAATCACAATCGTCTGTATGTCGCTATGCCACGACCACCGGCGATGTGAGGTGAGGTGTCTGGCTGCCGCACGGAAGCGATTACCGATCGGGCATGGGAACGATCCATTCGACAGGAGACTCGGGCTCGAAACCGATGGTGCCGGACGGCTGCTGACAGCCATTCGGCCGAGAAAGGCCAGCCACCGAATTTCCTGGTCCAGAGCCACGCATGTCGTTTCCACGCGGGAGCGGTCGCTTCGATCTTTGATTCCACTTGCGTCCGCCGAGGATAAAAGGCCCATTCCTGCGTGACCGGAAGAGCCGGCCAGTCGAGTGCTGTGCCAAAGCTCAAATACGCGCCACCGCCTCCATTGACAAAATGATGCATGACAGACGGCGAGCCGGTGTCTGACGTCGGCGCCTTTCCCAGCGGTTCCTGGTAGTATTCCAGGTCGTGCGTATCACCTGCCATCACGACCGAAACACTGTGCTGCTGAAACAAAGTCCGCAGCTCTATGAAGTCCGGATCGTCTGTTGTCGTGTCGTTTCCACCGGCAAAAAACGGATGTCCCAGGATGACCATTTTGGTCTTTCCCTGAGCTGATTCCAGTGCGGCTTCGAGCCACTTCTTTTGACCGTCATCAATGCGGCGCGTCACCCCGGTATCGATGGCGAACAATGCGAAGGATTCCGTTTGAAACTGGAAGTACGGCGCCTGCTGCTGCTGAGTCGGCACACGGTATTCCTCACGAAGTCGTGTCGCCTCGGCAATCAGTTCTTCAATGCGGCTGACAGCCAGCGACAGCGAGCAGCGAGCCAGCCGGAGCCGAATCGCGAGCCGAAGTCGCATTGTCAGCAGCATTTTGAGGACTCGGGACATCCAGCTGCGGCCTCGAGCCGGGGCCAGGCTCCAGTGCCAACCTGAGCTTTCGATTCCTCTTGTCAGCCGGTTTGTTGTTGCCAGGATCGGCATGAGCACCAGAAATGCAAGCATCAGCGCGGCGAACATGTCGCCCATGACAGCAAAGGCCGGGGACATGAGTCCCAGAAACGTGCGGTCCAGACCCATTCGGCCAAGGTGAATTGCAAACAGCGTCAGCAGAAAGCTGAAGATCCAGCTGCGATCGATCGCCGAGCGTGAACATTCCTCGGATGTGATCGACTGAACTATGGACGAGACCTCTGATCCGGGGGAGAAACCAAAGTCAGCATCGACGGACTCGGCAGAGAAATCGGCAGACATCAGCGGAGACCGATTCGCATTCCAGCCGGACAGGAAGATGCGAGTTGCCGTTGCCGCTGCCAGGCCCCAGTTGATCCTGGATTCCTGCAGCAGCAGGATAACCAGCATGGCGGCGAGATTTCCGGAAAAAGCGAGCAACGCCGTCTGACGCGCGTCCCAAACAGTACGAGGCCTGAGTGCAGACACAAGATTTCGCACGACGTCAATTCCGAACCACCCGGCGATCAAGAGTCGGATGGCCCGTGTGGCGAAAAATGGAGCATTCATGAGCAGCATGAAGAGACCCATCGAAATCGCTCCACTGGCCCACGCTGATTTTTGATCCTCCCACCTGGCGCGTCGAAAGCCGTGAGTCATCTCCGGCAGGGCCGTGACGACGAGGAGAAACCCTGATCGTCCCCGGATTTCACCTTCGGAAAATGGACACAGCAGCGCCAGAACAGCGAACCACAAGCCTGTCAGAAAGTACAGATTGTGCCACAGGGTTCTAATCCATACCGGAACCATCGGATGATTTGCGTCGGGGCGCGTTTGCAATGAAGGTCTCTCCAAACGGAGGGGAATTCAAAACTGTCTCCGTTCGCGCATTGAAAAAGGTGTCTGGAACTTTGGAGACATCAGCATACGCTGCAAGAAACTGGTGCGGGGAGAGTTCCACACACCTTTTTCAACCCAGATTGGCCTATTGCATTTTCAAGAGAGAACTCAGCCCAGTTGCTCGGCGTCGTTGTTCCCAGGCAAGGTGCCGAGCCACTGAATGTCCTCAAAACACTCGAAGCCAACACGCAATGCCATCGTGAGTGGCATGCTGAGGTAAAGAATTCAACGGATCTCGCTCCGCCGGGTAAGGCCGTGGGCAATTCATTTGCCTGGAAGAGCCGTCTATTTTCCGATCGGAACTTCACGAGTCGCTTTGTTTGTCCGTCCGAGGCCATCAATAAAGACAAATTCTGTCGATGTCATGGCTGTGATGGTAAACAAGTGACTGGATCCCGTGCGCCCCGGTTCCGTCGATGTCGCAAGATTGGTCTGAATCTTTCCATCATGAACTTCGTTCTTCATAGACGCGAAATGACGCGAAAGTCCCGTTGTCACGGAATCGGATATGCAGAAATCCCAGTTGATCCGGAATTCGCCACACGCCCGGAAGCTGCTTCCGGATCTCTTCGTCGGTGGGCGCAACTGGACCTGCCGGAGGCCTGGAGACTGGTGGAGAATTTGTTTTCTTCTGCTCATCGGTCGATGGTTTCCCTCTCTGCAGGACCATCAACATCGCTCCGGAGCCCTTCGGAGCCGACAGTTCGGCAGGACGCACTTGTGTGAAGGGGTCACCGATACAGACAATCAATTGCCCCTTGTCGAACTTGTAAATCCCGCGGCTGACCTCGGGCTCATTTGCCGATGTGATATCGAGGGTGCTGGGATCCTGAGTCGCATCGACCCTGATCGTTCGAGCGTGTCGTTGCCCTCTCCAATTCCAATCAGCAGGAACAGTCCCGCCATGGTTCTGCGTTGAATGCATCCGTTCATTTTGTTCTCCATTGCGTGAAATCTCCGTAACAAGTCATGGTCAGTTTAAACAGCAGGACCGATCAAGCCCCGTTGCCAAACACCTTTTACAGAAGCGGCGTGCTACACCTTGACAGTGGCGGTGGCGAGAGCGTGTAAATCGTATCACACGGAACTTTCTGAATTCCGGCCTCTTCAGAGAGTGGAGTGCTGATTCAATCTCACGCAAGATGAATTTACGTTTCTTCCTGTCTGGAAAGTTGCTGCCTGGAATCGCTTCAGACTGAGTTCATTTGGATGTGCGCATCCGCCGACGGCACGCCAAGTGCATTTCTGTGAACTGGAATTTTGGAGTGCCGCTTTTGGCAGAATGGCGAAAGCCTTGAATTGGTCGAAAGCGGTTACTGGTTGCAGGCTTTTTCAGGGAGGGAGTGTATCGTGCTCGTACTTTCAAGGAAGATCGGTGAGGTAATTTGCATTGGCGACAGGGTCAAGATCACGATCGTGGAGGTGCAGGGAAACAAAGTTCGGATTGCGATCGATGCGCCTCGCGATATCGTCGTACACCGCCAGGAAATTTATGATGCAATCAAAGGATGTCCCCAAAAAGTTGGCTAAACTCGACCTGGATTGAGACTAGTGCTTTGTCTGGCTTTAAAAAATGGGTCAGGAACCAATAGCCAAATGGCCCAGTGGGCGCTCCGCACTATTGGTTCCTGACCCCATTTTTAAAGCGTCAACCCATAGATCTAACGTTGACACAGCACTAGACTTTCGCGATCTATTGGTTTGACCCAGAGCGCGGTGGCATACATAGGCAAAGTGGGCACGCAAGATCCGTGTCACGCAGTCTAGCCTCCCTCTGACAGGACAGCGCACAACTGTGACGGAACGGCACGTCTATTTTTCGTGACTTGAGGCAATCCTGAGTTTTCCTGAAACGTAGAATGCACCGCAGAACCTGGTACGAAAAAATTTCTGGAGCTCTCCTGCAGCAGTTTTCTGCGGCGTATTGTGATGCCTCCAAAGTTTCAGAGAACTTTTTCAACGCGAGTTTCTGCTCCTGGTCGTGAACCTGGGACAGTCGAAGTAAGTAGAGGGCAAAAATGGAAGAACGACCGGTCACACAACTTCTTTCACGGTTCTGGTGGCTGCTGCTGCTTCGCGGATTGTGTGCTTTGCTTTTTGGGATTGGTACCTTCGCCTGGCCGGGGCTGACACTGGTCACACTGACGATGCTGTTCGCCGCCTATTCGTTCCTGGACGGCATTTCGAGCGTTGGTCAGGCGATCAGTCACCGGAAGGAGATCGAGCACTGGGGCCTGCTGCTGATCGAAGGCCTGTTCGGGATTGCCTTTGGCGTGTTTGCTTTCTCGTCACCCGAGCTGACCACTGTCATCGGCGGTGTGATCGTGGCGTTTTACATCGCCGCGTGGGCGATTGTCACCGGGGCCATGCGAATCGCGATGGCTGTACGGCTGCGAAAAGAAATCGAAGGAGAATGGCTGCTGGGCCTCAGCGGGGCTGTATCTGTTTTCTTTGGCATCATCATCATGTCACGGCCAGCCGTTGGAGCGTTGGCCCTGCTCTACTTCGTAGCCGCATGGGCGGTTGTGCTTGGCGTGATTCTGATTGCTTTGGCTTTCAAAGTGCGAAAATTTGGCAATCGGGTTCGTGAAGTGAAACCAGTCCTCACTGAACGCTGAGACCGTCCTCCAACCGCTCGCTGGACCACATGCTGAGATCTGAAGACCAGACACTGCATGTCGTACGGTTCTCTGTACGCTGACCACGTTGTGAAATGTCCCATCCACTCCTCTGGGAACAGGCTCTATATGAATGTCAAAAAACGATGTGGTTTCACTCCTGCCTGGTGCTCGTGTCCTACTTCTTTGTTCCCCTGATGGCCGGCTGCGGGAACTTGAAAATTTCACGAAGTCGAATCCGACGTCCGCAGATGGACACTTCCTGCTGGGTTGCCACTATCTGACTGACGATGGGACATCAGGAGTCGGCCAACAAAGCGTTTGGTCTGGCTCTGCAACAACTGCCGGGAGACAAGCTCCTGACGCAACTCATCGATATGACGACTCCAGTGGGAAAAGAAACAAAAACGCCTCCACCCGTACCCCCCGCTCCGGACGATCTTGCAGCCGAGAAAGTGCTTTCCGTGGAACAAATGGTGGGCACACCGCTCGGGACAAATCCAGGCTGGTCCTTAAACAAGCGTAGTCGACTCGATCAAAATGAAAGTTTTGCCGCGCAGCCGTCCACGGCCGCCACTCTGTGCGGATCTTCGCAATCAAACATCAGGTTTACTCGATTGATGCCAGGTTGTTTAGCGAAGCGGATGACTTTTTCACCCTGAGCCTCGGTCATGCGGTTGGACATGATGGCGAGGGCGGGGATGCCGAAGGTGTCGAGATTGATGACGTCGTTGAAGCCTTCGACGAGGATCAGACCTTGCTGCTGGATGAATTCACGATAGCCGGGTTCTTTGAGGCGACTGGCTTGTTGGCCGAAGAGTTCGAAGCCCCTATGAAAGCCTTTGGGAAACAGTGTTTGGCGGGTGGGTCTTTGTCGGAACGTTCGGCGGGGGAGAGTTGCTGGTAGTCGCGCTCCTTCTGTTCGTACTGTGTATCGCGACCGGCCCAGGCGAGGACATGGCCGTGCGCGGAGAGCACGGGGCAGAGGATGCTGCCTCGGAGACTCCAGCCGCGTTTGTCGCCACCGCCGTCGTTGCGGCATGTAGCCGCAGCGCCACTTGGCCATCGACTCAGAAGAAAGGCAGGGACGGCGGCGGATGCACGCGGCGGCGGTCGGGTTCATCCTCGAGACGTCGCGTAGCAGCTTGTCGTCGATGTTGTGCAGTTCGCGGACACGTCCCTCGGGCGAGTCGATGAGGGCGATGTTCGCGGAGAGTGGGGGGAGTCGTCGATTCGCCTGCGGCCGACTTTGGGTTGGGGTCTGGTCGGCTTGCAGCGGATTCCCCACTGCTGGCGAGCACTTTCTTCACTCGCTGAAATTCATCGCCTTTGAGTTTTCCGCCGCTGGGCTTCGACTGTGTCAGGAAGCCGTGCATCAGGGTCAGCAGGTTGCCGCGAAAGCCGCATTGGTAGGCATGGCACTGGAAGACCTTCTGCGGGTTTTCGGTGTTGATGGCGATTTCTTTGCGGCCGCAGTGATCCCCCGCACTGCCGCATGGGCAGTCCATGCGGATTTCAGGGCCGGAGCCTTTCACGTCGAGCGGGATCCCACATTTGGAAGCCGCTGTTTCCAGCGTGGTGTCGGCCTGCAGTCGGTCAACGTCGATGTAGCCACCAGGTTTGTTCATAGGGCAATCGGGAAAATCTGTGAAGAATGATAACGTATCTTCCTGTCATGACCCCACCATCTGCCCCTACAGAACGAGGAACGGAGCCTTCGGTCGTGAAATGGGCCAGCCCGCCTCGGGAGATCCATGCACATCGATCGGGGCGGTTTTCTAAAGCGACATCAGTATTGAGGTGCAGTTTTTTCCTGACGATTCCGGCCCACAATTAACGTGCTGGTTTGGCGATATCGCTCGCCAGACGGGCTGGTCGGTGGTATGACAGTGACACGACACCTGTACTCACCGAACAAATTCGACAAGCGTTGGATGCCGAATGTGGCCAGCCCGTGAAGATCGTGGATGAACAGACGAGCCAGGTCTATTACGTCATCACTGTCAAGCAATTCGAAACGGTGCTGGCATTGTTCGCGGAAGGGGATTTTGGTCCGCGAGAAATCTATCCGCTGATCTCGGAGACAGCCGGGGAAGCTGGCTGGAACGACCCGGCAATGGATGTTTACGACAACTACGATGAGCACAGGAAATAAATTCAGTCGTGGTGACGTCGTCCTGCTGCCGATTTCATTTGTATCGAGAGTCACATTGGATCAACGGGACATTGTTCGCAAGATCGGACATTTTTCCGCACCGCTTCTTACGCAGTTGGAACAATGCATCAAGGCGGCTCTGCGGATGCCGTAGGCACGAATTCGCCAGATGGTCGGACAACTATCGCACCGAAGCTGTCGCGGCGATCCAAAACAAGTTCCGGCCCTTCGTCGTGAACGGCACGATCCGGACGCTCACCGCCCACAAGCGAAAATGCCTGACCAACCTCGCCGCCAATTGCCAAGACGATTGAAATCATCAAGGTGCGTGGCCAACACACCGATCGACTCGTCCAGTTCTGATTCGTGGGTCGAAATCATTGTTGTCTATCTGAGACCATTTTGGTTCTGCAGTTGTCGTCGCCAGCTCTGGTCGTCATGATGGACCGGCATTTCAACTGATTTCGATTGTGTCCGGGCACAGGCAAATACGTTATGCAAGAACGAGCCGCTTCCACCGTCGGTCGCAGACGAATGCTTGCCGGATGCACGGCTGGCGGTCTGTCGCTGAGTCTTCCCGGTCTGCTGCGGGCTGAAGCGGTCGCCGGGACGAATGGGTCGCAGAAGGTTCGGTCGTGTATCTTTGTCTTTTATTATGGTGGCCCCAGTCATCTGGATACGTACGACCTTAAGCCGTCAGCTCCTTCGACGGTGCGGGGTGAGTTCAATCCGATAGATACCACGGTTCCCGGCATTCAGATCTCCGAACATTTGCCGCAGATGGCTCGCGTCATGCATCACTGCGCGATCGTCCGCAGTATGCATCACACCAATCGGCTGCATGATTCGGCCTCAACCGAAGTCTTTACGGGCCGACAGGGATTGCAGGGTGACCGGGAAGAGTTCGCTCCGATCCCTCAGTTTTTCCCATCACATGGTTCAGTCGTCAATCATCTGCGACGGCCATCGTCCGGAAATCCTGAACCTGCACCTGTTGCACATGCGGCCCTTCCGTGGCTCATTCATAATGTCGTGACAACACCGTGTCAGGGCGGAGGATTTCTGGGACAGCAGTTCGATCCGTTTGAAATCAACGCCGACCTCCCCTCCCTGCGTTACCAGGTGGAAATGCTTCGGCGACTCGATCAACTCTCACCCGATCGCATGCAGCATCGACGGGAACTGCTGAACCGGCTGGACGTGATCAACACGGCCGTCTCCAATCCTCAGGCCCTTCGACTCAATGAATACAGCCGACGTGCCGTTGAGCTCCTGGATTCCACCGCACTGCACACCGCATTGGATATTTCTCAGGAAAGTGCTGCGACTCGTGAACGCTACGGTTTGGCTGCGCTGGCCGCTCAGCCCGGTGATGGCGCTGCCGCAGGCGCTGCCGGGCGTGACTTGCGCGGTCAGAATCTGTTGCTGGCAAGACGGCTGGTGGAAGCCGGGGTGCCGTTTGTCAATGTGAATGATTTTCGGCAGCAGGGACAAAACTGGGATTCACATGCCGACAACTTCGGACAGAATAAAAAGTATCTGCTGCCCCAGGCTGATCGAGCTCTGGCGGCATTGATTCAGGATCTGGATGAACGAGGACTCCTTGAGAGTACTCTTGTCGTCGCCACCGGCGAATTTGGCCGCACACCAACCATCAACGCCAACGCTGGCCGGGATCACTGGCCTGATTGCTATTCCTTGATCCTCGCTGGCGGTGGCATCAACGGCGGACAGGTGTTCGGTTCCAGTGATCGCATCGGAGCTTATCCGGAAACCGACCCGGTGACTCCCGCAGACCTTGCCGCCACGATCTACTGGCGATTCGGCATCGATCCTGCGACCGAAGTCAGGGACACGACCGGTCGACCTCATCGCATCGCCACCGGTGAACCGATTCGCAGGTTGTTTGCCTGATACAATTCGACGAACCAGGAAAAGGCCAAGCTGATGACAGCCCGACACTGCCCAAAATGCAAAGTGCCGAAACTGAAGCAAAAGAAATTGAGCGATGGCATCACCAGGATCGATGTGTGCCCTTCTTGTCGCGGAGGCTGGTTCGACGCTACGGAACTTGCCCGCGTGCTGTCGGTAGCGGTGGAACGGCTGAGTGCTCCAGGTGATGCGGAAATGAGCGATCGTCCATGTCCCAAGTGTGGCATTCCGTTATCAGGAATCGAATATCCAGAAACAGAGATCGAGGTGGACGTGTGTGGTCGCTGCCACGGAATCTGGCTTGACCGGGGGGAATTTCGAGCGATCAACCTTTCGCGATCAAAGTATCAGGATTCGACCAAATTCGAAGAAGATCGACCGGTGCCCGCAAACTTGAAGGAAGCAGCGATTCAATTCGTCGAGCGAATTCTGATTCGATTTGACAAGTTCTGATCGATTGCCTGGAAAAGGGGTCAGGAACCAATAGCCAAATGGCCCAACGGGTGCTTCGCACTATTGGGCTTGGAAAAGGGGTCAGGAACGAATAGCCAAATGGCCCAACGGGTGCTTCGCACTATTGGTTCCTGACCCCTTTTCCAAGCCTCATTCTTTCCGAAACGAACCCGTCGCGAAGTACACCGCAAACGTTGCCAGCCAGTGTTCGCCTTCGTAGTGTCCGCTGTTGACGTAGGTCATGCCGGCGTCGAAGTGTTTGCGAGCGGAATCCTGAAGCAGCGCCTTGCGAGGATCTGAATCAGACAGTGCGGTTGCAATTCCCGCCATCGTCCATGCTCGGGAAAGATCGAGTCCCGCGAGATGCACGAGATGTCCATCCGTCACGTCGCTGACTTCCACAGGTTCCATCATCGGACCCATGTGCCCGCTGCGCAACTGAGGCAGGAAGGTGTCGAGCCATCCGGAGAATTCTTCGCGCGACAGGACACGTCTCATAAGGTCCGCTTCATTGAAACCGGGCGAAAAGAAATCGTTGCCCGATGGCTCATAGTGTGCCGGATAGTTGACATCCTTCAGATAGAAGTGCTTCGCTCTGGCGATGATCAGTTCCTCAAGCGGTTTGTGGCCGGTTCTGCGGGCGTAGTCCAACTCCAGTGAAAGTGCGAATCCGGTATCGGGATGAATCCCCGTGCGAATCGGAAAACTGAGTTTTGGAAGGTAATCCATCGAAGACTGCACGATGACCATTTCCAGAGGCCTGAGATTATCCCGCCAGTTCTTTGCGTCAGCGTCGTCCCAGTTGTGAAGTTCGGTGACAAGTTGCAGAGCCCAAGCCCAGCCGTACATGCGTTCAAAGCTCTTGTTCTCCTTCGGCTGAAAATAATCCGCCTCGACCTGCAACTTGTCTTTCGTGAGCTGCCGATTCAGTGTCTCACGAATCTGAGCGGCAGCAGAAGAGTCGGGATACAGCTTCAACAGACGGACCAGCATCCAGTGGCCATGCACCGACGAATGCCAGTCGAAGCAACCATAGAAAACAGGATGCATGGCTGACGGCGATTTAACGTCTTCCGGAGAACTCACCACATTCGAAGGTTTGTTGGGATACTCCTGCGGAATTCCTTTGAGCGCAAGAGACGCGAAGGCCGCGACCTGATCATCGGACAGCGTCATTCCCGGTTGCTCCGACGGCCGTGTGTTATTTTCAGGCTCTTCCGCAAACGCAACCGGGCGCGGTCCGGCATCAGACGCGAACACGACAAGACCCAGAACGACAACACAAATGCTCAGCGGTTGAAAACAGATCTGCATAACTTCACTCTATCTTCATGGCGGGCAGCAATGCAAGGCTGCCGGATTGGAAAGTTCCGGGAGGTTGTTCGGCCTGGTAGTTCCTAATCTGCCGCTCGCCTTAGAAAACTTTGAACTTCGGCAGACAGACATTCCGGATTGCAGGCTCAATAGCAGCACTGAGGCAACGAACGTTGCCGTCGTGACAGCTCCTTTGTCGTCAGTTTTCGGAGAATACCGATGAAATCAGTACTTTACACCATAGTCGTTCTGGTGCTCGCTGCCGGTGCTGGCCATGCTATGGACGGCGGTGGCTGATTTGAAGATGCAGCGGTCGAGTTCGATCGCACCAACCATCCTCAGCAGATTCAGCGAGCGGCCGAAGCTCGGCGGACAGAGATGGCTCGCCTGATTGCGCTCAATTCGGAGCCACAAATGGAGATTCCGGTGATTTGGGTGAGGCTGACACGCAACATCTGGAGCCGGTCTTTCTACATCGCGCCGATCAGCATGTCCGGTCTCGTCATCATCGCGTTGTGGATGACACGACCGAGGGAATTGGACCTGCGAACGTTCATCATGGCCTGGTTTCTTTCAACGCCGGTCGGATTTCTGCTGTGGATCTACGCATGGAAAACATACGGGGCCGACAATGGGCATATTACCGCGACTGTGGGAGTGACAGCGCTGTTCGGATGGTGTATCTGGCACCGGGGTTTGTACGTCGCGTGGGTTGAACGAAAATTCCGCAAAGGCTTAACCCTATGTATCGTGTCCGGGATGGCGACTTTCTCCGTAAAAACAATCATCGGCAGCAGCACGGCTCCGATTACACTGGCGATGACAGCGGCGTTTGCTGGAGCAGCACTTCCAATCTGCTTGCTCCTCGCCGTCAAAGCGAATGCATTGCAGCGTCGGTTCATTGGAAAGTTTGTAACGCCCGCCTGGAGACTCCTGAATCAACCAATAGCTCAAGTTATGTCACGGCGTTCCCTGCCTTTTTAGATCCCGAGTGGCAGAAGACAGTCCTCCTCGGCAAGGAGGAACTGCAGAACCTGCTTCAACGTTGCTTCAACGTGACTGGTACCGGCGCAGCAGCGTACACTCTTGTTGTCTCACCGCTACCGAACTCGCCATGAAACCCGCGAGTTGCTGGCGGCAGCATTCAGAACGTCACCGATTCTCGCTTGGCCGAATTGGACAAACAAAGGTGGCATGGACAAACAAAGGTGGCATGGACAAACAAAGGTGGCATGGACAAACAAAGGTGGCCGGACAAACAAAGGTGGCCGGAACCGAATATGCCAATTTCATTGGAATCGGTTCCTGCCACCTTTTGTGATTCTCCCACCTTTTGTGATTCTTCGCGTGATTGGGATGACCAACGCCGAAGGGCGCATCATCTGCCGCGTGCTGCCCGGTCACGCGACCAAATTTCTGGACAGCGGATGAGGCGCATGAAAATACAACAGGCGAGCGGCAGGGCGTCAGCCCTCCGTGAAAACCGTCCATCGACGACCATTTTCAAAACACGCATTCAGTCGTGTCGGATCGCAGTGCGCGCTGAGGTAGGTCCTTTCTGCCGGAAAGGACTTCGCAGCGTCGCTGCGACCTGCGACCAGATGCGTTTCCGCTTCAAAATCACGTCGCCGGAGATCACGGCATCGCTTTTTGTTTCGCCC
>Ga0105046_10001914_pt1 | contig 32558 bp, 32 predicted proteins | sample MAT03_FD_78385 | JGI IMG/M metagenome (GOLD analysis project Ga0105046, IMG submission 78385) | Freshwater microbial communities from Lake Fryxell liftoff mats and glacier meltwater in Antarctica - MAT-03 (megahit assembly) | ecosystem: Environmental > Aquatic > Freshwater > Ice > Liftoff...
ACCGAACCGCCCGGGAAGGTGGCTCGCAGCAGATCGATAGGCGAACATTTTTGATTAAATTAGCCGGCCACCACCGAGACGAGATGATGAACAAAGCGGAAGGATTCGACGTCACAAACCTGGGGAACTTGAATGGATCCATACTCGCAGACCCGACCAAGATCGTTCCGCAACAGATCCACGATCATGATGTTCTCGGCCCGGTCTTTCCGCGAGGCCGAGAGCTCAGCGATGATCGTTCGATCTTCATTCTCGTCGGCGCCGCGCGGGCGGGTCCCCTTGATGGGTCGCGTTTCGACCATGTGCCGCTCGACTTTCAGAAACCGTTCCGGCGACGTGCTGGCGACCACGAAGTTGCCGAGATCGAAATAGCCACCGAAAGGCGCGGGGTTCCGTTCGCGCAAACGGCCATAGAGATCGAGAGGCGATTCCTTCAGCGGGGCCAATAAGCGTTGCGAAAGATTGACCTGGAAGCAATCTCCGGCATGGACGTATTCGACCGCCCGACGGACGACTTCAAGATAGGCATCCTTGCTGAAGTTGCTCACCACATCGGGATGGCCAGGAAGTGGGAAAGAAGTCGCGGGGACGACGTGGGACCCGGAGACATAAGCGGGAACGGGTGGTTGGGCGTTGGAAAGGATGCGTTTGATGCCCCACAGCCGGGGTTCCGACTGGGCGATGATCCAGGCCCGATTTTGATGATGATCAAAGGCCAGCACCCAATCATAAAGTCCGACGGCGAGGTCGGGGACCTGGAACTCATCGAATTGTGGCCGCGGAATCCGTTCGAGACCATGAATCAGGCCGTAGCCGAATAGGCCGGCGAATCCTCCTTGGAAGGGCGGAAGGTCCGGGATCGTGGCGGAAGTACGTGAGCTATAGCGTTTGGTAAGTCCCGCGAACGGATCAGCCTGGCCGAATTCGACTCTCGGATTTTCGAACCAGGCAATGGGATCAAACGAGATGTAGGAATAGCGACCGAGTTCGGTCTGGCGATCAGAGCTGTCGAGAAATAAAAGGTGTTTTCGCCCAGCGAACGCTCGCGCCGTTTCCCACGGATCGGGGACAGGCCACAATTCCTCTGCATACGGCGCGGATCGCATTACCGATCACTTCTCCCCCCGCGACCATGCGGGAGGAAAGAGCCCGCGCGGTTCAAGCCGGGCCTCGACACGCTGAGAAGACCGGATTACTTGGTTTCGCCCGCAGCCTCGGCCGGCTTGGCGTCGCCCTTGCGATAGTTCTGGCCGAACCGCTTGCGGAAGCGTTCGATCTGACCCGTGGCATCGACGAGCTTCATCTTGCCCGTGAAGAACGGATGTGACGCGCTCGAGATGTCGACCCGCACGAGCGGATAGGTTTGACCATCGCTCCAGACAACCGTTTGATTCGACTTGACCGTTGATTGGGTCAAGAACGAAAAATTGGCGGCGGCATCAAGGAAGACGACCGGCCGATACTCAGGGTGGATTCCCCTCTTCATCGCAATACTCCCGTTATTTCTTGCCGGCATAGGCAGGCCGCGGCTTCGAAAGCACGCGGAGCATTGTCCCGCTCTTCTTGGCGTAAAGTTCCTTGCTGCCGTCTTCCAGGTAGCGGACGCCCACACGCGTCGGCTGGTTGGTCGTCGGATCGAGCAACGAGACGTTGGACATGTTGACCGGCATTTCTTTCGAAAGACGGCCGCCAGCCTGGTTGCGCCGGCTCGGCTTCATGTGCCGGAACACCATGTTGATGCCCTGCACCGTGACTTTATTGGCAGCCCGGTCGATGCTGACGACCTTGCCGCGCTTGCCTTTGTCGTCACCGCAAAGGATCTGAACGATATCATTAACGCGAATATGCATCGACTTACCCTCGCTGGATCGATTTCCCAGCGGTTACTTGCCTTCTTTGTACATAACGTGCTTACGGACGGTCGGATCGAACTTCCGCAGTTCAAGCCGAGCCTTGGTGTTGTTTCGGTTCTTCTCAACGAAGTAACAATGAGCGCTCTCGGAACTCACGATTTTGATGTACGAGCGCGCGTCTTTGGATTTCTTGGCCATTTCTCACCTCCGGAACAAACTATCGTAGCGACTCGACAAAGAGGCGGGGAGAGTCCAACCTAAAAAAACTATGAGATTCTTGATCGACCGTCATCCTGCCGTCCAACTACCCATTGTTAGGTGTTGTAGCTTTCGGCACGTCCTTGCCCGAATTCTTGGTCGTGTTGCCGCCGCCGCAACCGGTGAAGGCGATCAGCACAACACCGAGCAGGACAATGCGAATGAGCTTGTTCATCGGATCTTTCAAATAGCGTTCGGTGATCGATCCCGTGAAGTAATTATCCGTCACTGGCCAAAAAAGAACAGGGCCGGCGGTTAGGTAACCGACGGCCCTGCACTTTAGAGTTCACGGAACTCAGGAAGCCGGCTTCGTGTCCTTCGGCTTCGTGTCCTTGACCTTGGTGTCGGTCGGGGGGGCCGAGGTCGTCGAGCCGGTGCAGCCAACGATGCTGGCGGTGAACATGCAGAGAGCGCAGAGAACGAGAATCTTCTTCATGGAACTAGGTCCTTTCAAAGGAAACAGGGGAGAATCAGTCAGGGAACATACACGCGGAGCAGTCTTGGGGTTATTCCCGCAAGTCACTAGGGAATCTTGATCTCTTTCGGGAGATCGAGTTTAAGGTCTTTTGAAGTATCGATCTTGATGTCCTTCGGGAAGTCCAACTTGAGATCCTTGAGATCGATCTTAATATCCTTCGGATCGATCTTGCCGTCTTTGGGCAGCGGTTCGTTCGGAACTTCGATCTTAGGATCCTTGCTGTTCGGATCTTTGATCGGAGGCAGCGGGTCCGTAATCGGCGGATCCGTCTTGTTAGGTCCCTTGCCTTTCGGAACAGGCTCCGCCATCAGCGGATCTTTAGGCATCGGAACCGGGTCGGTCATCTTCGGCTCGACTTTGGGTTCTTTCTTCGGCTCTTCCTTCGGCTTGGTGTCTTTCGGCTTGGTGTCCGAAGCGGGCTTCGAGTCGCTCGTGGTGGATCCTGTACAGCCCACGCTGACGAGAGAGGCCATAACCAATAGAGCCAGCAACTTCTTCATGCCAGACCCTTTCTTGATGATGAATTTAGGGGCTCATGCCGATCTCCCTGCCGCTCGAAGTTCCGAGTCGTGGGACATTAGCAAGATGCGCGGAGAGTCCGCTTATTCCCAGAAAACGGAAAAAAACGACGATGACCAGTTCCCATTTGCCGACCGAAGCCGGAACTCTATACAGAACAACATGATACGGAACACGATTTTATTTCGGTCATTTGGGGAATAAATGGCGGAGATCAGGCTCATGTCTCTGGAGGATGGTGCCGCGATGGGTGTCGGCTGCCCGAATTCCGTCAAGGATTTGGTTGATCTGTTCTACGAATCGCTTTATCGGTACGCCTACCGGTTGAGTGGTTCGGGGCCGGATGCCGATGATTTGACTCAGGAAACGTTCTGCAAGGCCCAGACGCAGTTCTGCCAGCTTCGCGACCGGAATCGGGCAAAACCCTGGCTCTTCAGCATCTTGCGTAACCTATATTTGCACAAGGTGCGTGCCGCACGCAGCCACATGGTTTTGCCTCTCGACGCCGTGCCCGAGCCCCCTGAGAGTTTGCCCGACGAATTGCCTGAAATCGATTCTGCTCAGTTGCAGGAAGCTCTCGACGAATTGCCTGAGTTGTTTCGAACGCCCTTGATTTTGTACTTCTTCGAAGACTTTAGTTATCGCGACATCGCGGAGCAGATGAATCTGCCGATCGGTACAGTGATGTCGCGTTTGGCTCGGGGTAAAACGTTCCTCCGGCAAAAGCTGATGCCGGAGTTGAGCGACCAGAGCCTGGGCGCCAATGCCAAAAGAGATAGCGGCAGCACGGGGAGATTGACCGATGGACTGTAACACCGCTCGATTCCTGAGCGAACTTCGCGGTAACCGGCCAAATGAATTGCCGGCCGACGATGCCGCGTCCCTCGCTCAACATCTGCGTGCCTGCCCCGAATGCCAGCGTCTCGTTGCGATCGAACAACGTCTTGATGCTCATGTCGGCAAGGCCATGCGCTCCGTTCCCGTTCCCCCTCATTTGAAGACCCGAATCCTTGATCAACTGGCCACCCAACGGGGCGCCTCGCATCGCCGCCGTTTCTTTTTTGCCGTGGCCGCGGCCGCCTGTGTTGTCATCGCCGTCGGCATTCTCACCTGGAAACCCGATTCCCGCGTCCGCTTCGATATCAACGAAGTCTCCCGCCAGGCGGATCAGAACTTTGAAAATCCCCAAGGCGAAGTCGATCGCTTCCTCGCCACCCAGGGCATCAAGTATCAGCCGGAAATCCCCCTGAATCCGCGTCTTCTTGCCTTCCATGGCACCACCACGCTGCAGGGCAAACAGGTGCCGATGCTCTACTACCGTAGTTTCGAACGCAACCTGTACGCCCAGGTCTTTATCATTCGCGAGGCCGATTTCGATCTTTCCGCCCTTCCACAGAACGAAGGTGGCTCGGGTCTCGGCCATCAGATCAAGATCGTTCGTGATGCCGACCCTAAGGCCAAGCATATTTACGTTATCCTGTTCAATGGCGATTCGCTCGACCCGTTCAAACCACAGTTCGCACCGGTTTGAACCTGTTTTCCTCCGGTCACGGATGACCCAGATGGCGGCCCCCTTTGCCATCCTCATCTCCGGCCGCTATCTTGACTCTTTATCCCGAGTTGAGGCGACGTCATGGCAGGCCATTCACACTCAGCAAATATCGCCGTCCGCAAGGGCAAGCAAGATGCCGTGCGGGCCAAGCTCTTCAGCAAACTCAGCCGCTACATCATGATTGCCGCGCGCAACGGCGGCCCCGATCCCGAGACGAACCTCCGGCTTCGTTACGCCATCGACAAAGCCCGTGCCGTGAGCATGCCGCGCGACAATATCGAACGGGCCGTCAAAAAGGGCTCAGGTGAACTGGCCGGCGACACGATGGAAGAACTCTCTTACGAGGGCTTCGGTCCCGGAGGGGTGTGCATCTTTGTCGACTCGCTGACCGACAACCGCAACCGCACGAACGGCGAAGTCCGCAAGATCTTCGAGCGCGGCGGCGGCAACATGGGCGGACCCGGTTGCGTCGGCTATCTTTTCGATCGCAAGGGTCTCTTCATCATTGACGCCGTCGGCGCCGACGAAGATGCCCTCATGAACCTCGCGCTGGAAGCCGGCGCCGACGATTTGTCACGCCAGGGCGACGTTTTCGAGATCCTCTGCGATCCGACGCTTTTTTCGCAGGTTCAAGAAGCGTTGACCCAGGCCAAGGTCGCCATGAAGTCGGCCGAGGTCGTCTTGTTGCCCAAGACCCCGACCGATGTCGACGTCGAGACGGGAAAAAAGATCGTCAAGCTGATGGATCTGCTCGACGATCATGACGACGTGCAGGCGGTTTGGTCCAATGCCATTCTGACTGCGGAAATGATGGAATAACCCTGGCGTCAGCCGCGGGCCGACAGTTTCGCCGCGAGATAGTTGACGCCATCGGCACGCAGGCGGGCGGCCTCGGCGAGACCGAGGTAGTCTTTCGCATCCCGGCACATTTCGTAAACGCCGGGACACGCCAAGGGCCGGCCTTCGGCCGAGAGGTACTTCTTCGCCACTTCGATCGCTTCTTGCTTTCGATTGATGCGAATTAAGAGGTTGACGAACACCTCGGCCGGGAATGTGCTGCCATTCGCGAACTCCGGTTCGATCTTGTCCCGGAAATGCTTCAAGCCTTTCTCCACATCAATGCCGCCGACCACTTCAAGCAGAACCGCGTAATCGGCATAAGTTCGTTCGAACGGCGGATCGGCTTCTTGCTGAAACTGACTGGCGAGACGAGCACCGTAGGCACACAGGCCGATGGCCTGCTCGATGGCGGGTCCGCCTTTTAGTTCCAGGCTCATCTGGGCCACGGACGAAAGATGCGAAGTGTCGATGTGATAGGCGTCCTCCGCGAAGAGGTAATCGCGACCGCGCAGCAATTCGCGAAGCGATGTCGGCTCGGGGACAGTGTCTCCACGCGACACGATGTCGAGTTCAAGGCGTTCCCGCAATTGCTGGTGCAGGGCATTCACCAACATGGTGATGCAGGTCTGCTTGGCGTCCGGTTGTTGAGAGAAGTCGTGCTGGCTGAAGGTGGTGATGGCGTTGCAGATGCCATATCGCTCCAGGACGAGACCGAAGCCACGAGCCGGATCGACGCCGTTGTAGAGGGCAATTTCAATGATCGGTTGGCAATCTTCGTCCGGCCCGCCCTGGTAGTTCTTGATGAACTCGCGCACCGGTTCCGGTTCGCCGAGCATGTTGAAGAAGAACCACGCTTTGCGGATGTCGCCCTGATCAAGATAAAGGCGACCCACCTTACGGCCGGCATCGCGGATGGCGTTCTCGTACTCTTCGTGCGTGGCGGGCGGTAACTCGGTCGCGGCGCCCGCTGGGAATGGCGACACCCCCAGTTCCTGCCGCTTCTTCATCAGTAGGGCATAAAACAGGGCGTTGAAATCGCCTGCTTCACGCAGTTGGGCGCAGAGTTCCTCGATCGCGGCAGCCGGCCCCTGACGTGCGAGCGTCTGGTCGAGTTTGGCGAAAACGGCAGAATCAAGGGCCGGCGGCGCGGCTTCGTCGGTGTCGAACATGGATGAATCGCCAGGAAAGAAGAGGGTGGAATCGGGAACGCCCAGGGACGGTTGTCCCTGGGTTGTGGGTGGGTAGGTTACTTTTCCTTCGCGCCGGCAGCGATCCACGCTTTGACCGTCGCGATCTGCTTCTCGTCGAGCGGGCTCTTGGGCGGCATCAGTTTCGCCCCTTTGCCGATCAGGCACTTGAAGAGCTTGCTGTCGTCGGGGCTAGACGGCTTGACAATCTTCTGCACGCCGGCGAAGCCGCTTTGCAGGTCGATGCCCGCCTTCTTCTTCTTGGCGTTATGGCAACTGAAGCAATTGCTTTCGAGGATCGGCAGGACATCCTTATTGTAGGTCGATGCCTTCTCGAGATCCACGGCCATCGCCTCCGGCGTTGTGAAGGAAGTCCGGGAAACAACACAAACCGAGACAGCGATCAGACCGAGAAAGAAAAACCGCATGTCGCGACTCCGAGAAAAAGGAGATTATTTCGCTGCATTCAGCATATGCAAGCGACACGGCGTCCGCAATCATTTCATCGGAGTCGCGGGCGCATAGGGCCTGATAAGCGGATCGAGCCAGGCGTTGAACTCCGGTATCATCTTGATCCCCGCCTCGGTGCTATGCCGGCCGTTGGGTTGATAGGCCACGGTGGGATTGAGATTCCGATCCATGGTCAGAAACAGGAAACTCTCGACCTGGGCATCGATATTGAGTTCATCCCTTCCGCCATAACCGATGAAGAATGAGTAATCGCCGGGTTTGACATCGTAGGCTGCGATCATGTCGACAGGGTTCTCGCGAACAATCGCCTTGGCGACTTCCGTGCGATTCCGGCCGTAGAGGGGATCGAGGAAGTGCTTTTCCTGCACGAGGATCACGCCTCGAAAAATGCCAATCACCTTGCGTGGCCGATAGCTTTCCTCAGATCCGAAACAGTTCGGATCGAAATTGGGTTGATACCGGTTGTGGCAATCAACGTAGCGCATGTTCAGCGGCGGCATGAACCCGCCCACGACCTTGAAACGGTCCTTGTACTTGATCGCCAGGTTATAAGCGCCGAAGCCTCCCATCGAGGCGCCCGCCAGGGCATGGGCTTCGCGCTCGGGGCGTATGGGGAATGTGCTGGCCAGCAGATTCCAGACGTCGCAGGCGATAAAGTCTTCGAATCTTCCCGCGCGTGAATTGACGTAGAAACTGCCCGCGTTAAAAAGATTCGGCCGGCCGCGAATACTGCCATCGGGCGCCGCGATGATCATCGGCGGCAACTGACCACATGCGATCGCCTGATCGAAATAGGGGACCAGGTTGAGAAAGTCCCGTTCGTCTTGAATGAACCCATGCAACCAAATCATGACCGGATACTTCTCGGTCGCGTCATACCCGGGGGGCAGATAGACGTACATGCTTCGCTTTTCGCAAAGACTTTCCGACCAGAAGCGAAAGTCCTTGCTGTGATTGTGCGTCATGTCGATGACACATCCGTTGATCCGTTGGTTGAGTTTGACTACTTGAAAGCGAGTACAGATCGTAAACGGCCCCGCCTCTGCCTTTGCAATGAGAGCAAACAACGTAACGAAGGTGAAAACTAGCCGCATCGTCCAGGCTCCTTCCGGGACCAGAAGCATTGAAATAACATGTCTCTTTCTCTTCGGCAGTTACATGTCATTGACGAATGAACACATCGGGAGAATGGGGCAACTACTCTGAATTCCAGTGGAATAGATCGTTTGACCAGCATGTTCGGATCAAAGATGGTTCGAGATGTGTCAACGAATATGACCGTCCAAGGTGCATGCTGAAACGTGGGTCAATCAGAAAGATATGAAGTTTCTGTGGATTTTTCTGGAATATGGACTTGACGAAGTGCGGACTACAACGGAAAACAGCCTTTGAGTTAAACGGTCACCCGAACCGCTGTACCACCTCTCCCATGGCCAGTCGGTCCGGGTAACTTAAGGCTCTCGCCGCCGGACTAAGGAAGCAAACGCCGCGCCAAAAACTCGGATTTCAGGTGTACGCCACCTCTCCACCGCCGCAAGTAGTGGCACTAAAGCTACTTGCGGCGTTTTTTATTTCCTGAATCACTTCAAAAACTTGCCTCGGTTACTCTCAGCGATGCTGACTCCCTGGGCGTCAGTTGCATAGGATTTATGCGGGGTCACTACAATTCTCTTGCTTCTACTTCAGGTCGAGCCTTCCGCCGTCCGAAAGCCTCGTTGACTGACGCCGTTTTCCTCCTTCCGATCTTCGACGGGATACTTTCTTTGGAGCTACGCCGATGGCCACGGATTTTCGCGTCAAAGAAGGGCTGAGTTCCATCACGGAAATGCTCGTCGAAACGTACACCGAATGCAGCCGGATCAACCACCTCGGTCATGAAGCGTTGCCCAGCAAAGACGCGGTTATTGACATCCTGAGCGAATTGTTCGAAGTCATTTATCCCGGGTTCGGTCGTCGGCAGGGGCTCCATATCGGCAACGTCGAGTATTACGTGGGCAGCCTCGTCGATTCGTTACACGACAAATTGACGTTGCAGATCGCTCGCGCACTACGGCATGACCTCTGCCGGGAATCGCCACGTACCGATTTCGAGGCACTCGCCCAGAAGAAGGGCGTCGAGTTCCTCAAACGCCTGCCCAATATCCGTAACCTCCTTGATGCCGACGTGGCTGCCGCGTTCCGGGGCGACCCCGCCGCCCGCAGCCATCACGAGATCATCTTCTGCTACCCGGGTCTGGAAGCGATCACTGTCCACCGCATCGCCCATGAATTGCTGCAGCTGGGCGTGCCCTATATCCCGCGCATGATGACCGAAGTCGCCCATTCAAAAACGGGCATCGACATTCACCCCGGCGCCACGATCGGCCCGTCGTTCTTCATCGACCACGGCACGGGCGTGGTCATTGGCGAAACGTGCCAGATCGGCGCCGGCGTCAAACTGTATCAGGGCGTCACTCTGGGGGCGCTCAGCTTTCAGAAAGATGCCGACGGCGAACTGGTGCGGGGGACCAAACGGCACCCGACGCTCGAAGACGACGTCGTCGTCTACGCGAATGCCACCATCCTGGGCGGCAACACAACCGTGGGCGCTCGGGCGATCATCGGCTCGAACGTTTGGCTGACGCACAGCGTGGCGCCGGATACGGTGGTGGTGCTGGAAAAACCTGCGTTACGTTTGAAGGGGGCCGCCATCCCAGAATCAGGATTGATCTACCATATTTGAAGTGGGCAAACGGGGTCGGTCACGACCCCGGCGTCACGTTCTCCAGGCCGTGGATGCCGCGTTTCTTGAGAATGGCAGCCAGCATGTCGGCGGAAAGTCGCGGGTCGTCCATCAAGAGGCCGCCCATTTCCGTCAGCAGAAAACCGTGTAGGTCGTCGCCCGTCCAACCGTCTTTGACCAGCTTTTCGCCGATCAATTCCAGGGCGCGATCACGGAGCTTGTCGGTCTGCCGCGAGATCGTCCCTTCGTGAACATTCAGCAGACTCGCCACTTCCCGCTGCGACAGACGGTAACGCCAACGCAACCCGAGCAGAAGCATCTCGTTCTCGCCCAGTTCGCCCAGCCAGTCGCGTGCCGCCAGGCAGAAGGCCTCGTGCCAACGGCTGCCGGCATCATCACGTTCCGGCAACGGCAGGGCGATGTCGTCATCGGGAAGCGATTGCATTCCTTTGTGCGAACGCAGGTGAGAAATGTGCCAGTTCTGGAACACGCGGATCAGCCACGGAGCCAAGGGTCGTTGGCCATCATAACGGGCCATCACCGGGACCGAGCCCGGTGATTCGGAGACGATCAGGTGGCTCCAGAAATCGGCGACCGCATTCTCCTGCTTCTCCTCGTTCCCCGGATAAAGCCGCACCGCTCGCGCACGCAGGGCATCGATCAGCAGGCAGTCGCTACGGCCAGTCCGGGTCGCGAATAGCACCTCCCAGGAGCGGTTGTCCCCCTCCAGGCAGCCGCAGCACAAGAACCAGTCGAGCGCGTACAGAGTAGCGAGATAGCCTTCCCACGACTGAACTTCGCTTTTGGCCTGGAATATACCGTAGGTGCGTTCGAGATGGCCGCGGAAGTGGGGGAAATCAACCCCGACGGCCGGCAATTGCATCCGGCAGAAGTGGAAGAGCAGCGAAAGGCGTGCGGCCGGTGGTGGAGGGGAGTTCGTCACGTCGTTGATTTATGAATCGGTATGGATTTCACATAGAGGGCGTCGTCTCGCTCATCACTTCGGAAAGTACAAAATAATCTCAACCCGCCCGACGGGGAGATCTTCTTTCTCGACGTACGGCGGCGGTTCGATGCCGAGACCAATCGGGATGATCGCCCGGCTTGTGAACGTTCCCAGGCTGGCGGCGCCCGCTGCCCTGAGCATGTTGGCCACGGCTTCGCTCCGCTTGAGCGTCAATTCTCGCGCGGACGCGGATGTCTCACTCGGGTTCTTCGGGTCGACGAAACTGGCAACGACGATTTCCGAATTCTTCTGCCGCTGCCCACGCAGCCAGGCGGCGGCATCGTTGACGCGCCGTTTGCCGGTCTCAGTCAAGACCGCCCCGCCCGCCGAGAATAATGTTTCATCGTTGTACACCACACGATCCTTCGTGCAGTGCGGCCGCACCAGAAGTTTCACTTCATCGATCACGTAGTTACGAACAACCGGCATCGACTTGATGGCCTCCGCATCTTGCTTCAGCACCGAAATCGTTTCCTTGGTGGAACGCACCAGATCCTTGACGCCGGCCGTTTCAGCCTGAACGGATTCCAAGGTCCGGGTAGCGCTCGTCATGGTCAAGCGGACGTCGTCGCGCAGCACTGCCACGGCATCGTTGGTGTTTGCCACCAAAAGCTTCGTTTCGGTCGTGAGCGCTTTCAGGTCGGCGAAGAGGGAATCGTCGCGAAGCAATTTCCCGGCCGTGCCTTTGCCCTGTTCGATGTCCGCGAGCATCCCATCGATCCGGTTCGCGACGGCAGCCAACTTGGCGGTCGTCTCAGCCAGGTCGGGTTCCGGCGTCGCTCGAATCATCCGCGACGCCAATGGCCCCGATGCGACCTTGCCTGGATCAATCGCGATATAGCTCGAACCGAGTAGGCCCTTGCTCACGATCCGGGCCGTGGAGTCCGCGAACAATCTTTGCTCGAATTTCTTGTCGAGTTGCAGCCGCAACAGAATGGCGTCGTCGCCGTTCTCGGGATACTCGATGGCGACGACCTTGCCGGCTTCCACACCGCGGACACGCACCGGCGCCCCCTTCTCGATGTCGCGGGCATCGGGAACGTAGACGACGATCTCGTGAGTCTCGGGGAAGAAGCCGCCCTTGCTGATACGGAACATCGCCCAGGTCCCGGCCGCGAGACAGGCGAAGACGACCAGGCCAAGAAGAGTAGCTTGCCGACGAGAAAGGGAACGGGTCACGGCACGGCCCCCGGAACGACGATGCGAAGGAATGTTTGAATTGTATCCCGGAAGTGCGAACAAATGGGGCAAGAAATTTGGGAAATGAAAGCCGAGAATTCCCTCGGCAAGTTTCGCAGCGTCAGGCCGACGAGTGTTTGATCGTCCTCGTCGGGCCGACGCCTTGACGCCCGCATTATCCCACGATCGGCGACGCCTTACCCCACGCCCCCGTGAAGACGAACGACGCGGCTGGCTTGCGCGTACGCTCTTCCATCTCGCGTTCGCGCAATTGCTCGTTGAGCGTGGCTGGGTCGCCGGCGTAGCCTACGGCCGTGCCGGTGATGGCGTCCCAGTCGGCGGGGAGAGCATAGAGTTCACGAACCTTGTCGGGCAGGATGCCGGCCATCTGATGCACAGACAGGCCGTCGGCCGTCGCCTGCACCGAGAAATTGGCCATGGCCAGGCCGATGTCGTGGAAGTGATGCCGGTTCGGCTTGGCGTTCTTCTCGAAGTTCAAGTGACCAACGGCGATGATCAGCAGGTAGGCCTCCTTGGCCCAACCCTGGTTGAATTCGATCAGACACTGGAGCAGCTTCGCGAACTCGGCCGGTTGATCTTTCGTGGCGACTAGGAATGCCCAGGGCTGTTCGTTGTAACTCGATGGCGCCCAGCGGGCCGCTTCGAAAAGGCTCTTGAGCTTGGCCGGCTCGATCGGCTTCGGCGCGAATGCACGGGGGCTCCAGCGCTTGCTCAGCAAATCGTGGATCGGATGATCGGTCTTGGCGGGTTTTTCCATGTCGGCCTCCTTGAGAATCACGAACGGGACAACGGGCGAATCACGTGGTCGGCGAAACATTCCATCTCTTCCAGTTGAGGGCTGCATTGCAACAGGAAGAGGTCGATGCCCACTTTCTCAAATGCGGCCACCTGATCGATGACCCGGCCGGGCGTGCCGATGAGGCCGGAGCGCAGGCCGCGATTCGAAACGGAATAATCTTCCAGCGAGACACGCTGTTCGAGCTGCGTGCCCGAGAGCCATTCCTGGTAGTTCTTGTAGCCGGGCGAACCAGCTTGAACGTTGGTGATACGTTCGAGTTCCTTCTTCGCCTCGGCATCGGACGGCCGGACGATGCTGTAGGCGGCCATGCCGTAGATCATGGGCGGCAGTCCGAGTTTCTCGCGCCGCTTACGCATGTCGGCAATGCGTTCGCCGATCTTCTCGGGCGGATCGCCATGCATCACGTAGGCATCGCACTTGGCGGCGATCAAGTTCTTGGCGGTCTCCGACTCGCCGCCGGCGTAGAGCACCGGCCGCGGTTTGGTGATCGGCTTCGGTTGCAGGACGGTGTTTTCGACCTGGTAGTATTTGCCCTGGAAACTCCAGTGATCGCGTTCCCAGAGGTTGCCCAGCACGTCGAGCCATTCGGAAGTGCGGGCGTAGCGGTCGTCGTGCTGTTCGAAATGCACGCCGTACATGTTGGCTTCGTTCTTCCACCACGAGGAGACAACATTGAGAGAGAGCCGGCCGCCGCCGCCGATGTGATCGATGTTGGCGGCCTGCTTGGCGAGCAGGGCAGGGTTGTGGAAGGTGGGCCGCACCGCCACCATGTACTCGAGCTTTTCCGTGACGGCCGTCATAGCCGCCGCGGTCGACCAGGCGTCAAGCGAAGGCGCCTCGACACCCTTGATGTCGTTCAAATTGAGTTCCGCGACGAGGGAGAGAGAATAGCCGATCTGCTCGCTGCGCTGGGCGAGCTTTTTGTTGTACTCCCACGTGGGAGCCATCTGCTCTTCGTCGACATTCCGCAGCCAGCCGCCGAAGATGGGCATCCAGTAACCGTAACGCATGAAAAATAGGGGGTTAGAGGATGATGGCTCGCACCGGAGCGGATCGAGAAACTCTTGCGGGTAGTGTATGGATCAAGCCCGGCCGTTTCCGCTACAATGACAGTCCCGCCGAACGTCACGGAAACTCCCCATGAACCGACTTCTGCCGACCATCCTCCTCCTGCTTGCTACGGCAACGTCGCACGCCGCCGAGCCGACCTACTGGCAGGACGTGCGTCCCCTCATGCGCAAGCACTGCACGGTCTGCCATTCACAGAAGACGCTGAACGAAACCGACGTCTCGGCCGGGCTCGCGCTCGACTCGCTGGAAGCGATTCTCAAGGGCGGGAAGATCGCCGTCGTCAAGAAAGGGATGGGCGAGGCGAGCCTGCTGGTCTCGATTCTGCGTCATCCGAAAGTTACTCGTCGAATGCCGCTTGATGCCGAGCCGTTGCCGGATGACGTCGTCGCCATGCTGAAAAAGTGGGTCGATCTCGGCATGCCCGAGGGGATGAAACCGGTTGAGATCGATCCGGTTATCGTCACCACGCCCGGTAAGAGCCGCAAGCTCGATGTCGTTCTCACGACCAAGACACCGCTGCCGAAAACGGTCGCCGGGCCGAAGCAGATCGGCCCTCTCGAACTGATTCTCCCGATCGGTCCGCTCTCGCCCGTCACCGCGCTCGCCTTCAGCCCGGACGGCAAACGACTTGCGTCCGGAAGCTACGGTCGTGTCGTCATCTGGAACCTCGAGACCGGCGCTCCGGCCACCGTCTTCACCAACGTGTTGGGCGCCGTCAACGACATCCGCTATTCGCCCGACGGCAAGATCCTCGCCGTCGCCGGCGGCCAACCCTCGGCCCGCGGCGACATCCGGCTCTATTCGACGAATGACTGGAAACTCCAGGCCACGCTCGGCGGCCATCTCGATGTCGTCGCGAGTATCGCCTTCCGCCATGACGGCAAGCAACTCGCTTCCGCTAGCTTCGACAAAACCGTTCGCCTCTGGGATCTCGACACCAAGCAGACCGTGCTCACGTACACGGGCCATTCGGACTTCGTCCACGCGGTTGCTTACGGTCCGAAGGGCGACTGGTTCGTCACGGCAAGCAAGGATCGCAGCAGCCGCATGGTCGACGCCAAGACGGGGAAGAGCATCTTCACCTTCTCGGGGACCGATGTCGACGTTCTGGCCGTGGGTGTGCGGCCCGATGGCGAGCAGGTCGTGACCTCCGGTTTCGATGGCGGCCTTTCCTGGTGGAACATCAAGACCGGCGAACGCGTACGCCGCGGGGGCGGGCACGACGTCACGAATGAGATTGCCTTCACACCGAAGGGGGAGATTGCCGTCACCGCCGGCTCAGACAAGACGGCCAAAACCTGGGACCCCAAAACGGGAACACTCGGTAAGTCTTTCCCGGTCGGCTCGATGGTATACGCGGTTGCGGTCCGCGCCGATGGCAAGATGATCGCGTCAGGCAGCTTTGACGGCCTGGTCCGATTATGGGATGCCGACACCGCTAATCTGGTCGCCACCATGCTAACAACACCGACTGGTGATTGGCTAACTTTAACGCCCGAAGTGTACTGTGCGGGAAGCGACCCGCTTGTCAAACTCGGCAAATGGCGGACGGGAACTTCGAAAGAGATCGTTCCTCCCGAGATGATCTGGAAACCGGCTTTGAAGGCTGGGGAGGTCGCCCGGGCGCTGAAACTGGAGAAGCTCGACGAACCAGCCTTTGCCGCCCCGCCGAAATGATGGTACAACATCATCGAGAGTATTGATTGATTCCCACGGGAGAATTCGATGAAGCGTTTGCTGGGCCTGACTGTCGCCTTCCTGCTGATCACGTCGCTGGCCGGGGCCGCCGATGACAAATCGACGCCGCTCTATCCGCTCAAGGAAAATAACAAGTGGATTTACAAGGTATCGAGCGGCACCGTCGAGGTGAAGGTCGTCAAGAAGGAAAAATTCGCCGATGAAGAGTGCTACAAGCTCGAAACCAGCGCCCAGGGTAAGGTGACAACCACCGAACATGTCGTTGTCCGCGAGGATGGCGTATATCGCTTGGGCATCAACGGCGTCAAAGTCGAACCGGCCATCAAGTTCCTCGCCCTGCCGCCAACCAAGAACTTCAAGTGGGAAATCAAGTCGAAGGTCGATAAGCAGGACATCGAAGGCTACTTCCAGATCAAGGAAGAAGACGTCACCGTTCCCGCCGGCCCGTACAAGGCGTCAACGCTGGTCGACACCAACAACTTCAAGGTGGCCGGCAAGGACTCCACCGTGAAGGCCTGGTTCGTGAAGGACGTCGGCATCGTCAAGCTCACGTTTTCGCTCGAAGGCCAGGAAGCGACCTTCGAACTCGAGAAGTTCGAAGCCGGGAAATAGCATCCAACTTTTCAATCGGCATGGCGAGCCGGGAGCGTAAGCGACCGGAGTAGGTCGCGACAAATTGAACCTCACTCCAGTCGCACGCGTTCTGTCTTGCTTGATGGATTAGATGTTTTTGCGGGAGACTAACCCTTCGAAGTGTTTGGTTTCATGATGAGGACCCTTCCTTCACCCTGAAGGAGTTGTACGCCACAGCGCCCGGGCCGCGCTTCGCGCACCCGCGAGATGCTCCATCCTGGTACTCACCAACTATTCACTTTCTTTTCCCGCCTCACCCCTCATAATCATTGTTGCCTGATCTCACCTGGAGTCTCTCCATGCGTTCGCAATCGTTGCTAGCCGTTGGCTTCGTGTTTACGAGTTGTCTCGTGCTCTTCGCCATGATTGAGCCGAAGACCACCGTGCCTTCGGTGGATCCGCCGGCGATGCCGCCGGAAAAAGTCGTGACCAGCACTCCGATTGTTCTGCCGGGGGTTCTGCTCGATGGCTCCGTGCAGTTGCCGAATCAGTGGAAGCTGCGTCCCGCTGGGAAGGCGATGGAACTGGGCGACTTTCCCGTGAACGTCGCCATGCATCCGAGCGGGCAGTTCGTGGCCGTGTTGCACGCGGGGATGCGCGAGCATGAGATTATCATCGTCGCTCTCGAGAAAACCCGGCAGCGGATCACCTCGCGCAAGATTGTCGACCAGACTTTTTACGGCCTCTGTTTCGCCCCGGACGGCAAGAAGCTCTTCGCCAGCGGCGGCGAGTTCGAGGTCGTTCACGAATTTGAATTCAGCCGCGGCGATCTGTTTAACGGCAAGACCATCAACCTGACCGCGAACGATCCGGACAAGCGAATAATCGGTGGTCTGGCGATCGATCGGGAGGGCCGGCAACTCTTTGCCGCCGCCACCTGGGGCGATGTCGTTTTGCGCGTGCCGATCGACAATCCCGAAAACGTGACGACGATCCCGCTCGGCCGAACCGTGCCCGACCTCGCGAAGAAAGCTGTCAAAGGCGAACCACCGAGCCCTGACGATGGCCGCAAGAAGGACGACCAAGGGAAATGGGTAGCGGCTCCGAAGGCCGATCCGGTTCACCCGTACGCCGTGCTGCCGGATCCCTTAAAGAACCGCTTGTTCGTCAGTTTGTGGGCAGCGGAGGTCGTGGCTGTCGTCGATCTCGAGGAGAACCGGGTTGTAGCCCTCTGGCCCACGGCCGCCCATCCTACCGAAATGGTGCTGAGTCCCAACGGCAAGACGCTCTTCGTCGCCTGCGCCAATTCGACCCAGGTCAGCGTCTTGAACACTGCCGACGGCAAACCGCTACAGACGATCAACTGCGCCCTGTATCCCGCGGCCCCGAGCGGCAATACGCCGAACAGCCTGACGCTCACGCCCGACGGGCAGATCCTCTTCGTCGCCAATGCCGACGCCAGCAATCTGGCCGTCTTCAACGTCAGCGACCGCGACGATGCCAAGCCGCTCGGCTTTATCCCGACCGGCTGGTATCCCACGTCCGTGCGGTATCACGCGGAATCAAAACGCATCCTCGTCGCCAACGGCAAGGGGATGTACTCGAAGCCGAACCGCAGCGGGCCGACGCCGTTCGCCAGCCGGGCCAGCAACCTGACCGAATACATCGGCTCGCTCTTCACCGGCACGCTCAGCTTCATCGACATGCCGACGCCCGACAAGATGGGTGACTACACGAAGCAGGCCTACGAGTGCAGCCCGCTGCTCAAAGATGCCGGCGTGCGGAACGAAGGCGTCGCGGCCGACAACCCGATCCCCAAGAAGATTGGCGATCCCTCGCCCATCAAGTACGTCATTTACGTGATCAAGGAGAATCGCACCTACGACCAGGTCTTCGGCGACCTTCCCCAGGGCAACGGCGAAGCACGGCTCTGCCTGTTCCCCGACAAAGTGACGCCGAACCATCACAAGCTCGTCAAGGAGTTCGTGCTCCTCGACAACACGTATGTGGAAGGCGAAGTGTCGGCCGACGGGCATGAGTGGTCGATGGGCGCCTATGCCAGCGACTTCGTCGAGAAAGCCTGGCCGTTGAGCTATCGCGGCGGCAAGCGGGTCGGCTACCCAGCGGAAGGGGCGTTCGACTACGCGGCCCGGCCCGCGGGCGGTTACCTCTGGGACCGCGCCGCCGACGCCAAGGTCACTTACCGCAGCTACGGCGAATGGATCGCCAACGGCAAAAAGAACGATGATGGCACCTACGCCGATGGCAAGGCCCGCGTGAAGGCGCTCGAAGGACACTTCGATCCCAAGTTCGTCGGTTACGACACCGACTATCCCGACGTCAAGCGGGCCGAGCGGTTCATCTCCGAGGTGCAACGCTTCGAAAAAGAAGGCGACATGCCGCGCTTGCAGATCGTTCGCCTGCCGAACGATCACACGGTCGGCACGCGTGTCGACAAGCCGACGCCGACGGCCATGGTGGCCGAGAACGATCTCGCCCTTGGCCTGCTCGTCGACGCCGTCAGCCGCACCAAGTTCTGGAAGGAGACGGCCATCTTTGTCATCGAGGACGACGCCCAGAACGGCCCCGATCACGTCGACGCTCATCGCGTGGTCGCCCTGGTGATCTCGCCCTACACGAAGCGCAAGTTCGTCGATTCAACGATGTATTCGACTTCCAGCATGTTGCGGACGATGGAACTGATCCTGGGGCTGCGGCCGATGAGCCAGTTCGACGCCGCCGCCCGGCCGATGTACAACTCATTCGCCGCCAAACCGGACGTCACACCGTTCACGCACGAAAAGGCCCGCGTGAACGTGGAAGAAAAGAACGTGGCTGGCGCCTGGGGTCAAGAATGGTCGCAGCGAGCGAACCTGGAGAAGGAAGACGCCGCCGACGATTTGCTCTTCAACGAGGTGATCTGGAAGGCGGTGAAGGGAGCGAAAGCGGTGATGCCCGCCCCGGTGCGCGCGGCGTTCTTCCTGCCACGGGAGTTAAAAGATGACGATGATGATTGAGGGCGAGGCGAGCCGAGCGGCGTAAGCCGCCTGCAATGTGATAACCCGGCGGCTTACGCCGCTCGGCTCGCCCAGACTTCACTCGACAAACCGGAACTCCGTTGACCCGAACATCGCTCGGCAGGCGCCGGTCCAGGCGTCGAGATCGGAATCTTTCCCGGTCGATTGTTGCTTGAACTGGGCGACGAACTTCAGCAGCGTGCTCTTCTCCGCATCAGTCGGCACGCGGCCGATCGCCCTCCGGTATAAGTCATTCACGCGATTGTCGTCCCCCTCGATCGTCAGCAACTTCTTGGCGGCGGCCTGGCCCTGGGCCATGGCGAAAGGGCTGTTCATCAGGTAGAGAGCCTGCGTCGGCACCGTCGTCGATTCGCGCCGGCCGGTGCTCACGTCGGCGTCCGCGAAGTCGAAGACTTCGAAGATCTGCGGCACCTCATTGCGAATAATCGGCAGGTAGATGGCTCGGCGGAGCGAACTGTCGGTGTTCAGTCCGCCCTTCGAATCATTGTCGATTGCCCGTTCACCCAGCGACAAGACGCTCGAGCCGCCCGACGTGCGATCGAGCATGCCGGAAACGACGAGGATGCTGTCGCGGATCACCTCGGCCTCGACGCGCCGGCGGGTGGCTCGGCCGTGTAACAAGTTCTCCGGGTCGGCTTTCGTGAGGGCGGGATCGTTGACTGATGACAGTTGGTACGCCCGGCTCAGCGTGATCTCGCGAATCAACCGCTTCGTCGACCAGCCGTCTTCCATGAAGCGCACGGCCAGATAGTCGAGCAGGGCCGAGTTCGTGGGCCGTTCGCCCTGAACACCGAAGTTATCGACCGTGCGCACCAGACCGCTGCCGAAGAGATGATGCCAGACGCGGTTGACATAAACGCGGGCCGTCAGCGGGTTCTCGGGGCTGGCGACCCACTCGGCCAGTTGCCGTCGGCCCGACTGATCGGCCGGCATCTCGAACTTCTCGCCGTGTAGGGCAACCTGCAACACGCCGCGCGGCACGATGCTGCCCAGTTGCGTCGGGTTGCCGCGGATGTTGATCGGCGCGTCGATGATCTTGGCCTCATCGCGCGGGGCCATGACGAGTGGCGGGGGCGGCGGGGCGTGCTTCTTCAGGTCGGCTTCTTCCGCCTGGAGTTTCTTCAGCTTCCCTTGCAGATCGCCGATGTTCTTGCGTACTTCTTCCGGCACGCCCATCGCCATTTCTTTCTCGTCCAGCTTGCCGACCGGCACGAAACGCACGGCATCGACGAGAACGTGGCCGACGGTGCCTTCGTTGCCAATGGTGACCGAACCGTTGCCGCCCGCTTCAAACTTGAAGGTGCCGAGCGAGCGGAACAGGCCGTCGATCTTGGGGGCTTCCTCCTGGCTGATCGTCAGGAACTTTTCGCCGTCGGCATGTTTGATGGTGATCGGCGTGTTGGTCGATCGGCCCTTGGTCGCGGTGTACGACATGAGCACTTCATAAGAACCGCCCTTCAGCAGGATCGGCGTGAACGTCGCGGTCTTCTCGCCTTTGCCTGTTTTGTCGTCATGAAGGTAGTCGGCCCCGACGTAGGGCTTGGTGAAGACCGACGACTTCCATGTACCGATAAGCTTGGCCTCGGTGTTGTCGACCGTGATGCCCGCAAGCTTACCCGGCACGCGCATTGATGCGCGGTCTTCCTGGCCCTTCAACTCGGTTTGAATCTTCTTGATCTCGTCGGCCGTGGTCTTGAGCTTGGCCTGGTGAGCCTTCGCCGCGGTCACGAGTTTCTCGTTGTCGTTGCCGCCAAGGACCTGGAGCGACCAACCGGAGATGACCGGATTGCCGGCCTTGAAGCCATCGAGCGTGCGCGTGCTCAGGAAGATGCCGGCGAGGGCGTAGTAGTCGGCCTGCGGCACCGGGTCGAACTTATGATCGTGACAGCGGGCGCAGCCGATCGTCATCCCCAAGAAGGCTCGGCCGACGGTGTCGATCTGCTCGTCGACGACGTCGAGTTGACGCTTCACTTTGTCGCGATCCGCCAGCACCTTGGGGCCGAGCACGAGGAAGCCGCTGCCGGTGAGTTGCTCGTCGCGCTTCGCCTGACCCTCGGCCGGCAGCAGGTCGCCCGCGATCTGTTCGCGGATGAATTGATCGACTGGTTTATCCTGGTTGAGCGAGCGGATGACGTAATCGCGGTACAGGTAGGCTTCGTGGAAAGTCAGGTTCTCGTCGCGGCCGTTGGAATCGGCATAGCGGGCGACGTCGAGCCAGTGCCGTCCCCAGCGTTCGCCGAAGTGCGGCGAGGCGAGCAGTTTGTCGATCACTTTCGCGAAGGCCTTGTCGTCCGGCGCGGCATTCTTGACGAACGCCTCGATCTCTTCCGGCGTCGGCGGCAGACCGAGGAGCGCGATCGTCGCCCGGCGAATCAGCGTCCGGCGGTCGGCATCGCGGACGGGCTTGAGCCCCTTTGCCTCCAGGGCGCCAAGTAAAAAGCGGTCGATGTCGCCACGCGGCCAGGCGGTGTCGGTTACCTTCGGGGGCGACGCTTTTTGAGGAAGGCTGAACGACCAGAATTCACGACCGGCTTCGACGCTCATCCCCAGGACTTTCTTGACGACGGCCGCGTTGCCGGTGCGCGGATCGGGTGCGCCCATGCGCACCCACTTCGCGAAATCCTCGACCACGGCATCCGGTAGCTTGCCGCTGGGGGGCATCTCGACGCCATCGTGACGCAGCGCCTTGATCAGCAGGCTGTCGTTGACTTTGCCCGGCACGAGCGCCGGCCCGGAGTCGCCGCCGTTAAGCAGGCCTTCCTGGGTGTCGACGAGCAGACCGCCCTTCACTTTTTTCGAATCGGCGGAGTGACACTCGTAACAGTGCTTCACTAGCACGGGGCGGATCTTGTTTTCGAAGATTTCGGAGCCGGGGTCGGCCGCACGGGAGACGAGCGATGTGCTCAAGAGAAGGATGATCGAAAATCGCATAGGAGAGTGCCTCGTCCGGACTCGGAGTGTGGCAGGTAAGACCGCCTAAAGGCGGGACTCCAACGAAAAGCAAGAAGTACAGTCGGCTTTCCTCTTCGTTGGAGTCCCGGCTTGAGCCGGTCTTACGAGCATTCGACCACTGTTGGGATTATACATAGCGGGGAGTAGAAACGAAAGAATGAACGTAGCCGTTCCCGCGCCGTAGATTGACGGGATGAAGCAGTCGATTCCCCCCGATCTGATCGTCTCGGTTTCCGGCATTCGCGGCATCATTGGCGAAAGCCTGACGCCGGCGGTAGCGAGTGCGTTCGCGGCGGCATTCGGCACCTGGGCCGGGGGCGGCAAGATCGTCGTCTCGCGCGACAGCCGGCCGAGCGGCGACATGTTGCGCCATGCCGTCATCGCCGGGTTGGTCTCGACCGGTTGTTCGGTCATCGACATCGGCATCGCACCGACGCCAACGTGCGGTATCGCGGTCCAGCATCTCAAAGCGGCCGGCTGCATCCAGATTTCCGCCAGCCACAACCCCGCCCCGTGGAACGGTCTGAAGATGTTCGGACCCGAGGGGGGCGTCCTCACTGCCGCAGCCGGGGCCGAGGTTCGCGGCATGTTCGAATCCGGTGACGCCAAGAGCGCCGCCTGGAACGCTCTCGGTACGGTAACGGTGCCGCCCGACGTCCTGCACGTGCATGTCGAACGCGTCTGCGAGCAAGCGGGGGTCGCCGCCCTGCACTCGATGGCCTATCGCGTTTTCGTCGATGGCAACGGCGGGGCCGGCGGACCGTTGGCGATGACGCTCCTTCAGGAATTGGGCTGCGAGGTGATCGATCACGCTTGCGCGGCCGACGGGCAGTTCGTCCACGAAGCGGAACCGATCCCCGCTCATCTCGAAAACGTCGGCCCGCTCGTCGCGCGCAGCGAGGCGGCCATCGGCTTTGCCCTCGACCCCGACGCCGACCGCCTGGTCTTGATGGACGAAACCGGGGCATGTGTCTCGGAAGAATTGACGCTGGCCCTGGCAGTGAAGTACCGGCTTTCGCAAAAGCCTGGGCCGGTGGTCATCAACATGTCGACTTCCCGTGTGATCGAGGACCTGGCCCGGGCGGCGGGGACGATCTGCATCCGCACCGCGGTGGGCGAAGCGAACGTGGTCGCCGGGATGCGTGAGTACAACGCGGTCATCGGCGGCGAGGGCAACGGCGGCGTGGTCGACCCACGCGTCGGCTGGATCCGCGATCCCTTTATCGGCATGGCCCTGATTCTGCACCTGATGGCCGAAAGCCGCATGAAACTGAGCGAACTCGTCGCATCACTGCCGCCTTATGCGATGCTGAAGACGAAATGCCCGGTGGCCCGAGAGAAACTCTCCGCGGCTTTCAAAACATTGGAGAAGCGCTGGCCCGACGCGATGGTCAACCGGCTCGACGGATTGCGCCTCGACTGGAAGGACCGCTGGGTGCACGTCCGTTCGAGCAACACCGAGCCGATCGTCCGCGTCATTGCCGAGGCGCCGACCATCGAAGAAGCTCAAGCCCTGTGCGATCAGGCCACGGAGTGTTTGCGGTGAGCGATCTCGAACTTCCCACGGATGAACCCCTGGCGGTGTTGTGTAGTAGCGGGGTCGATAGCGCCGTCCTGCTGGCCGAGGCCGTTCGTTGTTGTCCGGCGGTGCATCCGCTCTACATCCGGGCTGGCATGGCCTGGGAAGAGGTTGAACTGGCTCATCTTCAGCGGTTCCTGGCCGCGGTGTCGACGGGTTCGCTCAAGCCGTTAGTGGTGTTGGATCAGCCGATCGCGGATGTCTATGGATCTCATTGGAGCGTGACGGGGCAAAATGTGCCCGATGAGAAAAGCCCGGATGAAGCGGTCTTCCTACCCGGGCGCAATGTGTTGCTGCTGGCGAAGTCGCTGCTCTGGTGTCATCTGAATCGAGTGCCGGCGATCGCGCTGGCCCCGCTGGCCGCCAATTCGTTCCCGGACGCCACGCCCGAGTTCTTTGATCTAATGGCGCGAACGGTCAATCAGGCGGTTGGGGGAAACATTCGTATTCTGCGCCCCTTCGCTCGCCTCACCAAAACGCAGGTGATTATGCGGGCACGCGAAGTGCCGCTTGAACATACGTTTTCGTGCATTCGACCAAGCGAAGATCGCCATTGCGGCCAATGCAATAAGTGCGCCGAACGCCAGAAGGCATTCCGCGAAGCGGGCGTGGTTGATCCGACGATTTACTCCGTTCGTAGTGACCCGCTTTAGCGGGTCCGGACCCGTTCGTAGTGACCCGCTTTAGCGGGTCCGGACCCGCTAAAGCGGGTCACTACGAACGAAGAAAGAGGTAACGACATGTTCCGCGTCAGTCGAGAGATTCACTTCTGTTACGGCCATCGTCTTTTGAACTACGACGGCAAGTGCCGCAATTTGCATGGTCACAACGGCAAGGCGATCATCGCGCTCGAAGGTGAGGCACTCGATCGTCTCGGCATGGTCGTTGATTTTACTCAAATCAAACGGGTGGTGCAGACGTGGATCGACGAGACGCTTGATCATAAAATGATCCTGCACCGCGACGACCCGATGTTGCCCGAATTGCGCCGGCAGAACGAACCTGTGGTGGTCGTCGATGTGAACCCCACGGCCGAGAATATCGCCAAGATGATCTACGATTACGCCAGCGCCCAGGGGCTCCCCGTGGTGGAAGTGACGCTTTGGGAAACGGAGAATTCGTACGCGACGTATCGGGCGTGAGCGAGAATCAATGAAAGGTCCCCGCCGCCGGATCCATACATTGAGGAATGGCCCGATCCGTCAACGCGCGGCCAACATCGACGAGCTTTCAGGAGTTTCATGATGCGTTTCGCACTCAGCCTCGCTCTCTGTGTCGTTGTTCTTCCGCTTGCCTTGGCCGCGGATGAGAAACCCATTCCCGCGACCGTGACCGATGCCGACAGCGGGCTGACGTTTACCGTCGACCCGGCCAAACCGAATTCGATCACGGCAACCAAGGACGGCAAGGCGATTTGGAACATCAACACCGGCGCCGATTCGCGCGTGGTCAAGATGCAAGTCGCGACGTTCGAAGCGAAGGTCCTGCGGACCCTGGTCCTGAGCGGCGACAAGGCGTCGGAGATACGTTTCGATCTCGGGACGGGCAAGAAGATCTTTTCTGAAGACAAGTAATTGAACTCCATGTATCTTCCGGAACACGTCAATCTCTATTTTCGGGTCTGGTCGGCACAACAGTGTGCCGCCTGCCAGACGACGTTCCAGTATTTGCGGCGCTTCGTCATGAAGCGCCCGGATCTGGATTGGAACGCCACGCAAGCAACTGTCGAAAAGGACATCCTCCATCACGCGGCCATCACGTCCGAGCCGTGCCCCTGCCCGCATTGCGGTTGGGTGCAACCGGACATGGTCGGCGGCCGTAAGGCCATGAAGCATGGCACGTCCACGTTCGTTTGCTTCCTGCTCATCCTCGTCACGATCCTGGCCGCGGCGGTGGCGCCGGTGCCGCGCTCGACCGCCTGCTTTGTCGCCGCGATCATCTCGCTGGCCCTGCTGCACTACCATCTCTATATCGCGTTCCTGGATCCCAATCAGGACCTGGAAAAGAACCTGGAAACCGCCGCGAAGCGCGTGAGCGACGACGAATTGCAGTTGCTCGAAAAAGGCGGCGAGGCCGTGCCGCCCAAGTTGCCCTCGCAAAAGGGGGGCTATCTGATGGCGACATTGATTCAACTCGGCTCGATCCTTCTCTTCGTGGCGCCGGTCTGGCTGGGCTGGTTCATGTGGGCCTGCATGCCCTTCGGGCTGATCCTGGTGATTGCCGCGGGAAGCTGGTACGGGAATTTGGCGTTCGATCAAAAGAAGACAGCCCATCCCCTGCAGGTCGTCGACCTGAAAACAGTCGCGGCCATGGACGAAGACGCGCCGGCCGAGTTTGCGAAGATGTGAATGCCTGCCTTCGTGTTCGATCGAAATATATGCGGGTGGGCAACCCATGCGGCAGTGGAGTTGCCGAGGCGGCATGTAGGACGATCTACACGCAAGGGCTCAAGCTGTCCGGAATGCGCTGGAAGAATGCAGGATCGCCAACGATCCTGAACCTTCGCGTGGTGTTCTTGAGTAGCATTTGGACAGAGGCGTATCAACGAACGCTAATCAGGTTCGAGGACGTCCAGGTGCCAACCTACGAAATCCACAAGCGGAAAACGCTCGAAATAGCCGCATCATCTACTTTTCTATCACCACGTACGGCCGCACGGCCTTCAGCTTTTCTAGCCCAATGCCGCTCACGCGGTCGAGTTCGTCGACCTTCTCAAATGGTTTCTTCTGGCGTTCATCAATGATGCGCTGCGCCAGGGTTTTGCCAATGCCCGGTAGACGCATCAGGTCCGACAATTCGGCCCGGTTCAGGTCGATGGGTCGATCCGGCAGCAGCTTGACGCTGTTGTAAACCGGAGTCTGCGGCGCGACGGGTTTTCGGCTCAACACCAGCGGCTCATCGTCCCCCGCGGAATTCACTTCGAAATAGGGGCGTAGGCGTTGAAACGTGACGTCGCCAATACCCGTTACATTCTTCAATTGGTCGGGATGGTCAAAGCGGCCGTGAAGTTGACGGTAGGCGAGAATCTGATCCGCCCGCGCGGGACCGACGCCTGGTAATTGGAGCAGCTCAGTCTTGGAAGCTCGGTTCAAATCGATCTGGTGTTCCACGAGACGCTGACGTTCACTCGGCTGCGGGGCGCCGCGATCGGTGTACCAGCGCAGGCCAATGAGTAGGCCGATAAGGACGACGAGTGAGCCGAGCGCGTACTGAGAAGCACGCGGTGGTTCCAGTGAGGCGGCCGGCAGTGGGGGCAAGGCCGTGGACATGGCCTTCATCGTATCATCCGCGAAGCGTGATCACCACATAGCGGCAGGCATTTTTCAAGAAAGGCAAACTCTTCAAGAGGCGCTGATCCCACCGATCGAGTCGACTCGCGGGGCCTGGTTCCCGGCTCCATAATCGGCGGAGCATGCCGAGGAGTTGAAAACCTTGAATGTCGATCGTCGTGAAAAAAGGACGGAGCGGGTCAAGATCGCGGGTTTTCAACGCTCGTTCACCATGTGTCCGGTGTTTGCCGGGATAAGGAAGCCAATCGCGGGCGAAGTTCACCAGCGGGTTCCCGGCCCACGGCTCGCAGAACACCGCCACGCCGCCTGGCCGTAGGACACGACGCAGCTCCTTTCCTGCCTGGTGCAAATCGAGATGATGCAGAATGGCACTTCCCCAAACGGCATCGAATGAGTTGTCCGCAAAGGGGAGATGCTCTGCATCGGCCTGTTGAACGCGGATTTCAACGCTGTTGGCGCGTGCCCGTTGCTTGGCTTCGGCAACGTAACCACTGGACAGGTCGAACGCGGTGACAGACGCCCCTTGACGGGCCAGCACGACCGACGCCATGCCGTGGCCGCAACCATAGTCGAGGACATCGCGGCCACGGACGTCGCCAAGCTGAGAAAATGCCGGGCGAATCCAGGTCTCGTGATCGAGATATGCATTGTCGTTGAAAACCAGATCGTCGCGGTGCCGTTCGAAATGCTCCGCCCGTTCCGCGGCTTGAAGGTCGTGGAAATGCTCTTCTTCCTGGATGCGTTCCGTCGCGATCATATTTGCTCCTTCAATCAAAGGATGATACCTGTTTCGGGGCGAGACATGCAAGTCGAGCCAAGAAATTCACCTTGCGTCCGGTCCCGTTTCCCTACCACAATACTCGAAGGAAGAACTCTCTCCTCGGAAGGAATGCCGACATGCTCGATTCGATTTTGCAAGCCGTGGGTCACACGCCGTTGGTTCTCCTCCAGCGACTCTCCGAGGGCATCCAAGCTCGGATCGCCATCAAGGTCGAGGCCATGAATCCCGGCGGCAGCCTCAAGGATCGCGTTGCCCTGGCGATGATCAGCGATGCCGAACGCCGCAAGGTTCTCCGGCCGGGTGGAACGATCATTGAGGCGACGGCCGGCAATACGGGCGTCGGTCTGGCCATGGTCGGCGCGGTGAAGGGGTATCGCTGCATTTTCGTCCTGCCAGATAAGATGAGCAGTGAGAAGGTAGCACTCTTGAAAGCATTTGGCGCGGAAGTCGTCATCACCCCCACGAACGTCGCGCCGGATGCCCCGGAGAGCTACAACGGCGTGGCCGACCGGCTGGCCCGCGAGATTCCCGGCGCCTGGCGGCCGAATCAGTTCGGCAACATGTCGAACCCCGAAATTCACTACCGCACGACCGGCCCGGAAATCTGGGAGCAGACCAACGGGCAGGTCACCGTTTTCGTCACCGCTGTCGGAACGGGTGGCACACTCTCGGGCGTCGCCCGTTACCTCAAAGAAATGAATCCCGATATCCGCATTATCGGGGCCGATCCCGAAGGCTCCGTCCTTTCGGGCGGAACGCCCAAACCGTGGAAGGTTGAGGGCATCGGCGAGGACTTCGTGCCGCGCACGTTCGATAGCAAATATGTTGATGAATGGATCCGCATCGGCGATGCCGAGTCGTTTCAGACCGCGCGGATGTTGGCCCGGCGTGAAGGGTTGCTCCTCGGCGGCTCGGCGGGGACCAACTTGGCGGCCGCCCTCAAATACGCTCAACGGCTCGGGCCGGAACATCTCGTGGTCGTCATGGGCTGCGACACGGGGCGCAACTACATCAGCAAGTTCTTCGATGATAGCTGGCTGACACAGAACCATCTCTCCTATGCCGAACCGCCGACCAAATCGATCGGCGATTTGCTCCGCAAACGCGGCCCGCGCGAACTCGTCAAAATCTCCCCGGATGCCACGGCGGAACAGGCCATCCGCATGCTGGAAGAAAAGGACATTTCGCAGCTACCCGTTTTGACGGCCGACGACAAGCCGGTCGGCAGCGTTCAGGAAGTGACGCTCGCGCGTGTGCTCCACGACGGCAAGGACCCAGGCCTGGTAAAAATCGGCGACATCATGGCCCGCCCGTTGCCGACACTCGACATCCACACCCATCTCGATGAAGCGTACCGGCTCTTGCTGTCCGGCTACACCGGCGTCCTCGCCACCCAGCAGGAACAGGTCGTTGATATTATCACCCGCATCGACCTGATTCATTACTGGGAGCACACGCGGAACAAGTGATCTTCCCGTAGCCGTGTTCGTCAGAACACGGGGGGCGCCGGTGCCCTGCGTTCTGGCGAACGCGGCTACGGGAAGAGTGGCCTACTACTGGTTCGTCACAACGAGAATGTCGCAATTGCGCAGAAAATCATACTTCTGGGCGATCGTGCGATAACCTCGCGCCTGCGGCTGTTCTTCTTGAATCTTCGCCCAGACCGGTTCCGGCACGAACATGTATACTGGGTGATTCATCGCCAGTGCGGGCGACGCCTGATCCCAGTTCTGAATACGTTCGACTTCCCGGCGAGAATAGAAGACGACGCTCGGCTGGAACCATTGAAGAGCCAGCAAGCGAATATCACGATGGGACTGCTGGACGCCGGCGTCGGCGACAAGTTGGCGCGGCGCCTTGTACTGGTCGAGTGTGGTCACCGGGAAAGCCGCGATCAAGGCGACGAAGACCCAGGAACAGACGCTCACACACGCGATCAGGGCGTTCCGGCGTTGGCGCATCAAGTAATAGGTAGCCAGACCGGCGCCGACTAGCGGGATCGTGCCAATCCACAACCATTGCTCGATGCCGGGGAAATAACGCATCTTGAGGCCGGGCAGCGGGATCAGACCACCCGCGAGAGCCAAGCCGAATCCCGTCACCAAGCCGACGATTGCCAACCCTGCCACGCTTGACGGCATCACCCAGCGCGGGAGAATCAGGTCGCCCGTTCGCCAGCGTTCCAGCAATCGGGCCGTCAGGATCGCCAGGGCGGGATATACCGGCAGGACGTAGTTCGGCAGTTTCGTCGCCGCCAGCGAGAAGAAGAACAGGTACGTTCCCACCCAGCAGAGCAGAAAACGGCAGGCGTCCCGGTCGTTCGTCGTCTCGACAACTTCCGTCCGTTCCCGCGACTTTTTGATGGCATACCAGATCGTTACGCCCAGGAAGATGCTCCACGGGGCAAACAGAACCATGATGCCGGCAAGGTGGTAGAAGATCGGGCCGCGGTGATTCTCCATCGGCTGCATGAAGCGGGTGACGTTTTCACGGCCGATGAAGGCGCGGATCCAGGCGCCGCGCGTTTCAACCGTCACCAGGATGTACCAGGGGGCGGCGACCAAAATGAACGCGAGAATACCCCACAGCAGCCGGCGATCAAGCAGCCGTTTCAACTCTCGATTCCAGAGCAAATAGAGGAAGACGACAGTGGCCGGCATCGCGAGGCCGACGGGGCCTTTCGTGAGCATCGCCAGCCCGGCCGCCATGCCGCATGGAATGAACCACGACCGGCCGCCGTCGCGTGAGCCGATCCAGAAAAGGTAATAGGTTAGGACCGAGAAGAACAAGAGCGTGGCATCAGGGGTGGCCGCGTGGGCCAACATGCAGAACTCAATCGCACTGGCGAGAATGACCCCGGCCAGAAGTCCCCCGATCGCTCCGAACATCCGCCGAGCCAGTTCATACACGAGCAGGACGGTTCCCAGGCTTAACAGCACGGAGGGAAAGCGAGCCGCGAACTCGTTCACGCCGAAGACCGCGTACGAGGTCATCTGCAACCAGTAAAGCAGGGCGGGTTTCGCCGTGCGCAATTCGAAATTGAAGAGAGGCGAGATCCAGGTTCCCTTCTCAAGCATCTCGCGGGCTGCTTCGGCGTTGACGCCTTCGTCGACGTCAAAGAAACTGGGCGTGCCCAAATTGGGCAGCGTCAGAGATGCCATCACAACCACCAGAATGGCATAATGCCTGGACCGATGAACACCCATAAGCCTTGATTCCGGTAATTTCGGGACGTTCCGCCAAACGGCGGTGACTGTAGCCGATCTCGTGTTTTAGGGGGAGGCCAATCTGTTGGCGGTCGATCAATCACAGAGAACTTGTAGGAATCCGTCAAAACCTGTATCCCTAATACGTCGACATTTCGAGATCGATCCCTGAACGAGCAGCGAGCGATATGAGCGAAAAAGCACTATTTGTCGGCCTGGATGTTGGCGGCACCACGATGAAGGCGGCCGTCGTAGACGAGACCGGCCATCACTGGCCATCCGTCAGCGCCAACACGGAGTCATTCAAAGGGCAAGATGTCGGCCTGGAAACGATGTGTGAGACGATTCGCCGAGCTGTGAAAGCCGCGGACAAGACGATGGCCGACATCGCGGGCATCGGCGTCGCCACCCCCGGCACGATGGACATTGCCGCCGGCCTGATTCTCGACCCGCCCAATCTCAAGCCGTGGCGGAACGTCCCGGTTCGCCAGCACATTCAAAATGTGTTCAAGATTCCGATCGCGTTCCAGAACGACGCTAACGCCGCGGCTTACGGAGAGTACTGGGTCGGCGCTGGACGCGAAGTGAAGAGTATGGTGCTCTTCACGCTCGGAACGGGCGTGGGCGGCGGCATCATCATCGATGATAAAGTGCTGGAAGGAGCCCATAGCCACGGCGGCGAGATCGGGCATATGAAAATCGAGATGACCAACCCGCGATTATGCGGATGCGGACGTCGCGGCTGCCTCGAAACCTACGCCAGCGCCACATCTGTCACAAAGCGTGCTCGCGAGTCGCTGACTGCTCACCCTCATTCAAAGCTAGCCGCCATCGCGGCGATTCGAGAAGAAGATTTGACGGCCAAGGCCGTCTTTGACGCCGCCAATGACGGAGACGAACTCGCCAAAAAGATAGTGGACGACTCCGCTTACTATCTGGCCCTCGGCTCGATGAACATGATGCACATCATCAACCCGCACGCGATCGTCTACGCCGGTGGGATGACGCATGCCGGCGACGCTTTCCTCGATCGGATCCGGCATTACATCGCTGAACTGGCTCTCCCGGTACCCGCGAGCAAGACGCTGATCCGCTATGCGATGCTCGGCAGCGATGCCGGCTTTATCGGTTCCGCGGCTTGCGCGAAGTACATGGTGCAAGGGAAACTGTAAAAGAAAAAGCCGGCTAAAGCCGGGACTCCAACGAAAACAAAATCCGCCGAGAGGCGGGATCGTTCGGGTTTTCTCTTCGTTGGAGTCCCGGCTTTAGCCGGATCTTCCGAGTGAACTCATCCGCCGCGCAGAATCCGCTATGCGATGCTCGGCAGCGATGCCGGCTTCATCGGCTCCGCGGCGTGCGCGAAGTACCTGGTGCAGGGGAAACTGTAAAAGAAAAAGCCGGCTAAAGCCGGGACTCCAACGAAAACAAAATCCGCCGAGAGGCGGGATCGTTCGGGTTTTCTCTTCGTTGGAGTCCCGGCTTTAG
>Ga0105046_10001916_pt1 | contig 32544 bp, 23 predicted proteins | sample MAT03_FD_78385 | JGI IMG/M metagenome (GOLD analysis project Ga0105046, IMG submission 78385) | Freshwater microbial communities from Lake Fryxell liftoff mats and glacier meltwater in Antarctica - MAT-03 (megahit assembly) | ecosystem: Environmental > Aquatic > Freshwater > Ice > Liftoff...
ACCCATTGCCATTCGTGGTTGCGAGTTGATGCAGTGCGGTTTAGTCTGCAAATTAGAGGAATTTAGTCACCCGTCAAAGTTCGTTGAAAGTTTGCCGATAACTGGCTCTCCATGGTCCCTAGCGCCGAAACATTTGACTATTTAGAACCAGCGCAGTCGCCCGATGAACTTGGACGACTGGGGCCCTATCGCATCCTGTCCGCGCTGGGCCGACGCGGAATGAGGCAGGTTTTTCGCGCCGATTTGATTCGATTTTTCTCAACCGCGTTGGATGACTATGTTCGGCAAGCCGTTGGAACATTGACTATTGTATTGGTCCGTACCAGTTCGGGTGAAAAAGAAAATCGAGTTGTTTCTCGCGAGGGCGATTCGGCACGATCGCCCGCTTTGGCGATTCGCGGAAAGTAATTACGCTCCTGATAAATTCCAATGCGAGTGAATGGTTTTGCATGACGGTCCCCACTGGTTCATCATCGACAAATGCACTTTCGGCGAACCTTGAGCGGACCTCTCGCCCCTGGACCGATGCAGGGAATGCCGCTGGCTTCGTGCTGAGATACTTGGTCCCGATGCGCGACCAGTTGATTCAGTGGACAGGCAACGAAGCGATTGCTGACGAAAGTTTAAAGCGATTGATTACCCACCTCGTGACACAAGGGTTTGGCGCAAACAACAAGGGCCGCATTCGAGATTTCTTAATCCGCGGAATCCGGTCCGCCGCAAAATCTGTGGTATCTGACTTGCCTGAACCAAAACGTCCTGCGATCGACTTTGCGACGTGGGCTCCCGATTCGCCTGCATGGCTTGCGAACTGGCGAAAAGGTCTTTTGGCACGAGCGTGGCGAAGTCTTGAGCGAGTTGAATACAAAGAACCAAATAGGCCAATCTATACGACACTTCGAGCTGCAACGGAGCATCCGGAAGAGGATGCCGGGATGCTCGCAGTTCGAATCACTACACAGACCGATTTTCGAATTGAGCCGGCCGCGATTAGCGAACTTCTGGCAACCGCCCGAAACGCGTTCGCGTTGATGCTCGAATACGAAGTGGCCGAAACACTCGACGCAGTCGATCCTGTCAGTATCTCGCGAGAGGTTGAGCTACTGGGTTTAGCAGGTATTTTTACCCCGGCCAAAAACTAAGATTCAAAACAGCATTTCACGATGAGTCTCTATCTTTCGGTCGATGGTTAGGTCCCGCAAAACAGCACCGGCCATTGCAGCACCACTCAAAAACGCTCCTTCGACTCTCGGACCGCCGCACCAGTCGCCACATGCTCCCAGTTTCGCCATGGAGTCCCAAAGGCATACCTGATTAAGAACCGCCTTGGGAATCGCATAGCGCCATCGATGCATGCCTCGTGGGAATATCTTTAACGACGGTATACCCGTCGCCTCACAAAACGCCTCATGCATCATCGATTCAACTTCGCTTGCGTCGGCCTCCAAGTACTTCAGAGACCACTCCGCTGACGCGTGCAGGACCCAACACTGCTTTGTGCCTTGCATTCGGTTTGGCTTGGTATCATTCCGGCAAATCCACGAGAGAAGACTGCCGTCAACGAAAGCGGCATCGAAAGCACACGCTTCATTGCACTCTTCGATCTCAATCATAGACGTCCAGCACGGCATCATCTCGATCTCGCGAATTTGTGCCGCAATGGGCGTCTTTGCATTTAACAGTGGCTCAGCCTGATTCGGAGGACAATTCGCAACGACAATGTCGTACTGCCCGAGGTCGTTACCTGTGTTATCGAAAAGGGCCCATTTTTGTGAACCATTTCGATCAATCGCACGGATTTCGTTGACAGTACATTGAAGTGACACGTCCAAACCAATTGACAGTGTTCGTCCAATCGCGTTCATGCCAGGGACACCCACGTAGCGAGTTGTCTGGTCCTTCGAGCAAATGATTCCACCCTCCCGCAACTGCACAATCCGGCCGTGCCAAGCTTCGACCACTCCTTCGTGAACCCAAGACTGGACGTGCCGTGAAAATCGCTCGTCACGAGCGGTGAAGTACTGCGCACCGTGATCAAACTGGAGACCATCTTCGGTACGCCTTGTCGCCATTCGACCGCCCACACCTCGAGATTTGTCGAACAGCTTTACAGCGAGTCCGTGATCAACAAGTGCTCTCGCGGCGATGAGTCCAGCCATTCCCGCACCGATGATTGCGACTGAGGGACTGTCGTTGATAATCGTGCGATCGACGACGCGCAGATACTTAGTCATATCGATTCTTTTTTCTTGCTCGTTAAGATTGCGAGGCCGAACCGTGCCGAAGATTGGTACTTCAGGCTCACAAGGGCGATCGAATTGACCGAAGCACCAAAGCAAGCCGCCGTAACTGCTCGGATCGCGTCCGTCCAATGCGTATCGATGATTCAAATCGATGGCGAGATACAAGGCTCGCGATGCTGAACGGGTCCAGACTAAAAACGCCTTGCCCCAGGCCATTCGCAGGTTGTTGTGCAGTTCGCCGTGCTTAATCAAGCTACGTTGGCATGCGTTCCACAGCTGATTTGTCGTTTGAGCCCGCGCGAGACACTCCCATGAATTATCTTCAGCGCGGCTGTCGGTTTCGTGCTGCACAAGGGTCTGTCTTGCCCAATCCGGGATCGCATTTAGCGAGTCAACACTATCGTATCGGTGCAAACAAAAGTTAAAAGCAAGCTCACGCCAAACCAGTAACTCATCGAGAAACTTTTCGGCCTGGCGTTCTGCGGACTCTCGTGCAATACGAAAAGGGCTGACCATTCCATAATGAAGATACGCACTCAACCGGCTCACGCCTTGATGATCAGCCCCATCATTGCGACGTTTTGCATAAGAGCTCAGTCCAAGTTCTTTGAACTTCTCCCAACGCGCATAACCTGCTCGGCTTCCCCCAGGAGTGTCTGCCACCGGTGAGACCGTATGATCGATTCGACACTCACCGATCAGCGTGCGAAGATCTGCGTCCTGAAGTCCAAGCGGCTCAAACGGCAATGGCCCATGAAACGGCTTGCAATCAATGGTTTGGTGCTCGTAGGCCTGTGTCAAAAACCGTTCAATGTACGGCTTCCATGCTGCACGAAACTCGAACGCTCGCGTATGACAACTCTTGATTAATGATGCCGGAACCACGCAAGAAGTATCGACCAACGCAATCGGTTTTCCTGTCGTCGTGCGAAGTCGTTCCAGCCAACCGATGATCGGCGTGAGAGGCATTTCATCGGTCACAAGGATTGCCGAACGCCGAGTCAAGTCCCGCAAATGCGGCCCACGAAAATTCTCTCGCTGCAGATGAAAAACATAACGCACACCAGCATCTGTCAACTCGCGCTCGACATCACGCGCACCCTGGATCATGAACGCGTGATGACGGTCCGATGCAAAGGGATACTCCTCAGAAATTGCGTGGTACACCAAGAGGGGCAGATTCAATTCACGTGCGTAACATATCGCCACGTCCAGCGCGGGGTTCTCATGACCACGAACCGCGTGATGCATCCAGTACAATACGAACTCGCCAAAAAAATCAGACACCGACGGTGTGAACCAGCGGAAGCGTTGCGCCAGGTGAGCGGGTAGCGATGCCTCCACTCGCAAGACTCCATTAGGTCAAAACGACAAAGAGATGGGGTGGCTGATAAGAACGTGGGAATAGTAGCAACCCGTCGAGTCCCCGCGGTTGGCGGCCCCCGCACGCCAAGTGTCTTGCTTGCATCGAATGATTGACAAGCCACCTACCGAAGATGGTGCCCAGTTCCTGACCTACGAAGGGCTTCCAAGCGATTTTTACTTGAAGCTTGTCGGCAAAGCCGGAGCCGAACTTCGCACAAGCCCTCTGCCTTCAGACGGGTCGAATTAGCAAGCGAGATAACCAGGATCGCGACAAACCTGAATCAATCACTAAGGCTTGGTACCCGGTTTGTTCCAATACACTTGACGCCGCCACACGACCGCTGATTACGGCACCCTCCATGGTTGCGGGCCAACCGGTTTGCACAAAATCACCAGCGAGATGAAGGCAGTGCAGGGCGGTCGATGATTTCGGACGAATCGCGTCGACGGCTGGTGAAAGTGAAAACACCGATTGTGGATCGGTTACGACTCGGCCTTTCATCAGTTTCGCAGCACGCGCTGCGGGGAACGCATTAAAAATCTCGGCAACAACCGTTGCGATTACCTCCGAAGCGTCAAGCTTTCGAAGGTCATGCGACGCGCTGACAACGACCTGAACGTAGGCTTTGTTATTTGCATCATCATTCTCGCTGCGACGAAACACCCATTGCGACATCGTTCCGACAAACACCGCATGCGGTTGATCCATCACAGGACGATCGAACCAAAGGTGAATTCCAGAGATGGGCGAACAAGGCACGCTTGCAAAGCGGTCAGCTGGCAAACCGGCCTGAATTGCGGTTTCGGAGGATAAAAGTTTCGCGAGCGAAAACCAAGGCGCGGCAATGATCACATGATCAAACCTGACGGATTCCGTCTCAACGTCGACAACCATCTTTCGATCCTCCGTTGCCCTGACGGCACCGACCTTGGTTCCCTTTCGAATCTGGATCCCTCGATCTTCGATGACGCGCGGCAGAACTTCACCAAACAACTCTGACAGCGGCAACGTCGGCACAAGAACATCACTCGCCTCGCGGCAAGCAAGAAAACCATCGACGAATACCTTCTGAGCTGCTGCCATGCTGACTCGATCCGATGTTTCACCCAAGGCGCTCGCGATTACGATGTCCCAGTAGTCACGAATGGTCGCTTCGGATTGTCCTTTCGAAACCAGCCAATGCCGAGCCGCAATGGCAGCAAGCCGTTTTCGCTTCGACCTCATCAAACCGGCCGTCGCCCAAGATATCTCACAACGTTGACGCCACGTCAGATAACGCAACCCAAAGAGCGACGGCAACAGATGAAAAGGGGCCGGCAAAATCGCGGATTTTGCAAATTTCGAAGGAGGATGATTCGGATGATGAAAAGCCAATTCACGGTATCGAACAAATGGCGAAGATATCTCAGCGTCGCTCATCATCGATAGCAAATTCGTGCAACAGCCCATCGCAACGTGCTGACAATAGTCGACGCTTTGACCGGTTTGCTCATCAACAAAGGATCCCGCACGCCCTCCGGTATAACGCTTTGATTCGTACATAGTAACATCGAATTGATTTCGATATTCGCTAAGTGCCAGTGCCGCCGACATCCCAGCGATACCACCTCCGATAATGGCGACTCGGGTACGAGAATCACTCATCGAACGTTTACTTCCAGTGGCGGAACGGGAAGGCGCCGAAACATTGGACCGATAAAGTGACTTGAAACAAGATGCAACCGATCTACCGTGGTAAGACTGACGCGGACAGTCAGTACACGATTTGGGTCCGATTCAATTCGCGAAAGCAGTTTCCGATAGGTGCGCCACATCATGCTAAACATTGGCTTTCCGTCAGGATGCAAAGAATCCCAAACATTCCAGCCCGAATCATAAAGATCCGTCGCGCGTCGCACTTCATCAAGAATCAGACATCGCAATCGGTCGTCTGGCCTTGGATGCAAAAGATCGTCTTCGCAGAGCCCATGTTGGTTCCAATGCTGCTGCGGCAAATATATGCGACCTCGTTTCGCATCCTCGGTCACGTCGCGCAAGATATTGGTGAGCTGAAACGCAAGCCCACAATCGATGGCAGCACGAGTTGGCAGCGGCGACTGAAACCCCCAAATGTGTAAACATGCAAGACCAACAGCCGACGCGACAAGATAACAATAGTGCTCAAGTTGCTCGAACGTATCGAAGCGAGTTTTCTTCTGATCGGCCAGAACGCCGTCAACGATCTCTAGAAGATATCGGCTAGGAATGTCGAATCTTGCGGCAGCGTCGCGCATCGCGGGCATGACATCCAGTGCTCGAGCACGCAGATCAATCGGCCACTTGGCCGTCGATGCAGGCAATCCTTCGGGTATCACACAAAACTTGTCTTTGGGGTCAACAAGCAGACTCAGCGCTGTCATTTGACGCCACCAATTCAACCATTTGCGGCGAAGCGAGACAGGTGCATCGCAGTCGCCGATATCGTCGGTAATGCGAGCGAACGCGTAAAGCGCGCACATCGCATCGCGTTTCTCGGGCGGCAGCAGCCAGAAGGATCGATAAAAACTGCTGCGCGACTGCCTTGCAATACGCTTCACTTGACGATAGCTATTCGCGATATTGGCATCGAAGTTTGGCATAACAGACAAGTCTTTTTGTTTTCGCTTTTGGTCTTACAAACTCAAAGGCAACCAAAGAACGCAGCAACCATCAATCGTACCTGTTTAGACTTAGAAACCACGGGTCGTCTGCTCAACACATCGTGATCGATTCCTGCAATCTCATCTAGCGTTGCCAATCCACCATGAGCAAACAAGCGGACGTCATTAGCAAGCCAAGAGGGGACATGCTCGGCAAGTGGCAGCCCATCTCGCAAAAACCCCCTGGCGCGATCACACTGGAACATGATAAGGTCCCGAAAAGCGGCGCGTTGCGATTGTGCGAACAACTCCCTGACATCGATATCAAACCGATTCAAATCTTCGCTAGGCAAATAGACTCGTCCCGCTTGATAATCTCTGGCGACATCTTGCCAATGATTGGCGAGTTGCAAGCCGGTACAGATTGAATCGGATAGCACGAAGTTTCGATCGGAATCGACGCCGGCAAGTTGCAAGACAATCCTCCCGACCGGATTTGCGGAATAGCGACAATACTGTATTAGTTCCGCAAAGGTTTCGTACCGCGTCTTTACTTGGTCTTGCAAAAATGCTGTCAGCAGATCGTCAAAAGGAGCCATCGGAAGGCTAAACTTCGCTGCTGTATCCCGAAGCGCAACGAAGATCGGTTCGGACGCATCCCCTTCAAAGCAGGCGCGGAGCATTTCTCGCCACCGAATGAGCTCGTTCTTGGCAATCTCCGAACTTGGCGACAGATCGGCGATGTCGTCCGCTGTTCGACAAAAAGCATAGATATTGTAAAAGGGCTGACGCATTTTTTTGGGCAGGAATGCGCTGGCGACCAGAAAATTTTCGTATTGCCCAGTTGCGATTTTTCGGCAAAATCGCTCTGCATCGCTCAACGAAACAGGCTGTTTTACAGCTTGGAGGTCAAACCCGTTGGACGAATGCAACGCTTCGCGGTTATTCTTATCGCTGCGACTATCGTTCGAAGAAAGTGATTCCACCCCCATTTATTCAACTCTCGTATGAAAATCATTCTCGCCGCACCTCGTGGATTCTGTGCAGGCGTCAACATGGCCATCGACAGCCTTGATTTAACGCTCCAAGCGTTCGGTTCGCCGGTCTATGTCTACCACGAAATCGTTCACAATCAGTATGTCGTGCGTACGTTTCGCGAAAAGGGCGCCGTCTTTGTGGATCATCTTGATGAGGTCCCGGAAGGTAGCACGCTTTTGTTTTCTGCTCACGGCGTCTCACCGGCGGTTCGCAATCACGCCAGGCAACGAAAGCTAAACGCCATCGACGCGACATGCCCACTGGTGACCAAAGTTCACCTCGAAGCCATACGCTACGCAAAAGATGGTTACAAGATTATTCTTATCGGTCACGAAGGACACGACGAGGTTATCGGAACTCTCGGTGAAGCGCCTGAAGCAATCGTACTTGTCGAAGACGAGGCAGGAGTCGATCACCTGTCGTTCCCAGCCGACACAAAACTTGCTTACCTGACCCAGACAACGCTTTCTGTGGACGACGCGAATCGGATCATCGCGAGACTCAAGGCTCGCTTTCCATCGATCACCTCCCCACCCAAAGAAGACATCTGCTACGCCACCCAGAATCGTCAAGAAGCGGTGCGAGAGTTAAGTGGTCTTGCCGATGTGATCGTGGTTCTTGGAAGTCAAAATAGCAGCAACAGTCAACGGCTTCGCGAACTTGCCGCAGAACGAGGACAACCTGCTTACCTGATCGATGGTCCCGACGATCTTTCCGTCGACCAATTCCGCAAAGAGCAAACGGTTTTAATCACCGCCGGTGCGAGCGCTCCAGAGTCCGTCGTCCGCGAAACCGTCGACTGGTTAATCAAACACTTCGATGCCACGTTTGAAACGAAAACCATCCGCGAAGAGAAAGTTCAGTTCCCTCTACCTAAACCACTTCGTGGGCTTTCGAATAGCTCGACAAAACCGTAGCACGGACTTTCGGCAGTTATTCTTCGACCGTTTTCGCGTCAGCGACTGGAACTAATTCGGTCGCTGCGATTTTGCGAAAGAGAATATCAGTCGTCGGATCGTGGGCTTGAACTATGATCGAACCGGCTTCGGTACGACTCCCGTTGCGGGGATTGGCATCTGCCTTTCGAGTGTCATGCCAGTCAGTAACTTGAATCCCGTTGACCCAAGCGGCGAATTGCAATCCGTCGGCCACGAACAGCATCGAAAACCACTCACGATCGTTTGCCGCAACAACGCGTGCATCTTGCCTGCGAAAGATGCCTCCGGTCCCACAGTCCACCGGTTTCAGCGGATTGCCATCAACGATTCCGTGATTGATCTGACACTCGTATCCATCCATGTCGCTGCCGTCGACACAACGATAAAACAATCCTGAATTAAGTTTTTCAGACTGTGTTTTGGCCTCGACAAGCGAAACGAAGTTGGCGAACTTCGAATCGGATTCGATTTGGCCCCGTCCGCCGGTCACATGTAAATTCCCTTCCTCGTCGATGATAAATTCGCCAGGTTTGTCACGAAATTTTTTCCACCGAGAAAGCTCACTATCAATGAGTGGCTTCAAACCAAGCGGCCGGATCTTGATGTCGCGAAAGGCGATCTTGCCATTATTAAGTTGCAAGCCAATCCGCCCTGTCGGAAGCGGACTTGGATCACGAAACTCGGACGTTTGTTCGCCATCGACTTTTAGCGTCAAGACACCGCCGAGCATGGTCATTTCGTAGGTATGCCATGACTTTGCATCAAGAGGTTTAGCATCACCTGGCTTACCACTTTCAACACGAACCCGCTTGACAATGCTACCGGTCGGGAACGGGTTCGAAGGTGGTGCGATGTTGACTTCATAGCAATCCAAGCCAGGGTCGGTAGGCTCAAGCGGCGTCCGCAGAAATATCCCACTGTTGGTTTCACCGTCCGACATGAACTCCAGCTTTAGTTCAAAGTCGGCCCATCCGACAGAGGTGCAAAGTAGCCCCGCTTCGCCCGAGTCCACTATGATTGAGTTGTCTTCTACTCGCCAGTTTGCTGCGGATGCCATTTCCCAGCCGAAAAGCGTATGACCGTCGAATAAACGAACCCAGCCTTGGGACGCTTCGTCCGCCGAAAGACGCTGCGACAACAATTTCTCCGCAGTTGCTTCAAACACGAGCGGTGTTAGCTTGGCCTTGCTCGCACTCGCAGAAACCCTTTCACTGCCAGGACGTTGGCCACAACCCACTGAATGAATTGTCACCACGAAGACCGCGAGCATGACGATCCCGTCTGAGCACCGAACGTGGGAATACATGATGGACCCGTGAGATAAGGATCTTAAAAACACGCGATCGTCTCACTCTATCACAACTCCGCCCCTCAGTGCGGAATCTGCTGCCTGAATCGCGTGTTATCGCGAAGTCAACGCTCTAGAAGCTCAATCGTTGTTCATTGCGATCGCGGGAGTCAGATCAAGTCGTTGCTCTTGCGGCAGGTTATCACGCTCGATCAACTCGGGATCGTACTGAGTCCAAGTTTCTCGCTGGCTTGCGGCGGTGACTTCGCGAAGAATACCGTCATCGTGCCACCTCACCAGCCAGTTACCTTGGCGATGAGCACGACGAGGCAATTGGCTCTCGGTCTTTATCAGTCGCCATGCTCGCACCTGAAAACGATGCTTTTGACTACTCCAATCGTAGAAAATCAATTGGTCAAAGACATGCTCACCCCGTGCATCGTGGTAGTGGTTGATTTCCACCAGATCAACCACATCTTTGACAACGGAGTCATTCGACGCGGAAACAAATGACGTCAAGAACAGAATTGCTACGGACACAATGGCGATCATGCGCTACTCCCTCGCAGGAAAACAACGAACACCGGCTCACGTTCATCAATGAACTGCCTTCTGATTAGTCGGCTTACGCGAAACGAATGCCATTCGATCGACCAACTTTTTGCGGGAATGCTGAGTGCCCAGAACAACGCCAATAAGGGAAGAGTAAACGTCTTAGAGGGCTTCTTCGTAAACCGCGATTTTTTACCTGCTAGAGGTTTGCGCATCTCTTGCTGAAAACCTAAGCAAATTGCGAAAATAACTTCATTTCGTAAATAGGAAATCCGACGTGTGCCGCCAATACCCCTGTCCGCTTTGCTCGTTTATGTTGTAGGAGCCTTCGAGGACGGCGCGGCACTAGGTCGCAGTCCCGCTTCTTATCAATTTCACACTGCACTAGGATCTGTCTTCGTGCCCGTCAGCGACCCAACCCCGAGCCGTTTTTTCAATCGCGAACTGAGTTGGTTGGAGTTTAACCAGCGTGTGCTCGAGCACGCGGAATCAATCGAACAACCACTGTTGGAGCGCGCCAAATTCTTGGCCATCACGGGCTCGAATCTCGACGAATTTTTCATGGTTCGAGTTGGCGGACTGAAGATGCAGTACCAACGCAACCCGATGGTGCGTGATCCGGCGGGCCTGACGATCGGTGAACAGCTCCATGCGGTCTCCGAACGATGCCATCAACTTCAGAAGGATCAGTATCGCATCCTGAACGAACTGCTTGAGCCGGCGCTTACCGACTCGGGCATTCGGCGACTGAAGCTGGAAACCGCCGGCCAGCGAGCCCGCGAGGCCGCTGACCAGTGGTTTCAAAACGAAGTGCTGGCCGTTCTGTCACCGCAGGCGCTTTATCACGACGTCCCTTTCCCGATGTTACAAGGACTGCAACTGCATGTTTGTGTCCGACTAGAAGAAATTCCGGACCCGAGCAAGCCACCGCGCTCGCCGAGCAACGAACAGGCAAAACCAGGCGTTCCTGGGTGGCAGTTTTCCGTCATTCCTTTAGGTCGAGTGATCAACCGACTGATCTCGTTGCCTGTCGATCGTGGTTATGGCTTTGTCTTGCTGGAAGACTTGGTCAAGCAGCATATCGACGATTTTTTCCCCGGGCGTAAGGTGCTGGACTGCACAACTTTCCGCATCACTCGTAATGCGGATGTGCAGCTTCGCGAGGATGCAGCACCCGATCTGATGATCGGAATGGAAGAGGTGCTCGAAAGTCGTCGGCAGTCTCGCTGTGTGCGGCTTGAGCTAAGCAGCGATGCAAGTGATGAAACGGTCGCTTACTTAACGGAAACCCTTGGCGTCACCGCGCAGGATTTGTTTCGTGCTGACGGACCGCTCGATTTGACTTACCTGTTCCAACTCGTTTCTCTCGAAGGATTTCGCTCGCTTCGTAGCGAACCATGGCCACCGGTTGGTAGCCCTGCTATCGAACCCGCAGAGTCGATGTTTAGCAACATCTCTCGCGGTGATTGCCTTCTGATTCATCCCTACGAACGGTTCGATCCGGTCCTGCGATTGATCGAAGAAGCTGCGATCGACCCTGATGTCTTGGCGATCAAACAAGTTCTTTATCGCACAAGCCGAGACAGCCCGATTGTGGAAGCACTCAAGCGAGCGGCTGAGCGAGGCAAGTACGTGACGGCGATCGTCGAACTGAAAGCTCGCTTTGACGAAGCCAGAAACATCGAATGGGCCCGCGAGATGGAACAAGCGGGAGTGCAAGTAATCTACGGCGTTCGCGGCTTAAAGACGCATGCGAAAGTGTGCATTATCGTTCGCAGGGAGCCTCAAGGCATTGTTCGTTACCTGCACTTCGGTACCGGCAACTACAACGAGGTCACGGCGGGTCTTTACAGCGACGTCTCACTGTTGACGTGCAATGAAGCCCTCGGTGAGGATGCTACAAAGTTCTTTAACTCCATCACAGGAGCCAGTCAACCGAACGCAATGCAACACTTGGCCGTCGCTCCCACAACCCTTCGTTCGCGAATCCTTGGATTGATCGAAGCGGAAACCAAGCGACGAGTCGAAGGCCAGGAAGCCGAAATCATTGCGAAGCTTAATGCTCTGGTCGATACCGACATTATCAATGCGCTTTACGAAGCCAGCCGCGCCGGCGTGCGCGTTCGGTTGAACATTCGAGGTGTCTGCTGCTTGGTGCCAGGCTTGAAGGGACTTAGCAAGACAATTGAAGTGGTATCGATTGTCGATCGGTTCCTTGAACACGCACGAGTTGTCTATTTCAAACACGGTGGTGATGAGCAATTGTTTATCAGCAGCGCCGATTGGATGCCACGCAACCTCGATAGACGCGTCGAACTGCTGGTACCCGTTTTGCGTCCGGAGCTTCGCAAACGTTTGATTTCGACGCTTTATACATATTTTAAAGACAACACGAACGCTTGGCGGCTTCTTCCTACAGGCACCTACGAACGATTGGCACCCACCGCCAAGAAACCTCCGGTCCGCGCTCAATCAGTCCTCTACAATCAAGCGGTTGCCGAGAAACGACGTGCTGAACAAAGTGGTCGAACCACTTTTGAAACACATCAACCGCGGCAGGTTGAATGAGTCAGACAAAGACTTCTGCGGTCACGCTTGTTCCCGCGTAGCGTGCTCGTATAGGTGCCACCTGCTCGGTGATGAAGTCATCGACTTGCTCGGGAGCGCGACCTATGAAACGCGATGGCTCGGACAGACTATCAATATCAATCCCTGCGTAGGCTTTATCACGCTTGAGTCGATCGAGCAAATCATTTGTTTCGGCCTCTGATTTGACTCGCAACGCCGCGACCTGGCTGTGCTGGCGAATGGACTCGTGCAATTCTTGTCGATCACCACCTGCCGATACGGCTGCCATCAAGATGCTTTCCGTCGCCATGAAGGGCAATTCTGCGTTCAAGTTCTTGGCGATTGTTTTTGGGTAAACGACCAAACCTTCGGCGATGTTTTGCATCAACACCAAACAAGCATCGATCGCCAAGAATGCTTGTGGGATGACCAGACGTCGGTTCGCGCTATCGTCCAAAGTTCGCTCCAACCACTGCGTCGATGCGGTCGCGGCCGTATTCGCTTGCATGCTCATTACGAATCGAGACAAGGCGCAGATCCGTTCGCTGCGCATCGGATTGCGTTTGTAGGCCATCGCCGAAGAACCAATTTGATTGTCCTCAAAAGGTTCTTCGACTTCTTTGCGACTGGCAAGCAATCTCAAATCGGTCGCTGTCTTGTGAAGTCCCTGCGCAATACCAGACAACGCATCGATGATCTGACTGTCGATCTTTCGCGGATAGGTCTGACCAGTGACCGCATACGTTTGCTGAAATCCGATTTTTTCAGCGACTCGTCTCTCCAGTTCTCGGACCTTGGCGTGATCACCGTCAAAAAGCTGGAGAAAACTTGCCTGGGTTCCGGTCGTCCCTTTGGTTGACCGAGCCTTTAGGCCCGAAATTCGTCTTTCGATTTCTTCAAGGTCGATGACCAGATCATAAATCCAAAGACAGCATCTTTTTCCGACCGTCGTCGGTTGAGCAGGTTGAAGATGGGTAAACGCGAGGCAGGGTAGGGCACGGTGGTTGGACGCAAATACGGCCAATCGATCAATAACGCTAGCAATTCTCGCTGCCACCATCCGCAACGCATCTCTCATCAAGATCAAGTCAGCATTATCGGTGACGAAGCAACTCGTTGCACCAAGGTGGATAATCGGTCGGGCGGCGGGACATTGGTCACCGTAAGCATGCACGTGTGCCATCACATCGTGGCGAAGCTTCCGCTCGTAAGTTGCGGCCACGTCAAGGTTTAGTTCCGATTGAAAAGCACGCAACTCGCGGATTTGTTCATCAGAAATCGCTAAACCTAATTCCTGCTCCGTCTCGGCTAGTGCCACCCAAAGTTGACGCCAAGTTTGAAAACGCCGGTCGTCGCCCCATAGCGTTGCCATTTCCCGTGAGGCATAGCGTGAAATAAGAGGATTTTGGTACGTATTGGAGGCAGGAATGGCCATGGCAATAGCTTGTATCTTGCGAAGAAGACAACTTGAAGTCACAAGAGATGGGATAGCGGCATTTCGGCGGCAAAACCGATGCGATAACATACGTACGCCGTTGCCAATGGAATAGGCGACGAACTTTACCCTTAAAATGACTTTGACGGCCCAGGCAGGAATGATTCAGTCAATAATTTTACGCTACTCGCAGCGTTTGTTCGCGTGTTGGGTTTACTTCTCAATCCTCGGTTTAACGATCTTTCTTGGATTGAGTACGCACGCACAAGGTGTCGCCCCGATGGCACTCATTCCCGACACTGCAGCCGGTGCGGTACGAATACCGGATATGCCGGAATTTTGTGAGGCATGGAAGACAACGACGCTTTCTGCGTTCGCCAACGATCCGTCAATGAAATCGTTTGTAGATGCTCAACGGACGAGAGCCGAGCAAGAGCTATTTGCTGCGAATTTGAAAGTTGGCGTCAAGCTTCGAGATTTGCTCGAAATCGCGTCGGGTGAAGCGGTCATCGCCTGGTTGCCGTTCAAGGACCCCAAACGACCGTATTCAATTGCAATCGTTGCCGACACTAGCAAGCTACAGGAAAAAGCCCAGGATGCGATCGATCAAGTCGACAAAGACCTAATCGCAAGCGGGGCAAAGCGTACGGACTCGAAGTATGGTGACGATATTATCCGAGTTTATGTGACCAAACCGCAGCCTGGTCAACTTAAGATCGATGAAGTTGCCATCATGCTCAATAAGGAACTGATCATCGCTTCGGATCGCGAGTCAGTCGTAACCGGACTACTTGACGCAGTCGCAGGCAAGTCGGACAAAGCAAGACTCATCGATTCGCGAGATTACACGCGAATTGCATCACAGGTTGAGGATCGAACCAAGGATCAGCTTGGTGGTGTCATTGGGTTCCAATGGTTTGCTCGGCCATTGGCAATGGCGAGGATCGTTAAAGACGCCGTTGGCATCGACCGTGGACGACAAGTCGACGTTCTCAATTTGTTGGAACGACAAGGCTTCGATGCCGTCACTGCGGCAGGCGGACAATTGACGATCGGAAATCCGGCCTTCGACCTTTTGCACCATGGATTCGTTCTCGCCCCGCCGGTCACAAAAGAGCCGAGCAAATACAAGTTAGCCGCGCGAATGTTGCAGTTCCCGAACATTAAAAACACGCCGATCCCGCCCTGGGTTGGCAGCGAGATTGCAAGCTACACGCGACTGAACTGGCGAATGGATGAGGCGTTTTGGGCCGCTGAAACTCTTGTAAATGATGCCTTTGGCGATGAAATTTTTAGAGATATCTTCGATGGGATCCGCGACGATGAAGATGGACCTCGTATTGATGTACAGAAAAATGTAATCCCGAATCTAGGTGATCACATGATCGTCCTGACAGACAATAAAATGCCTGCAGATGAAAGCAGTGAAAGAATGCTGGTTGCGATTAGGATTACGAATTTGCCTGCCTTTAAGGATGCCGTGAAGCGAGCAATGGAAGTCGAACCCGATGCAAAGCTAGTCGAAGGCACCCCCGGCGTTGACGTTTATCTCGTGAGGCGGAGCAACGAGAAAACCGATTTCGATGCAGAGCTGTTTAACGACCTCGGTCTGGATGATCAGGCTGAGTCCGAAACTGCTTCACCGCTTCTGAATCAATGGGCCATCACGGTGACTGAAGCGAAAGGTGAGTCAGGCGGTTATCTCGTGTTCGCATCGCATCCTGAATTTCTGACCGAAACGGTAACGAGGATGATGGAGGGAAAAGCTGATGGAGCCGCCACGACACCGGAGTTCCAGGACCTGGAAGCGAAGATCAATCAACTTGGCGGCACAACCATCGCGATGAAACGCGTTGTCAGACCCGATTTGTCGCTTCGCGTGAAGTATCAACTGCTTCGCGAGGGCAGGCTTCGTGATAGCGACTCGCTACTATCATCAATCTTCCGCCGCATCTCTGAAAATGCAGACGCATCGGACGAGGACCCAATCAACGCGAAGACGCTGCCATCTCTTGATGTCGTCGAAAAGTATTTTCGCCCGGCTGGAACATTTCTTCAGACGCGAGATGATGGTTGGCAGTTGGATGGTTTTTTGCTGAAGTAAACTTGCGTAGAACCTATCCGAAAAGGGGTCTTAGCCTCGTTTAGCAATGAGCGGGAAATAAGTGTCCGGTACCATTTGTGCGAAGCACCCGAAAGGGCCAGTTCCTGGCACATGGTACCGGACACTTATTTCCCGCTCGATCCTCAGCTACTTTTCAAGGCGAATTGCTGCGGCCACCTGTTCGCGAACGATACCCAACACGCGAGCCTGCACATCTTTCAAGGTGCCTTCCTGGAAGGCACCGGCGGCTGCCTTGTGACCTCCACCGCCAAAGATCCTAGCGACTTCATTGCAGTCCATCGAGCAACGACTTCGAAAGCTAAGCTTGAAACCGCCTCGAAGTTGTTCCACAAAAATCACCGCGGCTTTAGTACCGGTGATGGCCAGCGTCAAATTGATCGCGTCTTCGGTATCGCTGGGAGCTGCGCCCGTGGTTTCAAAGTCCTCTTTGAGTACATAGGTATGAACCAACGCACCGTCGACTTCCGTTTCGGTTCGGGACAAAATCAGTCCGCGAAGACGCAGCCGTCCAAGCGTGTCACGCTCATACAAATCACCGTAGATCTCTGCTGGCACGGCCCCGGCTTCAAGCAACCTTGCGATCACTCGGTAAGTCGCTGGGGTAACACTGCCAAAACGAAACCACCCCGTGTCGGTTGCGATCGCTGCGAATACGGGAACCGCTAGAGCTCGTGTCAATGGAACATTCAAGGCATCGGCGGCTTGGACAACCAAATGACCGGTCGCTTCGGCAAGGTAGTCCTTGTACATCGTTGCGTTTAAGGCGTCTTCGCCAACGTGATGGTCAAGCACCATTTTATCAGCACGCGACTGCCGAATGACATCACCCATGTCTCCAAGCTGAGCCCAGGCACTGGTATCGAGAATCAAAATGCAATCGGCGTTCACATCCTCCGGCTGAACCGAGTCACCGAGGACTTCGATTCGTCCGGCCGGATCGAGAAACTCAAGCGCCGGTGGGGTTCGATGAGCATTTACGATCCGAACCTTTTTTCCGATGGCTCGAAGCACTTCTGCCATCCCAAGTTCGCTACCTAGTGCATCGCAATCAGGTCGAATATGGCTGGTTAGGATAAAGGTTTCGTAGTGACTGATCTGACTGACAAACGCTTTCCAATCGACGCTCATAACCGGCTAACAATAAGAGGTGGACCCAAAGTTTCAAAACACCGCGACGAGTATAACCCAAAGACCGCTAGACGTTGGCGAACGCAGGAAAATCAACGCTTCCATACTTATGCTTGCGACAGTTGCAAACGAATTTCAGCGATATCCCGGATCAACTGACTCGAAAGCTCCGGCGCAGACGCGAATCGAACCACACCCCGGATACGCATACAAAATTCAACGTCCAATTCCTCTCCGTAAAGGTCGCCGTCAAAATCTAAAAGGTGGACTTCGATCTTTGCAGTATTCTCCCCAAACGTCGGATTCGGTCCTATGTTGGTTGCCGCGTCAGCCAGCTTTTTTCCATTTCGGTAGACTCGACAGGCATACACACCAGCTCCCGGCAAAAGTGTCTTCACGCCATCAATGTTCGCTGTAGGAAAACCGATCTGGCGTCCGCGAGCCGAACCACGCACGACCGTGCCCTTGATTCGATACGGAGCTGTCAACAATCGGTTTGCTCCAACGACATCTCCCCCAAGCAGCAACTCCCGAACGCGAGTGCTGCTAATCAACGCTTCGCCATCGGCATGTGGATCAACAATCTCCAAAGCAAGTCCGTTCGCTTTGCATAACTCCCTAAGCAATGCGGTGTCACCGACCCGGTGCTTGCCGAAATAGAAATTTGGCCCTTCGACGATCCCCTTCGCCGCAAGCTCGTCGATCACTAACTTTCGAAAAAACTCCTCCGCGGATTGATTCAGAAGGTCGCGATCGGTCTTGCACACGACAACGTGGTCGGCCCCACAGGCAAGTAACAACTCGGTTCGGTGGGCAATCGTGGTCACCTGCGGGGGCACGCCGCCGGGGCGCAGTATGGCCGCAGGAGACGGATCAAAAGTCACCGCGATCGCTGGGCCATCGATCTTGGCGGCCATCGCCCGCAGTCTTGAAATCAGCGCTGCATGGCCTCGATGGACGCCGTCAAAATTGCCAATGCTGATCGCCCCACCACGCATTCGGCGATCGATTTGGTCAGCAATGAGGCGTCGTTTGGTCATCACTGCGACGCGGATATGAATGAAAGTAAAACAACCTGAAAGAGCGAATTCCGCTCGATTATGACCAGATCGCAATCCAGGTCGAGAGGGCCAAAATCTCGCTTACAGATCTTCATCAATGGCTAAGCAACGTAACTCATCGTCAACCCGCAACAGAAGTTTGCCATCCGCGTAGGCTGGCGATGCGCCGACCGTACCCCCCAGCGAAACCTCGCCAAGCTTCTTAAACTCATCACCACACTTCAAAATCGTGGCGGTTCCGTCCAAAGCAATGACAAGCATCTTGTCGCCGATCACGATTGGTGATGCGCCGTAGTTCCCCCCGATTCGTTGACTCCAGATCACTTCGCCGTCCGCGATTCTTACGCGAGATGCAATTCCATTGTCAGAAACCATCATGAGGTATCCTCCATCGACCGCCGACGTAGGCACATAGGGTGCTGCGCGTTCGAGTCGATAGAGCATTTCTGCCTGTTTCAAATTGTCGGCAGGAATCTTCACGGCTACCAACGAGTTACCACCTCCGCCGCTTCCACAAGCTGCGATCGCTAAATCGCCAATGACTATTGGTGTACTCACCACACGTTTGTCAAAGACCGGTATCTCCCACAATTTCTCTCCGGTGTTTGCGTCCAGTCCAAACAAACCATTTCCCGTCCCGGCGTTGATTACTTGCAGGCGTCCGTCAGCAGATTTGTAGGCAGCTGAAATGCCATAACACGTCCTCGTCGCTTTCAACTCTGTCATCCATCCATCTGAGCCGGTATCTGCGTCAACCGCGATCATGCGTTCATGGCTTGGCGATTTACCTGGAGGCAACTCATCGGCTTGCTGTGAATCATAGAGCAAAACATGCGAGCCGATGACTGCCGGTGACGTTCCAAAGCCGTGATCGCTCTGCCAAGGTCCAAAGTCCCGAGCCCAAACTTCTTCACCCGACAAATTCAAACACCGAAGCCAAGTGTGATTATCATCGGCGTAAGCGATGTAAATCTTTTCATTCGCAATCGTCGGCGTACTCGCCGCGTAAGAGTTTCTCGCATGCAGGTGATAGTTGCCAATCGCAAACGTCTTTTTCCAAATCGACGCTCCTCCCTCCAGTGCAATCGCCTGTAAACTTAGAGCGGATGCTTTTGGATCGTAGGCGAGCAGATGAACTCGCCCGCCTGCAACGGCCATCGAGCCGACGTCGCGTGAGCCGAGCGGAAACCGCCAAGCGTAGTCCGTGTTGCCCCATGAAGTTGGCAAATTGCCATCCGCTTTCCCATGGCCATCAGCACCACGAAGCGAAGGCCAGTCCGCTTGAAGTCGCAGTGGCGCGGCGAAGCCAAACCACAGAACTTGTACACACAACGCGGATAAACAGCACGGGCCTAGCAATGCTCGGATTTGCATCGATTCACTTGACAGAGTTCGTGTCTTGGCGGGAACAATCGGCGATACCCGTGATCGCCACGGTAAGTTAAAGCACAGTCTAACAACATTGGTGCGCAATATCGAACTGAATCCGTCAGACGAAACGACAGGGTTTCAGCTACTTTACGACAATATTTACGAGCCTTCCTGGAACCAGGAACGATTTGACAATCGTTTTTCCCTCGATCGACGCAATTACCTTGGGATCCGACATCGCGTTTGACATCACAAATTCTTCGGTTGAATCTGGCGGAACCTGGATTTTCGTTCGTATCTTCCCATTCACTTGAACGGGCAATTCAATGCTTGTTTGCACGAGAGCCGTTTCGTCCCATTTCGGCCAAGGCTGCAACGACACGCAGCCACGCTTGGCAAGGTCTCCGCCGCAGAGAAGAAACCACAATTCTTCAGCAATGTGCGGCGCGTAAGGCGAAAGCAAAACCACAATCGCCTCCATCGCTTCACGAGGCCGCGTTTCGCAACGAGTGAAAAAATTGGTAAATTCCATCATTCTGGCGATCGCCGTATTGAAACTCATCGCCGCGGTATCATCCGTCACTCGGCGAATGGTCGAATGCATCGTCCGTGCCTGCTCTTCATCGCACTTGACGTCGACGACCGCAGGTGACAACTCAATCGTATCCGCGCGATCATCAACGATCATGCGCCAAACACGATCAAGGAAATTCCTAACGCCGCCGACGCCGGTCATGCTCCATGGTTTCGTCGCTTCGAGCGGGCCCATGAACATTTCATAGAGACGTAAAGAGTCAGCGCCATAGTCATGCACGACGATATCGGGATTGACGACGTTACCCCGACTCTTGGACATTTTATGAGCACGACTGTCGATTCGAATTGTGCTGTCAGACCGCAAGAAGAACGAATCACCGCTCTTTTCCACATCGGCTTCTTCGACTTTTACCAACGAAACGGGCTGCTTGTTCTCATCCACACGGTTACCGTCCGCATCCTTGCGCAATTTGTTCGACGAAACCCATTTGCCACCTTCGATTTGGTAGCCCGTGAATTCGACTTCACCAAGGATCATCCCTTGATTAATGAGCCGACCGAATGGCTCCGGCGTGCTGACATGACCACGATCGAACAACACTTTGTGCCAAAATCGCGAATAAAGAAGGTGCAAGACGGCGTGCTCAGCACCCCCGACGTATAGGTCGACGGGCATCCAAAGCTTTTCCATTTCAGGATCAATCAGGACACGATCGTTGCGAGGATCGATGTAACGCAAGTAATACCAACAAGACCCAGCCCACTGTGGCATCGTGTTGGTTTCTCGCTTGTGACGTTTACCATCGATCATCACATACAACCAATCGTCCGCTGCTTTCTCAAGGGGCGGTTCGGGTCGACCATGAGGCCGAAAATCGGCAAGCTCAGGCAAGCGAACTGGCAAGTGATCAATCGGGATCGCTCGTTTAATACCGGTCGGCTGGCCTGTTTCATCCACCTCATGAGCGATCGGAAACGGCTCGCCCCAGAACCGCTGTCGGCTAAACAACCAGTCCCTTAGTTTGTAGTTGATCGCCGCTCGAGCGATCCCCTCCAAGGCAAGTTTTTCAGTAATCGCTTGCTTCACATCATCGGTTTCTTGACCGCTAAACGGTCCGCTTTGAATCGCTTTTCCGGTGCCGATGAAGCAGGCTTTTCCGGCAAGAACTGCTTCGCGATTTTCAGCATCGGCAGGAGGATCGACGACGGCGATAACCGGCAATTGATACTGGACAGCGAACTCAAAATCGCGATCATCGTGCGCCGGGACGGCCATGATCGCTCCAGTACCATAGGTCGCCAAAACGTAATCCGCGATCCAAATCGGAATCGGTTTTCCTGTGACCGGATTGATCGCGTTTGTGCCTGTGAAGACGCCCGTTTTGGCACGTTCGCCTTCAGTTCGTTCACGATCGCTCTTGAACGAAGCCTTGGAGCGATAAAGGTCAACCTCAGCTCGTTGCGTCTGATTCGTCAAACGATCAACAAGCGGATGCTCCGGAGCAATGACCATGTAGGTCGCACCGTAAAGTGTATCGGGACGAGTCGTGTAGACACGGAGCGAATCATCCGACGGAATAGCGGGTAAACCAGTTCGGGATCGAGCCTGCTTCCAATCTTCCAATTTGTGGGTGTCACCAACATAAAAATCGACCTCTGCACCGGTGCTGCGGCCGATCCAGTCCTGTTGAAGTTTCTTGATTCCTGTTGGCCACTGTAGATCATCGAGACCATCGATCAAGCGTTCCGCGTACGAGGTAATGCGAAGCATCCATTGCCGCAGCGGGATTCGCTGAACCGGATGATCGCCGCGTTCGCTTTTGCCGTCGATGACCTCTTCGTTTGCAAGAACGGTTCCCAGGGCAGGGCACCAGTTCACGAGTGCGTCGTCCTGGTAGGCAAGCCGATGACGGTCCTGGTAAAGCAGGACCGCGTCGTCGCCTGCCGCGCGAACGTCCGCGGGAATCGGCAACTCGCCGATCGGTCTGCCTTGATTCGTCGTAACGTCAAACCAAGTATCGTAAAGAACCAGAAAAATCCACTGAGTCCATTTGAAATACGCTTCATCCGTGGTCGCGATCATCCGATCCCAGTCATAACTGAAACCGAGCATTTTGAGTTGACGAGTAAAATTATCGATATTCCTCCCCGTCTGGACGCGCGGATGCTCACCCGTCCGAATCGCATGCTCCTCGGCCGGAAGCCCGAACGAGTCGAAACCCATCGGATGCAAAACGGCTTCGCCGTTCATCCTTGCAAAGCGGGAAACAATATCCGTTGCGGTATAACCTTCGGGGTGGCCGACGTGCAAACCATCGCCGCTGGGGTACGGAAACATATCGAGGATATAACGTTTCTTCCCGCAAAACCCTTTCGAAAGTTCGGGCGTCTTAAAAGTGTGATTTTCCGCCCAGTAGGCTTGCCAACGAGGTTCGATTTCGGCGGGATTGTATCGCGGCATGGGGTCGGACACTAAAAGAGGTACGAGTAATAGATGTTCGCAGGAAGGCTGCCATGATCGTCCAGTGGATCGATCCTCGGAGCAAATTTTAGGGCGACTTGGTCATCTCAAGAAGGTGAGACGGGAACTTCGTTGAATCGACCCTTCAAACGGCGACGACCTCCGGTTACGATTTTGGTGTCGATTGGGAGACCGTCGCTACCCAGTTAGTCTATTTAACGGCTCGATTCATGCTCCCCAACCAGATGCTTAAGAAAAACAAAAACATCATTTTGACGGGGGCCGAGCGAGACGCGATGCGTCATGCGGGAAGCACCAATGCAAAATTGATGGACTTCCTTCGACCCTACATTGTCACAGGCACCACGACCGCAAAGATCGATGACCTTGTCGTTCAGTGGACTGCGGAGAATGGCCATCGCGCCGCGACCTTAGGTTACCAGCAAAGTTATACGAAAAGCTGCTGCACGAGCGTCAATGACGTCATTTGCCATGGAATTCCTGGGAAATACGTGCTTCGCGAAGGGGACATCGTCAACGTCGACATCACAACGATTGTGGACGGGTGGTACGGAGATCAAAGCGAGACGTTCTTGATTGGTAAAGTCAGCGACGAATCGCTCGCCGTGACCCAGTGTGCCTTCGACTGTCTTTATCTGGCGATCAACTCGCTGACGCCTGGTTGCCCAGTCAGCCAGATCGGCGAAACCATCGTACCTGAAGCCCACAAACGCGGCTTTACCGTCGTACGTGAATACGTGGGACACGGGTTGGGGCAAGTCTTTCATCAAGACCCCTCGATTCCGCACTTCCCCAACCGCCAAAGTCGTTTGGATCGACTGCTTCCGGGAACCGCATTTACGGTGGAACCTATGATTAACGCCGGCAATCGATTTACGCGTCTGGACAAGGCAGATGGTTGGACGGTTCGAACCAAAGACGGCAAACCGAGCGCCCAATTCGAGCACACGGTTTTAATGACTGAAGAAGGGCCAGAGATTCTTACGCCGACCAAGCTTGGACCCAAAGAAGGGCACATCTTTAAAAACACGTGGTAAACGGTCGGTGCTGCGACGGGTTGGCATTAACAACTTTGCATTGCAAAGTTCTTATCCTCGATACTCTTGACTGGACTTTGAATGAGCAAACCACACTTATGAGGCCGTCATGCTCCGCATAGTCTTTACGAGTTGTTTTGCAGCCTTTCAATGCTTCGTTCACGCCGAAGAAATCGGACCGTTGGAACTCGCTGTTCAGCGTGGCTTATCACGAGTCACACTGGCGGCAACCAACTGGCAGGAAAATCAATCCTGCTTTTCCTGCCATCACCAGACCTTACCGATGCTTGCGGCGCGAGAATCCGAGCTAGTCGGCTTCGTCATTGACCGGCAATGGCTTAAGTCGCAAGCAACGACGTCGCTCGCATATTTTGAAGAACGTACCGAAGACATGAATGCCGGTGACCATGTCCCCGGCGGTGCCGCCACAACTGGATTCGGCTTCTGGGCGATTAGCCTAGATGACCGACCATCGGATGACACGACAACTTCGATGGTGCGATACCTGCTTCAAATTCAAGGCGTTGTACGGTTGCGAGAGGCAGAAGCATTAGCCGCAGCAAACGGGGAATCAACCTTCAAGAACGATGGGCATTGGCAAGCATCATGTCGCCGTGCTCCGATGCAGGCATCGGCAATCGGCGACACCGTGCTGGCGCTAATCGCGATCGAAAAATACGCGACGAAAGAACAACGTTCGTCGGTTGACAAGGCTCGCAAGAAGGCTGTTCGATGGCTAAACCAAGCACCGCTTCGCACTCAACAAGATCGACTATGGCGGCTTTGGGGCCTGCATCATCTCGGCGGCGAAGATGCAATGACAAAGCAAATACTCGGCAGCATTCTCGACCAACAGCGAGAAGATGGTGGATGGGCGGAAACGAAAGATCGCAAGAGCGACACTTATTCGACGGGTCAAACACTATACATGCTGCTTAAGACGGGCGTTTCTGAAGATCATCCATCGATCAGGCTAGCTCGTGACTATCTCTTGAAGGAACAGCACGCCGACGGTTCGTGGTTCGCGGAATCGCATGTTATATTCAAGGCTCAGCCCTACTTTGACAATGGTGATCCTTACGGCAAGAACCAATTTCTTTCGACTGCCGCGACGGCTTGGGCAACCGCTGGGCTTGCTCAGTTGTTGCCTGAAAAAAAATAATCTCGGCAGACGATTAGCCGCTCGTTGCGCTGTCAACGAATTCCACCAGGCAAATCAAAGACGGAGAAAGATGCGTTGTCGGTAAAGGAACCAGAGAAACAACCACTTCGCAACAAGTGAACCGGCAACCAAGATGAGCTGCCTCCAAGCGCCGGCTAGGTTCGCAACGCCGGTCAGAAAGTACTCGGCCATCTGCGGAAAGTCGATAAACCTCGGGACGATAAAGATTGTGATCGCGTTTGCACCAATCACGATCCAAAAGAATGCCCATTTTTTCCAGCCAACAACATCGATCAGCGCGTAGAACAACGCCAACAGGAGCAGACTCCAGCCACCTGCAACCAAAACAAACGAACTGGTCCAGAGTATTTTATTGATAGGAAATACAGTCCCCCAAACTTGCCCGAAGACCAACACCGTCAGACCGACCGCTACCAATCCACCGACCTTACGCCATGGCCCGACACTCGATTTCAACCAAGCACCTGCGAGTGCTCCGATAAGCACCGTGCCTATCGCGGGTATGGTTGAAAGCAACCCTTCGTTGTCTCCAAAACCGTAGTACTCTTCCTTGATCGTGCCCGGCAAAAATTGCCGATCGATATAGCCTGCCAAGTTTCCTTCGGGCGAAAAATCTCCGGCAACACCACCGGGAACCGGCACCCATGCCATGATCGCCCAATACCCAAAGAGTATCGACACCAAGACAATCACTTGTCCACGAACGTGCAAATGAACACAAATCAAAGCAGCAATGCCGTAGCAAATCCCAATTCGCTGCAACACACCGGCAACTCGCAATTCGGAAAACTGGAAATCAAGAATTCGATTGCAAACCAAACCAAGTAGAAACAGCATGAGCGTACGACGGGCGATACGCAGATAGACATCGCTCGGAGAAGCCCGATGCTTCTCAAGCGAATAGGGAAGTACGCAACCGACCAGAAAAAGAAACAGTGGGAATATCAAATCGTAGAATCGGAACCCATGCCATTCGACGTGCTCAAACTGCGAGACAAGAGCGGGTGCAACGGACAACCCGGTAAGTCCAAGCAATACCTTGAAGAACGTATCTCCGCCCATGATCCAAAACATGTCGAAGCCGCGCAGCGCATCAATCGAAAGAATGCGAGGTGCGACAACGGTTAAGGTCTTTTCCGTGGATTCAGCCATCACGATTCAAGTTAAGGATCGAGCGGGAAATAAGTGTCCGGTACCATTTGCCAGGAACTGGCCCTTCGGGTGCTTCGCACAAATGGTACCGGACACTTATTTCCCGCTCATTGCTAAGGATTCAAAAACTAGCCTTTGTTCGAAAGACTACTTCGCTACTCGGGCGAAAAACAGGTGCCGTTCGCATCAAACAGTGCTGGAAACGTCTTTCTGACGAGAAGCGTTTGCAGAATCTTCCTCTAAGGCGATGGTGCCGATACACTCGGATGGACGCTTGCCAAGCCTTGCGCGCCCCCAGTCACTCAATGCGATGACCGATCGCCTCCTTACTTGCCTTATCCATCGCTAGGAACTGACTATGAAATTGTCATTGATTTTTCTCCTACAGGTGTCCTCGATTATCCCGGTCTCCGCATCAATCGCCTCGGAACCGCGTCCAAACTTTCTCTTCATCCTCGTTGATGACCAATCGCCTTTTGACTTAAAGATCTACAATCACGATTCAGCGTTGGATACGCCGAGTCTCGACAAACTCGCAGCAAGCGGGATGGTGTTTGATGGAGCCTATCACATGGGCTCTTTCAGCGGTGCGGTCTGCATGCCATCGCGCCACATGATTATGAGCGGACGCACGGTCTGGCACTTGCCCCCAGCGCCGTGGGGAGCTTCGATGTGTCCACCAAACTTAGAGCAACAGACGATTCCGGCCGTATTCAATCGCGCAGGTTATTCAACGATGCGAACCTGCAAGGTAGGTAACTCCTACGAGGCCGCTAACAAACTGTTTACCGTGAGACGCGACGCGATGAAACGCGGCGGCACCGATGAAACCGGCAGCGCCTGGCACGGTGATCAAGTCATGGATTATCTTCGAGACCGCGAGAATTCAAAAGACAAAAAACCGTTCCTTATCTACTATGGTTTCTCGCATCCACATGACGAGCGGGATGGCCGCCCAGAATTGCTTGAAAAGTACGGAGCCACTAACCATACCGATCCCGACAATCCGCCGGCGCGACACGCCAAACAACCTGCTCTGCCGGAGAACTACCTCGCTCAGCACCCTTTCGACACGACTCACGCGGACGTTCGAGACGAAGTCGCGGTCAGTGGTGTGTGGAAGCGGCGAGATGAAGCAAGCATCCGAAATGAGATCGGTCGTGAGTTCGCATGCAGCGAGAACATTGACATTCAGATCGGCCGGGTTCTCAAGAAGCTCGAAGAGACCGGCGAACTTGACAACACCTATGTCTTCTATACTGCTGACCACGGAATCTCGATTGGTCGACACGGCTTGATGGGCAAGCAAAATCTCTATCAGCACACCTGGCGAGTGCCCTTCATCGTCGCCGGTCCTGGTATTGCCGCGTCCAGACGAGTGGAAGGAAACGTTTACCTTCTCGACGTGCTGGCAACACTTTGCGATTTGGCAAACATACCTCAACCGCATACAAATGAAGGCATCAGTTTCAAGCCTGTGCTCGTCGGCAAGGCCGAAACCATACGTGACGTGACTTATGGTGTGTACAGTGGCGGCAGCAAACCTGGCATGAGGTGCGTGAAGCAGGGCGACTGGAAACTCATTCAGTATGAGACCCCCGATCGTACTGTTTTTGAGGCACAGTTATTCGATCTGGCTGTCAATCCACATGAACTGCTCGACGAGCATGGCAGCTCGGATGCTTTGCAAAGGAACCTTGCAAAGGACCCCGCGCACGCCAAAAAGCTCTCCGAGATGCAGGCGATATTGCTCGATCAGATGCGGCAGCATGACGATCCCTATCGCTTCTCCAACCAACCCACCGACAACCTTGCCGCGCCGCCTAAAAGTGCCGCCAAAAAAGCCAACGCAAAGGTTAAAGGCAACAATAAAGAAAACAGAAAGCCAAATCGTTTATCAGCGTTAGCCGATTGAATCCGAATTTTTACCTCGACGGCGTGCCCATTTTCCGTGACCTTGGTAAGCTAAGTCGAGAAACGCTTTCGTCGCCCATATGACACGTTGATTACTTGGCAGGAGTTCATGACGACGCTTACTCAACCCCTGAAGTGGCATGGCGGCAAGTATTATCTGCGAAAGTGGATCATTGGCCTCATGCCGCAGCACCTGCACTACGTCGAGCCATTTTTTGGCGGCGGAGGCATCTTGCTGGCCCGAGATCCCGATCGAGACTGGATGTGTTCGAAGAATGAAAAAGTGCCGGCGGCCTTGAAGGGCAGTAGCGAAGTTGCCAACGACATTCATGGTGAGCTGATCAACTTTTGGCGTGTCCTGCAAAAACCCGAAGACTTTGATGCCTTTCGTCAGCGTATCGAACTCACGCCGTTCAGTGAGGCCGAGTTCGATGACGCACTCGCTTATTCCAACGCTCAAAGGCAAGATCAGCCTAATAGCCGCATCGATCGCGCGGTGCGCTTTTTCATTCTCGCACGACAGTCTCGCCAAGGTCTGATGCGAGACTTTGCCACTCTTTCAAGAAACCGAACACGAAGTCGAATCAACGAACAGGTTTCGGCATGGCTGAACGTGATTGAAGGCCTGCCCGACGTTCATCAGCGTCTGCAGAAGGTCGTCATACTGAACCAAAATGCCTGCGACGTGATTCGAAAACAAGATGGTGAGCATACGTTGTTTTACTGCGACCCTCCGTATGTTCACGACACGCGTTCAACGACTGCGGATTACGCCTTCGAGATGACCGAAGCTCAGCATCGCGAGTTGCTAGATGTCTTGGCAACCATTCGCGGCAAATTCATGCTCAGCGGCTACCCAAGCGAACTTTACCGAGAATGGGAACTGCGTAAAGGCTGGACGAGGCACGAATTTCTCATCGACAATAAGGCGGCCGCAGGGAAAGTCAAAGAAACCAAGACCGAATGCTTGTGGTGTAACTTTACGCAGGAGCCCGCAATAGCAGAGTGTGCTCTGCCTCTCGGCTGACTGCAAGAAACCGTTCTGACGCGGTTGCAGGTATCAGGTCCTCGTCCCACGTCGGAATCATTTGTTTCATCGCGGCGCTTCCCTGGGAGCTGTTAAGCAAATGAGGAAGGCACATCTTGATCACGTCAAGCATGACTGAAACGGAAACCGATGCTCCGGGGGAAGCTCCCAGCAACGCAGAGATCGTTCGGCTCGCATCGGTCACGACTTCGGTACCATAGTGAACAATACCGGCCTCGCCATCTTCTTTCTTAATGGCCTGCACGCGAATCCCTGCGTCAATCAGCTTCCAGTCCTCAAGACGCGCGTCAGGATAAAATCTCCGCAAGACCTTCATCCGGGCCGACATGCTTTGGGTGCCTTGCTGTATCAGATACTTCACCAACGGCAAATTGTACGCGCCCACTTTGACCAGCGAACCGATGTTATCCAGCCTTACCGACTTTGGCAGGTCCGATAGCCTACCGGATTTTTGCAAGAACTTGGTCGTCCAAGCGGCGAAGGGGCCGAACAACAGCGATCGCTTTCCATCAAGGTAACGCGTATCCAAATGAGGAACGGCCATGGTTGGTGCTTCCGGTTGAGCTTGGCCGTAGACTTTCGCCTGATGCTTCGAAACCACTTCTTCATTGTCGCAGACCAACCATTGGCCGCCGATTGGAAAACCACCAAATCCTTTTACCTCGTCGATTCCCGACTTTTGTAGCAACGGCAGACTGCCACCCCCGGCTCCGATGAAAACGAATCGTGCCTGATTGGTCAACGTGCGGTTGCCTGCGAGATCCTTCACAGTGACTTGCCAACCATCCGCCGTTCGTTCAAGTCCAACCACTTGGTGACCGGTCGCGACGCTGCAGCCCGGTTGCCTGCCAAGCCAAGCAACCAAGCTGCGCGAAAGCGCGCCAAAATTGACGTCTGTGCCAGACACCATCCGGGTCGCGGCGACGGGCATCGTCTCTCGACCTTCGATCAACAGTGGTGCCCATTGCTTGATCACTGACGGATCAAGCGAGAACTCCATCTCACGAAAAAAATGGTGAGCCGACATCGCTTCGTAACGAGCCTTGAGAAAATCAACTTGTTCCTGACCGTGGACAAAACTGATGTGAGGAATCGGGTTCACAAAATCTCGAGGACCGTCGATCATCTTTTCGCGAACGGCATACGCCCAAAACTGTTTCGAATGTTCGAATTGCTGAAAAATCTCGATCGCCTTGGTGACATTTACCGACCCGTCGGACCTCCGATCAGGCGTATAGCTCAGCTCACAAATCCCAGCGTGGCCCGTGCCTGCGTTGTTCCAACCATGAGAACTTTCTTGAGCGAACCGATCGGTCACTTCGTAAAGCTGTACCTTAAGGTCCGTCTGAAGCCGTTTGATCATGGCACCGAGGGTAGCCGACATGACGCCACTGCCAATGAGGATGACGTCGGGATCGTTGATGAGTTTAGGCATGCTCTTGAGATTACGTCGCCCGAGGACGGCTTGAATTTGCTTCTGTTTCAGTATCACGCTATGTCAAACGTTATCCCAATGAGACCCCGACGAGCAGGGAGGGTTGCACGCATCCGCCCAAAAGAATGTTTTTAGACAACCAAAATGAGCCGAACAAGTTTCAATCGTAATTCACGACTGTAATTTTTTTGGTCTCTGATTTCGTGAGCATGAACGAATCCATGCGCATCAAGGAAGCCGAGAAATGATCCGTTGCGATTGGCATTCGCGGAAATGGGTCAGTCGGTAGGTCGTTGGGCCGTCTGGCCCGTCGCATCTCGATAGAACTTGATAGGAATTTTGACGGGAATCGCGGAGCCCATCTCTTCAAGTGATAGCGATAACGAGCGATCCCCTTTTCCTTGAAAGTATTCGATGCGTACCGTATGGAAACCGGTTTCGAATCGCTCGAGGCGACCGCGTTCGTACGCGGGATGGTTGCCGTCGTGATCGATGAATAATCGGTCGTTCAAAAACAACTTGCTACCGTCGTCACTCGCGATTGCAAGACGATACAGACCTGGTTTTTCGATTCGGATTAGTCCCTCATAAACGACGCCGTATTCATCCGCTCGGCCTTCCGACACCGCTGACAGATCAAGATTCGGAGTGATGCCTTCGCGTTCCGCTTTAAGCTTCCGAAAGTCGGGAATCAAAAACGGATCAGACAACCAATAGAACGAAAATTTCAATCCGGCATCAAAGTCGGCGTCATTCGCGGCAAGCACGCTGGACGGAAACAAACTTTGATATTTGGCTAGCTTGACCGTTGAACGATTCTCGACGCCGTCGCGCGACCATTTCAACTCGACTTCGTCGCCAGCTTTCGACGAGAACAGCATGAGATCCCAGTCAATTCCCGTGACCAATGGTTTGTTATTCCATGCTTGAAGCACGTCTCCTGCTTGTAGTCCGATCTCGTCGCCTGGCGAATCTTTCACAATGTCAGTGACGGTCGGCACATCGGAAAGACAATCGATCGTGACGCCCGCCCAAACGTCGCCAGATGGCTCGGCGGCTAATGCACCGGAGAGGACACTTCGCACCAGATCGATTGGTATCGCGTAGTTAATATTTTCTTCGCCGAATTGCTTCGAAGCCACCACGCCGATTTGCCTACCTTCGGCGTTGATCAGTGGGCCACCTGAGTTTCCACGATTGCTTGCCGCGTCAAACTGAATCGCGAGATCGCGTTTGCTGCCGCGAAATTGAGACATTACGAGAACGTTTCCCGCATCGGTCATGATCCCCTTGGAGCTAACAATACCGCTTGAAAAAACGACGCCTCGACCACCTGGATTGCCCGCAGCGATGATCGGCTCACCGTTTCTAACATCATGGCTTCTTCCCAAAGGAATCGGCATTGCAGGCTCTTTCAGCCTTGCTTGGACGATCGCAATATCGCGTTCCGGCACACTCCCAACATATCGAAACTCAGTTACCTGGCCATCAGGCAGCACAGCGAATCCATTGAAACGCTGAACGACATGAAAGTTCGTCAGAATAAAACCATCCGCGTGAATAAAAGCCCCGCTTCCGCTTCCCAGCACCTGATTACCGGACTTGGAAAACAGTGTGACGACGGACGGCTCGAACTTTTCAATCAACTTGACCGTAGGCGTTACTCTCGGCGATTCCTGCGAGAACGAGATCGAATTTGACGAAATTGCAAAAACGAGGATCGTGTGTCGAAAAGAGAACAAGCCTTGCATAACGATTGCTTTTTAAAATCAAGTCAAGTGAAGTCGGATTGGTTACCAAACGTCGATAGAGCGGATTCAGACGGAGATACTCCGTAGTGTAAAGAATTTCTTCGCCGTACGGGCAGAATCACAGGCTGTATTCCAGCAGACAGCCGAGTACAGTTTACGAAAGAAGATTTTCAGTTCCCCCAACCGCGACGATCAACCTTGATACGAATCCTAAGTTTCTTCGCAGTCATTATCTCCCTCGCATTTGTATTCGATGGAATCACCTTGGCGGATG